>Ga0209828_1001589_pt1 | contig 20252 bp, 18 predicted proteins | sample MaitaG_FD_187429 | JGI IMG/M metagenome (GOLD analysis project Ga0209828, IMG submission 187429) | Marine algal microbial communities from Maine, USA - Maine_Asex2 metaG (SPAdes) (version 2) | ecosystem: Host-associated > Algae > Red algae > Unclassified | place: Maine, USA | collected 2015-01-05 | reverse complement strand
GACGGATCACGAGTCGGGTGAGACCCCGTACTTCAACTGAGTTGTCCCTCGGGGGGCCGTTTGTGCTCGCTCCGCTCGCCAAGGATGTGGGTGGTTGCCCCAGGGACCTACCGAGGGATGCGAACGGCGATGACCTGGACCACAGCGCCGTCGCCGGTGTGACCCGGACCTTCGATCACGGAGCGGACACGTTCTTGGCCGTGGACAATCTTCATCCCCGCCAACTCGGCGGTGAGTCCCGCCAGGGTCATGGTCATCTCCGGCACCTTCGGCCCGCCGGTTCCCCGGCCAATCTGGTCCGGCGTGTAGGCCTCCAGTAACAGTCGACCTTCCGGCCGCAACGCTGCCCCCATACGAGCATGAAGGGCCGCCCGAACCGGCGGGGGCATGTGCGCAAAAATTGACACGATCAGGTCCCATTGGTTTACGCCAAGGTCGAAGTCGCTGACGTCGGTCACGATGGTGGTCAGCTCAACCCCTCGCTCTTCGGCAAGTCGATCTGCCTTGGCCATGCCCGACGCCGTCTGGTCCACCGAGGTGACGGTGTGGCCAAGCGAAGCGAGAAAGACGCCGTTTCGGCCTTCGCCGTCTGCGATGCACAGCACCCGACCCGGCGAAAGATCCGCTACGGCGCGGCGAAGAAAGTCATTGGGTTCGGTGCCGTAGACGTAGGTGTCGGAATCGCCGTAGCGAGCTTCCCAGAAATCTAGGGGTGACGGCGGAGGTGATGTTGGGTCCATACCGCCTGCCTAGAGGTCAACGACCGCTGAGGCAACTGCCGCCGCCGCACCGGTCAGGATCGGTTCACCGTGGCCGAAGACCGCCGTCTCATAGGAGAGTTCGCCCAGCCGCTGGGCGGAGCTGCGAGCCGCGTCCCTGTCCGAAGTGAACTGTTCGGGGGCCAGCGTGATGTCCCGGTTGGTCTCAAAGAGGGAGTCGCCCAAGGCGATGAATCCTGCAGATTGGTCCCACAGGCAGATATGCCCCGCAGTGTGGCCCGGGGTGGCAACCACCTGCAGACCAAAGATGTCATCACCGTCGTTTACCGGGGTGATGGGTCGGGGCGCAAGTATCGACCCAACGTCGGCTTCGCCTGCATACGCAACTGCTCCTTCCGCCAGATTCAACACGCCCGAGAGGCTTCCCACGTGGTCGCCGTGAAGGTGGGTCAGGATCACGTGGTCCAGATCGTCGTAGGTGGCGCCCATCATCTGCAGTGTTGCTCCGATCTGGATCTCGTTGCCTGCCGTGCCGGTGTCGATGAGCGCAAACTCGTTGCCGCGGGCCAGAACATACGCACTGACGAAACCGAATGACGCCCGCTCCCACCGCAGCTCACCGCTGGCATCGTCGGCCGGAGCCGATGGAGGAGCCGACGACGCAGAAGCCGTGTCGGCCGCGGCCGTGTTGGTTTGGTCGCGTGAGCCGCACGCCGCAACGATCCCGGTGCCAAGGATGGCCACACCAAAGGTCCGCCGGCCAAACTCCTGAACAAAGGCCCGTCGGGTCAAACGCCGTGTGGTGAACACCGACCGTGAATCGGGAGCCAGCGATGACTGACGGTGGTGATGACCAACGTGGTGATGGCCAACGTGGTGATGACCAACGTGGTGATGGGTCGGCCCGTGATGATCGTCGCCATGGTTGCTCATGGCACGTGTTTAGCCCCTCGGGACGGGTCATGTCCTGCCGGAACGAACCCACGGCGGGCCAACCGACGGTGATTACGAGATCAAGATGCACCAGCCCGGCGTGCTGGGTCATCGCGCCGGCCGAAGAGTTTCTCTGTGGCGGCCCAGCGGCAGCCCGAAGACTCAGTCGAAGGCCAGAGCGGTGGCCAACAACTGGGCTTGTTCCTGTTTGTGGACTGCACTGCTGCCAGTGGCCGGACTTCCTGATTCGGGACGGCTCACCCGACTGATGGCGTAGTCCTTGCCGAACGGCTCATAGAGGTGGCCCTTCACAAAGTTCCAGGCGCCCATATTCTCCGGCTCCTCCTGGAGCCAAAAGATCTCTCGAGCGTTGGGATAGGAGGCCAGAATCTCGGCCACCCGATGCGTCGGCCACGGGTACAACTGCTCGATGCGCACGACCGCGGCGGGGGCCTGCACTTCGTCTCGATGGGCAATGGCTTCTTTGCTCACCTTGCCGGTGCAGAGGACAATCCGTTCCACCGCATTTCGGTCACCGACGTTTGGATCGTCAAGCAGTTCATAGAAGCGACCATCGGTGAGATCGGCGATATCGGATTGCGAGGTGCGGGCCCGCAGGCCGGACTTGGGGGTGAACAGAATCAGCGGTTTGCGAACCTCGCGGTGCATCTGGCGCCGGAGCACATGGAAGTACTGGGCGGCCGTGGACGCGTTGACCACCTGAATGTTGTCTTCGGCGCACAGCAGAAGGAATCGTTCCAGTCGAGCCGACGAGTGCTCGGGGCCCTGCCCTTCGTAGCCGTGGGGGAGAAGCATGACCAGACCCGAGGTCTCGTTCCACTTGTCTTCCGAAGCCACAATGAACTGGTCGATGATGATCTGAGCGCCGTTGGTGAAGTCGCCAAACTGCGCCTCCCACATGACCAGTGCGTCCTTGTTCTCGACCGAGTAGCCGTACTCAAAGCCGAGGACCGCGTATTCGGACAGCAGGGAGTCATAGACCCACAGGTAGGTGCCCGGCGACGCCAGCTCGCCCAGCGGTTCGAACTTGGCGCCATTGGTGTAGTCCACCAGCGTGGAGTGGCGATGGGCGAAGGTGCCGCGGCGGCTGTCCTGACCACTCAACCGCACCGAGGTGCCTTCCAACAGCAGAGAACCGAACGCCATGGCTTCGGCCATCGCCCAGTCGACCTTGCCCGAGTTGAACAGGTCATCGCGCCGTTGGAACTGGCGGGCCAACTTGGGGTGGGTGGTGAAGCCCTCCGGGATCGAACTCATGGCCGTGTAGATCTTGTCAACCATCTCCGCGGAGATGGTGGTCTGGGCGGGCGGAAGCACGCCCACCGGCACGGGAGGTGCCGCAGCAACGGTGTTGTTGGACGGTGCGGTCTCGCGGGTGGAGTCCAACGCCGCCTGCAGTCGCCCGGAGAAGTCAGCCATGGCGGCCGCGGCTTCGTCGGGCGTGATGTCTCCGCGCTTGTTCAAGGTCTCCACGTATTGCTCACGGACCGATGGGAGTTCCTGGATGCGCTGATACATCAGGGGCTGGGTGTAGCTGGGGTCATCACCCTCGTTGTGACCCTGACGGCGGTATCCCCACAGGTCGATAACCACGTCCTTCTTGAATTTCTGACGGAAGTCGAAGGCCAGCCTCGCCACCTGGATGCAAGCTTCAGGGTCATCGCCGTTGACGTGGAAGATGGGGGCCTGCACCATCCGGGCCACGTCAGTGGGGTAGACGGTGGACCGCGAGTACTCCGGGGCGGTGGTGAAGCCGACCTGGTTGTTGATGATCAGGTGAATGGTCCCGCCCACCCGGTAGCCGCGAACTTCGGAGAGGTTGAGCGTCTCGGCCACCACGCCCTGGCCGGCAAAGGCCGCGTCTCCGTGGATGAGGACGGGGAGAATCGGGTAGTCGGCGGGCGGCTGGATGCTGTCCATCCGGGCCCGACTGATCCCCACAACCACCGGGTTGATGGCTTCAAGGTGGGACGGGTTGGCGGCCAGCGTCACTGGAATGGTGTTGCCCGCGGGCGAGACGAACTTGCCGTTCATACCCAGGTGGTACTTCACGTCACCGGAGCCCTGAATGGCGTTCCTGTCCACGCCCACTTCAAACTCGCGGAAGAGTTGGTTGTAGGACTTACCCACAATGTTGACAAGGACGTTGAGACGGCCTCGGTGCGCCATGCCAACGATCACGCTCTGCATGGCGTCGTCGGCGGCGCTGCTCAGGATCGAGTCCAGAATGGGGATGGCGGACTCGCCGCCCTGGATGCCAAAGCGCTTTTGGCCGGGATACTTCTGGTCGAGGAAGGTCTCCAGGGCTTCAGCGGCGTTCAACCGGCCCAGAAGGTGCAGCTTGTCGTCGTGGTCCAGGGTGGCGTCCACGCCTTCCACCTGTTGCTGAATCCAACGCTTCTCTTCGAGATTCTGGATGTGCATGTAGTCCACACCAATGGACCGGGTGTAGGCATCCTGCATGATGTCGAGGATCTGGCGCAAGGTCAGCCGTTCAGGTCGCCCTTTGGGTGCCTCGATGCCGGTCAAACCAGGCACCAGAAACTCCCGGTCAAGGTCCCAGATGGTCAATCCGTAGGTGTGTGGATCCAATTCGTTGTAGGCCTGAAGCTCTTTCAGTCCCAGCGGATCCAGGTCTGCAATGAGGTGGCCGCGCACCCGATGCATGTTGACCAGGGTGTGGACCTGCATCTGCTTTTCGAGCATGGCCTGCTCGTGGTTGACCGGCATGACGTCGCGGCGCAGTTCCGCTGCGTCGTAGGGCACGCCCAGCGACTTGAAGATGTCGCCATAGAAATTGTCTTCGCCGGTCAGCAGCTGATCCACGCGGCGCAGGAACTCGCCTGACTCGGCGCCCTGAATGATGCGATGGTCATAGGTCGACGACAGGCTCAGGATCTTTGAGACCGCCAACTCGGCGATCTTGCGGGGATCAGCGGCTTGAAATTCGGTGGGGTAGGCAATGCTTCCAACACCAACGATCAGGCCCTGGCCGGGCATCAGACGCGGGACCGACTTCACCGTGCCGATCCCGCCCGGGTTGGTGATGCTCACGGTGGTGCCGCTGAAGTCATCGACCTGGAGCGAATTGTTGCGGCCTTTGTCGACCAGCTCGTTGTACTCGTCCACGAACTCCACAAAGCTCAGCTCGTTGGCGCGCTTGATGGCCGGAACCATCAGGCTTCGGGCGCCACTGGACTTCTTGACGTCGATGGCGATGCCGAGTCCCAGTTCGTCGTGGCGGATGACACGGGGTTTGCCGTCATCGCCCTGGTGGTAGCTGGAGTTCATGGCTGGGACGGTCTCGGAGATGGCCCGCACGACGGCCCACGCGATGATGTGGGTGAAGCTGATTTTGACCCGCCGGTTGCGGAGCAGGTAGCGGTTCATTGTCGACCGGTTGACTTCCAGCAATTTCGCCGGGATCTCTCGGAAGCTCGTGGCCGTCGGAACCTCAAGGCTGGCTTCCATATTGGCCACGATGCGCGCTGCGGCTCCGCGAAGGATGTCGCCCGGCTCTTCTTCAGCTTCGCCGGTGGTCACGGCGGTCGGCGCACGGGTGGCGGGGTTCGGCGCGGCGGCGGCCGGTGTCGATGATGGCGGGGTCGATGCTGCGGTTGCGGCGGTTGGCGCGGGAAGTGGTTTTGCCCAGGCGCCGGGCTGGCCGGCGGACCAGTCTGGTCCCGAATTCACCGGTGCAACGCCCGCGTTGGAATCGGGGACCGCGGGGTCGCCAGGGGAAGAGTTCTGCATGATTCTGAGTGTACGCAGATGGCCGCTGACCGCTCCGGAATCGGACGAGTTTCCAAGACCGGCAATCGAGTTTGCCGGGGGTTTGCGTTGTGGCAGTCCGGCGCGGGTAGGTTCGGCCGATGCGGATTGCCACGTGGAATGTCAACTCTCTCAATGCCCGGATGCCGCGGGTGGAAGCATGGCTGGACGCGGTGAAGCCCGATGTTCTCTGCATGCAGGAGACCAAGCTGGCCAACGACAAATTTCCGGCGATGACGTTTTCGGGTATGGGTTACGAGTCAGTGCACCACGGCCAGGGGCAGTGGAACGGCGTTGCCATTCTCAGTCGGGTCGGTCTGGAACATACGGCCGTGGACTTTGACGATGGTGGCGATGCCGATACCGACGCCCGGATCGTTTGGGCAACCTGCGGCGGGGTCCGGGTGGCTTCGGTCTATGTGCCCAATGGTCGGGCAATCGATGATCCGCACTACCAGTACAAGCTCGCATGGCTGGGCCGGCTTCGCGCCACGCTCGACAACGCAGAATCGGCCGACGGCCAGGTCGTGGTCCTCGGCGACTACAACATCGCCCCCGAAGATCGTGACGTTTGGGACATCAGCAAGTTTGTGGGTGCCACGCACGTCACTGACGCGGAACGTGCGGCCCTCGATGACATCAAGGCCTGGGGCCTCAGCGACGTATTCCGGCAGCGGTATCCCGACGACGATGTTCTCTATACCTATTGGGACTACACGGCCGGCCGTTTCCACAAGCGGGAAGGCGTCCGCATTGATCTGGCGCTGGCCAGCGCCTCGCTGGCGGAAAGCGTGGAGCACGTGGTGGTCGACCGAAACGCCCGCAAAGGCACAAAGCCCAGCGACCACGCCCCGCTCGTTGTCGACTTCGCCCTGTCGTAGTCGGTGCGGATGGCTTCCTGTCCGGGGGGCAAGGCCGTTGGTCAGCCGTGCTCTTCCACCAGGGCCAGCACATCGTCGGCGTACTTCTCGATTTTGGCCGGACCCACGCCGGGGCACGCCAGCAGCTCGTGCTTCATGGTTGGTCGGGCATCGGCAATCGCCACCAGCGTCCGATTGTTGAACACCACATAGGCCGGCACGTTGTCGGCCTGTGATGTGTCTCGTCGCCACGCCACCAATGCGTCGTAGAGCGGATCGTCCTCGGGGATGTCGAGCTTGGCGCGAGCGGCCGCCAACCCGGCTTTCGCCGACTTCTTCGGCTGCGGGCTGACCGCCGCGCCCGCGGGGTCCAGCGCGTCCAGGTACGGCGACCGGGTGCGCTTGGCGGCCCGCTCCCCAAAGTTTCGTTCCTGAGCCCACGTGATGCTGAGCTGAGATTGCGCCCGGGTAATCGCCACATGGAGCAGCCGGCGTTCTTCGGCCAGGGCGACCGGATTGTCGTTGGCGTGACCAATGGGAACCAGGCCTCGCTCGATACCGGCCAGATGCACGATGGGCCACTCCAGACCTTTGGCGGCGTGGAAGGTCATGACGTCCACCCCATCGCGTTTGGCTTCGAACCCGTCATTTCGTGACGTTGACTCAATCCACTCCACAAACGCCGATGCCTGACCGTCGGGTTGTGACTCGGCGTGATCGGCGGCCAGGCGGATCAACGCCTCGCGGTTGGCGTGTCGGTCGTGATCGGCCGGCGAGGCATCGGGCGCGGGTCGCGCTTCGGCAACCTCAGCCCGAAGATCAGACAGCGCATCCCGCAAGGTCGCATCGCTCTGGCGCATGCCGCGCAGCAGCGCTTTGACTTCCGGCTGCGATGTGAGCTCGGCGCCACCTTTGACGCGGTGGGGGATATTCACTGCTCGCAGGGCTTGGGCGATGATGGCGGTTTGGGCATTGGTGCGGGTCAGCACCGCCTGTCCCGACCACGCGGTGCTTGGTGCGTGGTTGTCCCGGATGCTGCGCGCGATGCCGGCCGCTTCGGTTCGGTCATCGCTGAAACTGCGGATCGAGGGAGCAGGTCCTTCGGGGCGATGAGCAGTGGGCGGCTGTTTGGTTCGGGCATTGGAAGGAAGAACGGTGTGTCCGGCGGCCACAATCTGGGGCGTGGATCGGTAGTTGTGGCCCAGCTGGATGACCTGGGCTCCGGGGTTGCGATCAGCGAACCAGAGCAGCTGGGACGCATCAGCACCATTCCACGCGTAGATGGCCTGATTGGGGTCACCCACCACACACAGATCGGTTCGGTCGCCCTGCCACGATTTGAGGAGCCGATGCTGCAGCGGGTTTATGTCCTGGAACTCGTCCACAAACAGGTGACGGTGTCGCCACTGGATGGCGGCGGCGTAGTCCGCGTCGGCGGCCAGGTCCCGAGCCGCCAATCGGAGCAGGTCGTCAAAGTCCACCACGCGGGCTCGAAGCTTCTCTTCCCGATATCGCTCGATGGTGGCGGTCATCTGGCCCATCGGCAGCGGAGGGGAGCGATCCGCCTTCTCGGCTGCGCCCGGGTAGCTGTGCTCGTCCAGGTCTCGGGCTGACGCCCACTCCAATTCCGATGTGACGTCCAGCGGGAGGGACCGGTCGCCGCTGGGAATCAGCCGGGCCACGAAGCCGATCTTGCGGTCCAGTAGGGATGGCGGGCGAATACCGCGTTCCTCCCACCGTTGCCGCAGTTGGGCGTAGGCCAGCGAGTGGAAGGTGCCCGCGGTGGTGGCGTCGCGCAGACCCAACTGGCGCAGGCGTTCACGAAGCTCGGCGGCTGCCTTGCGAGTGAAGGTCACCGCCAGCACATGACGAGCGTTGGCGTCGCCGGTGGCCACCCGCCACGCGATTCGTCGGGTCAGGACCCTGGTCTTGCCGCTGCCGGCGCCCGCCAGGATCGCCAACGGTGCCGCCGTGGAGGTGACCGCGGAGCGCTGCGTATCGTCCAGGCCGTCAAGCAGACGGTCGGCGACATCACTGGCGGCACTGGCATCATCGGCATCTTTGGCATTACCGGCATTATTGGGGCCGGGGAGTTCGGTTGGGGGAAGGGCGGACACCCCTGGGACACTATCGACCGCTCCTGACAGTGTGGCGGAAGGTGGAGAGCAGCGCGAGACTCGGTCATGGACCTTCCTTTGAACTCGCTCAAAGCCCGCCTTTCCGCGGACGACCCCACCCCCCACATTGGCCTCTTCTCAAGCCTGGCGGACAACTATGCGGGGGAGATGGTGGCCGCGGCGGGATTTGACTGGGTGGTGTACGACGCCGAACACGCACCCAACGACATTCGCTCGCTGCTGGGTCAGGCGCAGGCGGCCTCGGGTTACGACATTGATGTGGCGGTGCGGCCGTGGACCCATGACAAGGAACTTTTCAAGCGGATCCTGGATGTGGGATTCCAGACGCTTTTGGTGCCAATGGTTGACACGGCCGCGCAGGCCGAAGCCATCGTCTCCTGGACCCGGTATCCGCCTGCGGGTGGACGCGGCGTGGCGAGCGGGCGCGCCGCGCGCTGGGGTCTGGTCGACAACTACTTCGCCCGCGCCAACGATCAAATCTGTGTGGTTGCCCAGATCGAAACCGTCGAGGGGTACAACAACATCGAGGCGATCGCCGGCGTGTCGGGCATCGATGCGCTCTTCATTGGACCGTCGGACCTTGGGGCCTCAATGGGGCATCTTGGCAACGCCGGTCACCCGGATGTGAAGGCGGCGGTGCTTGACGCTATCGCCCGCGTCCGAGCGGCGGGAAAGCCGGTGGGCGTCTACGCATCCAACGAAGATGCGGCACGCGAGTTTGCGGCCGCTGGCGCGACCCTCATGCTGGTTGGCGTAGATGCCTACGTGCTTTCGAAAGGTCTGGCGACGTTGGCGGCTCGCTTTGGTCCCAACTGAGCCCCCGCCTTCCTGAGTGGCCGCTGAGAGGCTGACGCACCACCGCTGACATTCGATATGTTTCCGCCGATGAACTCAACAAGACCGCTCCTGTATTCTCTGCGCCAACTTTTGGGTGCGGCGACCGCGATTGGACTGGCGCTCGTGTTGATCACCTCCTGTGGGAGTTCAGGCGACGCGTCAACCGGCACGGCCGCCGCGTCGTCTGAAGAGGCGGCCGATGGCGATACCAGTGACGACTCCGCCAATTCTGAGGATGGGTTCGAGGCCGCAGACGCTCAGGAGTCTGACGCTCAGGAGTCATTGACTTCCAATGCGCCCATCGACGAGGGCGATGAGTTCACATCACCGATCAACGATCTGCTGGGAGTCGACTTCGATTCGTTCGAGGACATGAACTTCGAAGCCATGGCAGTTGTCGGAGAGCTGGAAATGCAGCGGTGCATGAATGAGCAGGGTTTTGAATACACCCCGGTGGATCACAGCGCTGACTTTGCCGATGGCGCTTCGTTGTTCCTCACCGATCCCGCCATCGAGATTGGCTCTCTGGAGTACGCAGAAACGTACGGCCTGGGAATCTCCACGCTCGTCGACGAACAGATCGACCAGCGGGCGCGGCTGACGGCCGCGGACAGCGGTGTCCAAGATCCCAATCCCGCGTACCGAGCCTCACTTCCCGAAGCCGCGCAGCTGGCCTACGACATCGCCCTGGAGGGACCCGAAGATGCCAGCCGCTTTGCACCTGGCGGTTGCACCGCTGAGGTCCTCGAAGCCGTTGACATGGACGTGTTTGTTCGCTTCGGCGCCTTCATGGTTGAGTTCCCCGACTACGCCCAGGATGTGGCGGCCCGGGTCGAAGCCGACCCTCGGGTTCTGACTTTGTCAGACGACTACGCCCGATGCATGGCCGATGACGGATACTCCTTCGCCAACCAAGCCGAGATGTACCAGTCGATCATCGTCGAGTGGAGTCCGCTGCAGGCCGAGATCTTTGGGGACGCGCCGTTCATGGCGATGATTGAGCCGACCGAGACTGCGGGCGCCGCTGATCCCGGCGACGTGACCGCTGAACTCGAGGTTGAAAATCGAGCCCCCGAGATCACCGACGAAGTCCGAAGCGAGATCGATGACCTGGCCGACCGGGAGATTGCGGTGGCGGTCGCGAGTTGGGGCTGCAGCGAAGGCCACGATGAGGTGCGACGGACGGTGCAAACCGAGTTCGAACAGAATTTCATTGACGAGAATCAAGCGGCGATCACCGCGTTCCTGGAAGCGCAAGGAACCTGAACATTTCCATTCACATTGGCGACACGTGGATCGTCGACGCCTGGTACGGAGGCCAACGGCCGATGCCGGGGCCGCCTCCCCCGAGGAATACACCGACCGAAGCGCAGGTGGGATAGCTCTCAGATCCCGAGTTCGTCGGGTGCCGTATCGGCTCTACGATGAGACGCATGGGGCTGGAAGTTTCCGAAGCGCAGTTTGAGCGCCTTGTGCAGGATGCCCTGGATGCCATGCCCGCCAACCTGATGGCCCAGATGGACAACGTCTTGTTCGTTATCGAAGATCGAGGCGATCCGCCCGATGTCCTGGGACTCTACGACGGCATCCCGGTCACCGAACGTGGGGACTACGGCGGCATGGTCATGCCGGACACCATCTATTTGTACCGGCTGGCCTTGTGCGACTTTGTCGATACCGAACAGGAACTGGTCAATGAAGTCCGCGTCACCGTTGTTCACGAAATTGCCCATCACTTCGGAATTGAGGATGACCGCCTGCACGAGTTGGGGTGGGACTAACGGCCCCTTCGTGTTTGGTCTGTCTGTCTGCCCCTGAACTAGGGTCGCCGCATGTATGTGAGGGGTAAAGCTCGAGGCGGCAGCGCCTCGAGACAGACGGCGCTCGTGGTCATGCTGATGCTGATCATCGGATCGCTGTTCATTGGTATGGCACCGGCTGGCGCTCAGGACGACGTGGTGCTGAGAGGCACGCTGCGTTCGGGGCGAGATCCAATTGATGCGGTCACCTTGTCCGTTGTCAACAGTGCCGGGGCCGAGGTTGGCACCACCACCACCGGCGCGGATGGCAAGTGGGAGGTCCCGATCAACGCAGCGGACACCTACACCATCACTATTGACGAGGCGACGCTTCCCGAGGGGATTGGATTCAAAGGGGGAAACTCCAACGTGGTGGAGCGGGAGGTCACTGAACTCCGGACGTTCTCGGTGGGCTTTCAGCTCGAAGCCGTCGACGCCCAGCCGCTTGTGGCCATCGATTCCACCACAACCCGGGTTCTGAACCGAGTGGCCAGCGGCATCAAGGTCGGATTGCTCGTGGCCCTGGCATCGGTGGGATTGTCCCTCATTTACGGCGTGACGGGACTGGTGAACTTTGCGCATTCGGAGATGGTCACCTTCGGAGCGGTGATCGCGTTTGGCATTGAGGCCCTCATGCCCAGCGTGCCGTTCCCCATCACGGTGCTGTTGGCCGTCATTGTTGGCGGCGCTCTGGGCTTCCTGTTGGAACGGGGCCTGTTTCGACCCCTCCGCAAGCGAAAGATGAACAACATCTCGCTGATGATTGTTTCAATCGGGCTTGCTTTCGTTCTGCGGTACGCAATCGTCATCTACTTCCGCGCTGAGCCGGTTGGCTACAAGCACTATCTGATCCAGACGGGCACCAAGATCGGTCCTATCTCGCTGCCAATGAAGGACTGGGTCATCATCGTGGTGGCCTTCGTCCTTTTGCTGGCGGTTGGCCTGCTCCTCCAGAAGACCCGTCTTGGCACCGCCATGCGGGCCGTTGCTGACAATCCGCCGCTGGCCCAGTCCTCGGGGATCAACGTGGACTCCACGATCCTGGCCGTCTGGATTGCGGGCTCCGCGCTGGCGGCGGCCGGCGGGATCTTCCTGGGGCTTACCCAGGTGGTCGAATGGCAAATGGGGGAGAAGATGCTGCTCCTGATCTTCGCCGCCGTTACCTTGGGCGGCTTGGGTACGGCCTACGGCGCCATGGTTGGCGGGCTCGTCATTGGTCTGGCCAGTGAGGTCATCACGTTGCATCCCTGGGTTGACAGCAACCTCAAGTTCGGTGTGGCCCTGCTGGTGCTGATCCTGGTTCTGCTCGTTCGGCCCCAGGGCATCCTCGGGGTTCGGGAGCGATTCGGATGAATACTGACGTGCTCTTCGCGGCCATCGACATCAACAAGTTGTTGGGTACAACGCTTCGCTCATCCATCAACGTGCAGAGTGCCGCGTTCGCCCTGGGCGCTGTCGGTCTCAACATGCACTACGGCTTCACCGGCCTGCTCAACGTGGGCATGGTGGCGTTCATGGCCGCCGGCTCCTATGGCATGGCCATGGTCTTCACCCAGGGTTTCCTGGGCGGCGGCATTCTGATGGGTGCGCTCTTTGGCCTGATCTTTGCCACCGTCATCGCACTGTTGATCGGCATTCCTGCGTTGCGCCTTCGCGGCGACTACCTGGCCATCGTGACCATCGCCATTGGCGAGGTCATGCGTATTGGGTTTCGGTCCGACAAGCTGCTGTGGCTGACCGGCGGTCCCTTCGGCCTGCCGAGCATCGAGGACCGCGGCCAGGGAGTGAGCCTTGCCGACCGGGTCGGCCGAGACTGGAATCCGCTCTGGGATACCGATAACCCGACCAAACGGCTGGGCTTCTGGGAACTCACCTTTGATGCGAAGACCATCTGGTTGATGATCATTGGTTGGACCGCAGTGTTCCTGTGTTCCATCTTCATTTGGCGGCTCATCCAGTCGCCCTGGGGGCGGGTGGTCAAAGCGATTCGCGAAGACGAGGATGCTGCCCGGGCACTGGGCAAGAACGTCTTCAGCTACAAGATGCAGAGCCTGATCATTGGCGGTGTCATCGGTGCGATGGCCGGAATCCTGCGGACATGGGACACCGGTTTTGTTGAGACCCAACAGTTCCGACCTCAGACCACCTTCTTCATCTGGACGGTGCTGATTCTGGGCGGTGCCGCCTCCAAGTGGGGTCCGGTGATCGGGGCGTTCGTGTTCTGGTTCATCTTGACCATCGCCGAAGAGGCGCTCCGCCAGGTTGTGGACAGCGGCTGGATTCCGGAGTGGTTCATCGATTCGTCCGATGTGGGCCGCGTCCGGCTCATCATGATGGGCCTCATGTTGGCCGCGCTGATGATCTGGCGTCCGCAGGGCATTCTCGGCAAGAAAGAAGAGGCGCTGCTCGATGTCCGGTAAATTCGCCGCTGACAAAGCTGATTTCCCAACCTCGGGCCCCCGCGTAGATGTGCTTGGCGCTGACCCCCGGCCCGGCTCGTCCAAGCCCGATTCGATCCTGTCGGTACGAGGCGTCTCCCGCTCCTTTGGCGGTCTCAAAGCGGTCGACGTTGAAGCGCTTGAAGTGCAACGCGGCGTCATCACCGCATTCATCGGCCCCAACGGCGCTGGGAAGACAACGTTCTTCAACCTGCTCACCGGCTTTGATGAGGCCGACACCGGTCAATGGAGTTTCGAAGGAAGAGAACTCTCAAACAAGGCCTCCCACCTCATTGCCCAGGACGGCATGGTTCGCACCTTCCAGCTCACAAAGTCCCTGGGCAAGATGACGGTGATGGACAACATGCTCCTTGGCGCCCCAAACCAGTTGGGTGAGCGCCTGAGCATGTCGCTGCTGCGCGGCGCGTGGCGGAAGCAGGAAGCCGCCATCCGGGCCAAAGCCGAGGAACTGCTCCAACGGTTCAACATGGTGCATATGCAGGACGAGTACGCAGCCACGCTTTCGGGCGGTCAGCGGAAGCTGCTGGAAATGGCCCGGGCGCTCATGGCCGATCCCGCACTGATCCTGCTGGACGAACCAATGGCCGGTGTCAACCCGGCGTTGGTGCAATCACTGCTACAACACGTGGAAGCGCTGCGCGACGACGGCGTGAGCGTGCTCTTCATCGAGCACGACATGGACGTCATCATGGGCATCTCGGACTGGATCGTGGTTCTGGCCGAAGGTCAGATCATTGCCGAAGGAACTCCCGCCCAGGTCTCCAAGAATCCGGTTGTGATCGACGCCTATCTCGGAACCAACACCGCCGCGCCGGCCGCCGACGGTGCGCAGGCGGAATCCGATGTGGCGCCCGGCGAGGGGAACTCCTGATGGCTGAACACGTACTCACCGCCGATGACATTGTGGCTGGCTATCTCCCGGGCGTGGACATTCTCACCGGATGCAAGTTTGAGCTCAACAACGGCGAGTTGGTTGGCATCATTGGCCCCAACGGCGCCGGAAAGTCCACGCTGCTCAAGTCGATGTTCGGTCTGGTGCCGGTTCGCTCCGGTGCGGTCCGGCTGCGCGGTGATGACATCACCAACATGGCAGCCCATGAACTGGTGCGCAAAGGCGTTGGTTTCGTTCCGCAAACCGAAAACGTCTTCCCCAGTCTCACGATCATGGAAAACCTGGAGATGGGGGCATACCAGCTCTCCAAATCCGAGATCAGCGATCGCGTGGACAGGATGACGGCGTTGTTCCCGCGCCTCGGCGAGCGGGCGAAGCAGCGTGCCGGTCTGCTGTCCGGCGGCGAGCGTCAGATGCTGGCCATGGGTCGAGCGCTGATGATGGAGCCCGCAGTCCTGCTGTTGGATGAACCATCGGCGGGTCTGTCACCGGCGTACCAGGGCGAAGTATTTGAGAACGTGAAGGCCATCAATGCGACCGGTGTTTCCATCGTCATGGTGGAGCAGAACGCTCACCGGTGCTTGCGCATCAGCGACCGGGCTTACGTTCTGGACAACGGCAAGAACGCCTATGAGGGCACCGGGGAGCAGTTGTTGACCGATCCAAAGGTCATTGATTTGTACCTCGGGACGCTCGCTCAAGGGTGACCAGAATGGACCAAAGCCGCAGCGGGGCAACAACCATGGGAACAAATGCGCCCATCGCCCATCTTTGCTCTGAGTAAATAACTTCGCCCTGAACACTGTTTGGGCTAGCTATCGGCGATGACACCGTCTACGCTTACGATTGCACACGTGTGGCCAGTCAGGCCACACCAGAGTAATGAATTCATGCCCTCGTGGGAGAGCCCGGGACGGCATGGGAGGAATCCAATCACATGCGCAAGCAAATTCTTACAAGTCTTATCGCTGCAGTAGCACTGCTCTTCAGCGTCGTGGCACTCACCAGCGCTCCGGCAACGGCCAATGACTACGCGTCATACCCGGCCAAGAACGTGACGAGTCCGGTAGCCAGCGGCAACACCATCACGGGTAGCGCTGACCCCGGCACCGTCATCACCGTCGTCGGTCCCGACGGAACGGTCTTCACCACCACGGTGGGCGCCAACGGCACCTACGCCATCACGGTGATGGGCTCCGGCAGCTTCGCCGTATCGGCTGACGGCCAGCTTGTGGGCAACGTCACCGTTGCTGGCGATCCGGTTGCTAACCCAACGGCAGTAGCAACAGCAGTACCGGCAGTAGCAACAGCAGTACCGGCAGCAGCGACAGTAGTGCCGGCCCCGACGCCAGCTCCTGGTTTCGTGGTGACCGCAGCTTCTGCGGGCTTCACCAATGGCGTTCCGACCCAGCCGGGTCTGGCCGTCACGGGTAGCAACTCCCACATGCTGGGCTTCGTCGCCACTGGCCTCATCGCACTCGGTGCGGTCGCCATGGGCAGCCGTCGCCGCTTCCTCGCCGTCGACTGATTCGGTAAGGACAACGTTGCAGCTCCGGCTGCATCAGATTCCGCAAAGACCCGGCTGGCGCCAATCGCGCCGTCGGGTCTTTTGCCGTTTTGGGATTCGAGCTGGGTGCTGGCCGCGACTGCGACGTGGTTCCGGCGGTTATTGCGCCGGCAGCGTGACTTCCAGCAGCTCGAAGTCCTCGGTAACCTGGTGGAGGCGCCAAGGTTGCCCCGCAGGAATGACAAAGGAATCGTCCACTTCTACCGGGCCGTCGAATTGACCGGGCGCCAAGAGCGTGGCGGTACCCCGCCGCACATAGTGAAAGCGGAACTCGTCTTCGTGGGGAGTGAAGGTGGCCTGGGTCGCGGCCCCACCGGGCCGAATGACCCGACAACCTGCCGCCCCGCTGGTCGCTTGGCCAATCCCGGTGTCTCGGGTCACCCACCCGGCCCAGTCTGCGGTCATGGGCTGCCATGAGGCCTTCGCCTCGTGATGCCGCACAAACTTCTGCCCGCCAAAATCTCGGTCGGGGTCCACGGTGGGCGTTGGCAGTTCCAATGTGTGGTCCGCAATCGTCTCGTGTTCAGCCGGACAGCCAATCTCCACGACTTCACAGTTGGAGGAACTTTCCAGTACCCGATGGCGGATGTGGGGTGGTTGCAGGACGCAGTCGCCAGCTTCCAGCTGGAACGGCGGACCTTGATCCTCATAGACCACATCCACCCATCCCCTGTGGCAGAAGATCATTTGGAATCGAATGTGGTGATGATGGACGTAGTCCGGTACCGGTCCGCCGTCGGTGATGGTGATGTGAGAGGCGATGAACCGGCCACCCAGACGGTTGGGGATGAGGTCGCGATACACCATGCCCGCCCGGCCGACCTGGGTGTGGCCTGCCGCAGGGGTGAAGACAAAGCCCGGATCCAGATCCGGCACCGCAACGTGGTCATGAATCTGTTGGAACGCCAAAGTCAGGCCGTCGGGTCCATCCACGGTCCGGGTTTCGTGGTCGCCTTCGATGCGGATGCGAGCGCCGCTGGTGGCGGTCGCAGTGCGTTCAAGCCGCAGGGTCATGCCATGGGCCGACAGGATTGCGGTAGCGGGGTCATCGGCCGGGAAGATCTGATCGATCCGAAACCCGTGCAATGCCAGGAACTCGATGGTTTGGTCGAAGCTGGGCGCCGCCAGAACCAGCTGGCAGTTCGGTTCCGAAGATGACGTCGACATTGCTTGAACAGTATCGTTCAATCCGCACCCTCGGAGAGGCGGAGACGGTGTTTGACGGCGAAAACCAACCAGGATCAGGGGGCGACGACAAGTCACCGGCAACGGGCTTGTCGCTGGGCGCCGTGATCGTCATTTGCATCGTGGCGGCGTTGCTGGTGGGCGGGTTCATCCAGTCGCGCGGCAAGACCCGATGGGAAGATGTCGCCGTTGGCGATTGCTTTGCTGCTCCGACGGGCGACCAGATCAGTCGAGTTGAACGTCAGAACTGCGATGAGCCACATGGCGCTCAGGCGTTTGCGAACGTAGCGGCCACCTCGCCCGACGATGCAAGCGAAAGGTGCTTCAACCTGGCCGAACAGGGGAAGATGCGCTTTGACTCGCTCCCTGACGACGCCGAATTCTCGGTGTGGGACGACAGGCTTTCCTCGGGCTATCTGTGCGTTGTCATCTCACCGTCTGGCGGACTGACCGAGTCCATGCTCGCCAAACCCCTGTCCATCTGATCAGCGATAGTGGCCGGCGGTCTCCTCAGAGCCGGGTCCGCTGCGCAGCGTGATGCTCATACGCGGCGGTGAGTGTTTCTGCTTGGGGACGGCGTGCTCCCAGTGATGCTGTGCAGCGCCGCCCATGACCAGCAGGTCGCCGGAGTGCAGGTTGAACGAATGGGAATGGCCGCCGCCAAACGGGCGCATCTTGAACGGCCGTGGTCCGCCAACGGTGATGATGGCCACCAAAGGATCAACCTGCTGGCGGCCGACGCGGTCCGCGTGCCACGCCACGCTGTCCTGGCCGTCGCGGTAGTAGTTGCAGAACATCCGATCAAAGGGCCGGTCATAGTGGGCGGCCAACTCGTGGGAGAGCTTGCGGACCAGGGCCGGGGAGTCAGCCAGGTTGCCCAAGCCGGTCAATCGCGGCTCCTCCACAAAGCGCCCGTACATGAGCCGCTGACCGTGGTGCCAATGAATCGACTGCAGCATCTGGGTGAGGAGATCATCGGCACCGGTGAACCACGCAGAGGCCACATCGACCCAGCAGCAGGAGTCAAGCTGAATCCGTTGGATGCAGTCTGACAGCGGCCGCACCGACGGTGCTGCGGCACCAAACAGCGATCCTTGGAGAGGGGTTGCAAGAACCGGGGTGCTTACGAGCGTGGAGGCCATGGCGACCACTATAACGAACACCTGTTCGATTGGCCAGCGGGTCAGTGTCTTTCGGCTGCGGCATTGAGAAGGCGCACCATCAGCTGGTACGCCCGCTGGGGTTTGGCCAGGTTGTTGACGGTGCCCGCAAAGTAGAGTCCGTGGTCGGGGGCCAGAAAGGCGAACGCTCCAGACAGGCCGGAGTGACCAATCAGGTCCACTCGCGGGCTGACCGGCGTGAGCACTCGCGGCATCCCGAACCGAATCACCCCCGGACCCGCTTTCAGGGGAAAATTGATGCGTCGGGAATCGGATTTCATTATCGTCATCCATGAGGGATCAAACAGAGCGCCTTCGAAGAACGCTCGGATGAAGGTCATCAGGTCGGTGACGTCGGCGACCACGCCACCGTCGGGTCCGAACGACGTCATGGCGAGGGGGATGTCCAGGACGCCCGCACCGTCACGGAGGGGGACCGGCCGGTGGTCGGCAGGGTCCGCGTACATCCACGTGTTTGACAGTTGGAGCGTTTGGCAGATCATGTTGTCCATTGCGTCGACAAACATCGACCCGGTCACCACTTCAACAATGCGGCCCAGCAACTGATGGTTCGTGTCCGAATACAAGGCGCGGCGTTTGGGTCCCGGAAAGAATGGTGCCGGCATGGCGGCGGTTTGGCTGAGGGCCTCCTCGAAGGTCCAGGACCGGTCATTGCCAGCCCGAAGCTCGTCCTCCAGGCTGCGTCGATTTTGCCCCGTTCCCCGTGGTGGTTTGCCTTGGAAGTAGTCGGGGAGGCCGGAGGTGTGGGCCACCAGGTGGCGGATGGTTATCTGGGCGGTGGCGTCGACGCCGGAGCGTCCACGGTGGAGTCTGGTGACGCCCGGCAGCACGTCGACCATTCGGTCATCAAGTCCCAGGCGCCCCTGGTCGCACAGCTGGAAGATCATGGCGTTGGTGTACAGCTTGGTGGTGCTGGCGATGAAGAACGGGGTTGTGGCTCGTTCTTCAGCTCCGAGTTCGCCACCAATCCACGAGAACGGCGTCGTCGTCGGGTCGGTGGTCCGGCTGACGGCTGCGACGACCGAAGACGGGTCATCGTTGCCCAGGAACTTTTCGAGCGCAGTGTCGAGGTCTTTGGTCATGAACTGCTCAGTCGGTTCTCGCCCTCGGTCGGGAAACCTTCCAGGGAGGCCAACGTTTCTTCGGCCCACGCAATTGCGGCGTGGGCGGCGTGCTCACCCGCAGACAAGGTCAGTTTCCAGTAGTCGCGATCGGCTTCGTAGCCGGTTTCGGTTTCAATCTCGGCCCGAATCGCCGCGAAGTTGTTCAGGCGTTGATGGGCGGCATCTCGGGCCTCGGTGACCAGTGCGGCGCAGGCGTGCGGGCCGAGGTGGCGGCCAAAGAAGAGTCGGAGCAGCAACTCATCGCGGGGGCGGGTCGGTTCAAGGGGTTCGCTCAAGAACGCAACGAGTGCGGCGCGGCCGGAATCAGTGAGGGTGTATTGCGACGCGCCGGCGCGCTCGGTGGGGCTCTTGGTGAGGTGCCCGTCGTCCACCAGTGATGCCAGTGTTGGGTAGATCTGGCCAAATGATTCGCTCCAGAAGTGCCCGAGTACGTCGCGGATGGCTTCGCGGATGGCGTAGCCCGTCATCGGCTCAACGCTCAGCGCCCCGAGCACGGCCAGGCGGGTACGACTCCTTCTTAACATATCTCAAAGATATAACTGTTAGATATGTAGTGCAACATCTATTGTTCGAACTCGCTGGCGCTCGCTCGAAGCGTTGGGCACGCAGCTCGGTATCTATTGTTCGTCGTCGCTGGCGCTCCGCCGAAGCGTTGGGCACGCAGCTCGGTATCTATTGTTCGTCGTCGCTGGCGCTCCGCCGAAGCGTTGGGCACGCAGCCGGGGCGAAAGCTGCGTGTAACGCTTCACCCAAGCTGAGCGCCGGG
>Ga0209828_1001588_pt1 | contig 20258 bp, 16 predicted proteins | sample MaitaG_FD_187429 | JGI IMG/M metagenome (GOLD analysis project Ga0209828, IMG submission 187429) | Marine algal microbial communities from Maine, USA - Maine_Asex2 metaG (SPAdes) (version 2) | ecosystem: Host-associated > Algae > Red algae > Unclassified | place: Maine, USA | collected 2015-01-05 | reverse complement strand
AGGTGCAGGTGCAGGTGCAGGTGCGGGTGTAGGTGCGGGTGCGGGATCGGGTGCTGGTTCGGTCTGCCGCACGCGATCCACGTCGAGCCGCAGTGCGTCGAGATTGGAGTCATCGCCAGCCTCCGGGCTGTAAAGACGCACGCGTACCCGTCCGAGGGCGTCGACGTAATTCATCAGATTGCCCAGGATCGTGTGGCGCTTGCGCGTCCAGACCCAGTCGGGATTACGGCGGTTGTCGCCGACGTGCACCCAGACGCCGGTCTCGGCATCACGTACAAGCCATCGCCAGAGCTGCTCGTCACGGTTGGGCCCACGGAAACTCGCGTAGAGCCCCATGAAACCGAGCGACTCTCCGACAAGATCCAGCGGTAAGGAGAACTCGAAGTCGGCGACGAAACCGTCTGCCGCGGTGCTGAATTCGATGTAGCGCGACCAGTTGTCGCTCCTCCCGCTTTGATCGGCTGTCCGCAGCGACGCCGTACTCGTACGGCTGGCTTCACCGCGCAGCAGGTTCAGGGAATCGGGTGCGACCATGACATCGGCTGCGCTCAGCTGCGCAACCGGGATGAACGACAACGTCGAGATGACGCTGATGCCCAGGGCAACTCGCCGGGCAAGGGTGAAAAATCGGCTCTTCATGACAAACAGGTTCCAGATAACGTGGCCTGATCGTCGCACCGAAAGGCGTCGCTGAGACAGTCTCGATGGTCGCCTTTGCCGCATCGCAATTCCGACGGGCTCGATTGTGCACTTGCCTGATTGCAATGCCAGCACGCGAAATCGTGCAGAAAAAACGGGCCTGCAATGCTGATCGTGCTTGAAGGTCTCCTGCCTGACGGAAATGTTCAGCAACTCAGGGCGTCATGAACCTTGCGAGTCATCAACTCAGCGTTTCCGGAACTCAACGTGTCAAGAACTCCGGGCGTCGACGACTCAGGGTGTCGAGTCGAGCTCCGCGCCTTCCTTCTCGACAGGCATCAGATCTTCACGCGTGATGCCCAGGCGCAGCACTATCACACTGGCAACGAAGATCGACGAATAGGTACCGACGCCGACACCGATCAACAGCGCAAGAGCGAAACCGCTGATGATCTTTCCACCGAACAGATACAGGGACAACAAAACAAGCACCGTGGTACCCGACGTGATCACCGTACGCGTCAAGGTCTGATTGATGGATGTGTTGATGACACTCGATGGCGTGCCACTTCGTATCAGCAGAAAGTTCTCGCGAATACGATCGAAGACAACGATGGTGTCGTTGAGCGAATAGCCGATCACGGCGAGAACTGCCGCCAGCACGGTCAGATCGAACTCGATCCGGGTTAGCGCAAAGAATCCGACCGTGATGGTCACGTCGTGAACCAGTGCAGCAACCGATCCGACCGAAAATTTCTTCTCGAAACGGAACCAGATGTACACCACGATCGCGAACAGAGCGAGCAATACGGCTAGTCCGCCTTTCTCGCGGAGCTCTTCACCTACCTGCGGCCCGACGAATTCAACCCGACGCATCTCGATCGGTGTTTCGCTTGTCGGCGTCAGTGCGTCGAGAACATCCGAACTCACACCCGGACCATCGAGCCCCTCACGCGGTGCCAGGCGGATGAGCACTTCCGTGCTGCTGCCGAAGGCTTGTACCTGCGCGTCCGGAATGCCCGCCGAGGCCAGCGTACTTCTGACGTTGTTCAGATCCGGCGCGGACGCATAGGACACCTCGATGGTGTACCCGCCCGTGAAATCCACACCGAAGTTGAGGCCTCGGATCAGGATGGCACCGATCGCGATGAGTAACAGCGATCCGGAAATGATGCCGGCCAATCGAGCGCGACCCATGAAGTCGAAATTGGTCTCGCTGATCAGATTGCGCATGCGCGTTCTCTCATATCCGTTGAACTGACAGACATCATCAGATCGGTAAGGTCTGCATGCGCTTGCCGCCGAACAGCGCATTGACGATGACGCGCGAACCGAAGATCGCGGTGAACATCGACGTGATGATGCCGATGCACAGCGTGATGGCAAACCCCTTGACCGGGCCTGTACCGAGACTGAACAGCACGACCGCCGCGATCAAGGTCGTGATATTCGCGTCTGCGATCGTCGAGAAGGCCTTGTCGTAGCCTGCGTTGATCGCCGTCTGCACGGGCGAACCGCTGCGCAGTTCTTCGCGGATACGTTCAAAAATAAGAACGTTGGCGTCTACCGCCATGCCGATCGTCAAGACGATGCCGGCGATGCCCGGCAAGGTCAACGTTGCCTGCAAGGTACCGAGAACAGCAACAATCAACACCAGGTTGAGCGCCAGTGCACCGCCGGCTATCAGCCCGAATATACGGTAGTACCAGCCCATGAAGAGGAGCACGAGCACCAGTCCGACGATGGCCGAAAGAAAGCCCTGGCGGATGTTGTCCTTGCCGAGACTCGGACCGACGGTGCGCTCCTCGACTATCTCGACAGGCGCCTTGAGCGCACCGGCGCGCAGCAACAGCGCAAGATCACTGGCCTCGCGCGAGCCCAGTCCGGTGGTCTGGAACCGATGACTCAGGACATCGCGGATGGTCGCGGCATTGATGACCTTCTCTACCCGGCGTCGTTCCCTGACCTCCTCACCGTCGACCATCTTCGTGTCGACCCGGTTCTCGATGTAGACCACCGCCATCAGGTTGCCGACATTGTCCTGGGTGACCTCGCGCATGCGACGTGCACCCACATTGTCCAGATTCACGAACACGGCGGGTGAGCCGCTCTGTGTATCGATACCGGCTGACGCGCCCTTGATCTGATCACCCGTGACGATGATGTCGCGGTCCAGATTGATGGTGGAGCCGTCCTCACGCTTGTAGGGACGGGCATCGGAGGCATCGGATACCAGCCGATACTCGAGCGTCGCCGTCGCGCCGAGGATCCGCTTCGCCTCGGCCGTGTCCTGCACCCCCGGAAGCTGCACGACGATCCGGTCGAGCCCCTGTTGCTGAATGACAGGCTCTGCCACGCCGAGCTCGTTAACGCGGTTGCGCAGTGTCGTGACGTTCTGCTGTAGCGCGGAGTCGCGCTCCTCCTCTTCCGCGACTTCCGTGAGGTTGGCATCGATGAAGAAGAATTCGCCTTCGTCGCGTGTGACGAACGCCAGATCATCATTCTCCGCTTGGAACGATTCGAGCATTTGATCACGCACGGCGCCATCGCGAAAACGGGCTGTGAGCGCCCCATCGGCATGCTGGACGTTCGTGCCACGGATACGCTCCTGACGAATCTGACGCTTCCAGTCGGGGACATGCCGCTCTTCAGCCGAGTCGATCGCCGCAACCATGTCTACTTGCATCAGGAAGTGCACCCCACCGCGAAGATCGAGCCCGAGTGCCATCGGTGACGCGATCTGGCGTAGCCAGTCAGGGCTACCGGGAACGAGATTCAAGGCGACGATCGATTCGTTGGGATCGAGCGCACCGAGCAGAGCATCGCGAGCCCGCAGCTGTTCGTCCTCGTCATCGAAAAGCGCCAGCAAGCGCCCGTCTTCCTCACGGTACTCAGGGTTTTCGAAGCCGGCTTCGCGCAAGGCGCCACGCACCGACGCACCGATTTCCTCGGTGACCAGCCCGTCGCGGTTAGAGATCTGCACGGCCGGATCGCTGCCGAAAAGGTTCGGAAGCGCGAACAGAAGACCCACGACGACGATCATGCCGAGCAACACGGGCTTCCATAAGGAATTGGAATTGGTCATCGCGATCGCGCTGCAGGTATCGAGCCGCCGGGCACAGAGGAGGAAACGTGGGGGAACAGAGCGCTTGAGCAGCCCAAGGTTCCCGGCGGACCGGGAAACGCGGACTGCCCGCTATCAGATCTGCTTCAGCGTACCGCTCGGCAGCAGTGCGGAGACCGCACTCTTCTGCACGTTGACTTCGACGTTCTCGGCGACCCGCATCGACAGATAGGCATCGCCGACCTTGGTTACCGTTCCACCGAGGCCACCGTTGGTCACCACCTCGTCGCCCTTCTTGAGCGCTCCGACCATCGCCCGATGCTCTTTCATGCGCTTCTGTTGTGGGCGAATCATCAGGAAGTAGAACACCACCAGCATGAGGACCAGCGGCAGGAAGGTCAGCAGGCCACCACCGGGGGCCGCAGCGGCGCCTTGTGCATAGGCATCGTTGATCAGGAAGTTCATGAGCAGCGTCTCGAGTCGGTACGAAGTCGGATTAACCGTCGATTATTGCACGGAAGCCTGCCACCTAGTGGTCTTCCACTAGACTCCGCGGGCGCGTCGTTCGTGAAAATCCCGCGCGAACGCATCCAGCCGACCCACCTCGATCGCCTCCCGCAGCCCGGCCATCAGCCTCTGGTAATAACGGATGTTGTGGATCGTGTTCAGCCGTGCCCCCAGTATCTCGTTGCTCTTCAGGAGGTGGTAGAGATAGGCGCGCGAGTAGTGCTGACAGGTTTCGCAGTCGCATTGCTCCTCGAGCGGCGCGGTATCGTCCCGGTAGCGCGCATTCTTCAACCTGACGTCACCCTCTGCGGTGAACAGGTGACCGTTACGGGCATTCCGGGTCGGCATGACGCAATCGAACATGTCGACACCGCGCTGCACCGCGGCCACGATGTCCTCAGGTTTACCGACGCCCATCAGATACCGCGGCGCATCGGCGGGAAGGTGCGGCACTGTCTGCTCGATGACCGACTCACGCACGTCCTTGTCTTCGCCGACAGCAAGTCCGCCGATGGCATAACCCGGGAAGCCGATCGAGACCAGGGCCTCCGCGGATTCACGCCGCAGATCCGCTTCCATGCCGCCCTGCACGATGCCGAACAAGGCATTTGCATTACCCAGCTCGTCGTGTGCTTTGCGGCAACGGGCCGCCCAGCGCATCGACAGCGCCATCGACTCCGCCGCTTCGGTATGGGTAGCCGGATGCGGGGTGCATTCGTCGAAGGCCATGACGATATCCGAGCCGAGATCACGCTGAATGCGCATCGAGGTTTCCGGTGACAGGAACACCTTGTCGCCGTCGAGCGGTGAGCGAAACCGAACACCTTCCTCATCGATCTTCCGCAACTTCGCCAGACTGAACACCTGGAAACCGCCGGAATCGGTCAGGATCGGGCCGGGCCAGTTCATGAAATCGTGCAGGTCGCCGTGTGCGCGGATGATGTCGGTACCCGGTCTCAGCCAGAGATGAAAGGTATTGCCCAGAATGATCTCGCTACCGGTGTCACGAACCTCGGCCGGAGTCATGGCCTTGACCGTACCGTAGGTACCCACGGGCATGAACACGGGCGTCTGCACCGTCCCACGGGCGAAGGCAAGCGTTCCACGACGGGCTTCGCCATCGCGTGCCGATATCTCGAAGTCGACGCTCACGACGCGTTACCCCAAGAGGCTTTCCCGTTGTCTTTTCCGGGCCGGACGCCGGCCTTCGGCCAGACCAGCATGGCATCGCCATAGCTGAAGAATCGATAACGTTCGGCAACGGCGTCGCGATAGGCAGCCAGTGTCTCATCCAGTCCGGCAAAGGCGGCAACCAGCATCAGCAGCGTGGACTCGGGCAAGTGAAAATTGGTAATCATGGCATCGATGACATGAAATCGGCTGCCCGGAGTCAGAAACAGTCGCGTCTCGTCGACGTACGGTGCCAGAACCCCACCGTGTGCTGCGGCAGCCGATTCGAGCGCACGAACGCTGGTCGTGCCGACGGCAACGATTCGCCCGCCCTGTCGACGGGCAGCCGCGATTCCGTCGACCGTGGCGGCCGAGACGGAAACCCGCTCGCTGTGCATGACATGACGGTTCGGATCGGCAACGCGTACTGGCTGGAACGTGCCGGCGCCTACATGCAAGGTGACGAATCCGTGCGTCACGCCGCGTGTGGCGAGCGCGTCGAGCAGCGGCTCATCAAAATGCAAGCCCGCAGTTGGCGCAGCGACCGCGCCCCGGGTGCGCGCATAAACCGTCTGATAGCGTTCGAGATCCGTGTTGTCGGGAGCACGATCGATATAAGGCGGGAGTGGAATATCGCCGTGCAGGTCGAGAAACCCCGCCAGGGTCATGGCGTCGCCAACATCCCTGACCTCGAACAGATCACTCTCCCGGCCAACCACGTCGAGCTGTAACACATCACCGCAGCCGTCAGGTGGTTCGAACACAAGTCGCGTTCCCGGCTTCGGACTCTTGCTCGCGCGCAGCTTGACCCAGGCCCGGTGCGGTTCCAGAAATCGCTCCAGCATCAATTCGACGCGACCCCCACTGGCCTTCCGCCCGTGCAGGCGTGCCGGAACCACGCGAGTGTCGTTGAAGATCAGGTGATCGCCGGGCTGCAGCAACCCGGGCAGATCCGGGAAGGCACGGTGATCCCGTCGCTGACCGTCAAGTACCAGCAGCCGACTGCTGCTGCGTGTCGCCAGTGGCGTCTGCGCGATGAGTTCGGCAGGAAGCTCATACCGGTAGTCGGCAAGTGAGTTCCCGTCGGGTCGTTGATCGCGCTCGACCGAGGCATTGTTCCGCGTGCTGGAGTCGCCTACAATCACGGCGCGTGCCGGGGTGGTGGAATCGGTAGACACGCCGGATTCAAAATCCGGTTCCGGAAACGGAGTGAGAGTTCAAGTCTCTCTCCCGGCACCACCATTCGCACGCGGGCTTTGCGTGTCGTGCACTATCGGCACAGCGTCGGCCTGATGCCTGGAGTTCTGATGAGAACTCGAGCGCGCGCCTGCCCATCCGTTGCTTCCCCCTGATCGCCAGACACCGTGAGCGTGTCGGGCGACACCTTAAGCGATTTTCGCCTCCCGAATCGGCCTCGAATTCGCTGCAGGCAGCCCCGAGATCAGGGAACCGAGAGTCCTCCGGTCACGCATCCGTCACTCGTGACGAGTCGGTAAACGCACCATCCAGCGGGCTTGACCCTCCAGTGACTGGAAGCCCTATCGTACTCATCGGCGGCTCCTGATGAAGCTGCTGAGGGCGGCCGCGATCGCCGACAAAGGCGGCGCGAACGTGCGTTCTCCTGAATACAAGACTCGGGGTTGTCAATGTGCCAGTCAACGGATGTCTCCACCGAAGATGACAACGAAGCAGCCATGCTGGCCAATACCGTCATCGACCCGGTTTGCGGCATGACCGTGACGCTTGAAACCGGGAAGCCCAGACATGCCTGGCGAGACGATACTTATCATTTCTGTTCGACGGGCTGTCATGACCGATTTGTGGCGGATCCCTGGTTCTATGTCTCGGGCAATCGTGCACGTCAGCGTGAGGATGAGGCCGCCCGGGCACTCGATGAGCGTGATGGAACAGCTCTCTTCACCTGTCCGATGGACCCTGAGATCGTTCAGGAAGGACCCGGCACATGCCCGGTCTGCGGCATGGCGCTCGAGCCGATGTCAGGCGTCAGCGAGGGGCCCAATACCGAACTTGTCGACTTCACCCGGCGGTTGTGGATCAGTGTCGGTGCGGCGATACCTCTGCTTGTGTTGACGATGGGACCGATGCTGGGTTTGCCGATCCGCTCGTGGCTGGGCGAAGGGCGCGCCATCTGGGTGGAGTTGATTCTCGCAACGCCCGTCGTCCTGTGGGCCGCCGCACCATTCTTCCAACGCGGATGGGTATCGCTCACGACCCGGAACTTCAACATGTGGACGTTGATCATGCTCGGCGTCGGGGCCGCTTATGGATTCAGCGTGATCGTGACGCTGTTGCCGAACCTCTTGCCCGAGTCACTGCGGTCCAGTGGTCACCCACCCGTCTATTTCGAAGCTGCCGTGGTCATCATTGCGCTCGTATTCGTAGGGCAGGTTCTCGAACTTCGTGCTCGGGAGCAGACCGGGGATGCGATTCGAGCGCTGATGGATCTTGCACCGAAAAGCGCTCGACGCGTACTCGCGGACGGGGACGAGTACGACGCGCCACTTGCCAACATCATGCGCGGTGACAGACTCCGCGTCCGTCCCGGCGACAGCGTACCGGTTGATGGCACCCTCATCGACGGCGCCACCGCCATCGACGAGAGCATGATCAGCGGAGAGTCGATCCCGCTGCAGAAGGTCATCGGCGACGAGGTGACCGGCGGTACGCTCAACGGCAACGGTAGTTTCGTGATGGAGGCAGGACGTGTCGGCAACGCGACCGTGCTTGCGCAGATCGTCGCCATGGTTGCCGGTGCACAACGCTCACGCGCACCCATCCAGGGACTTGCCGACCGGGTCGCATCGGTGTTCGTGCCCACCGTGGTGTCGATAGCCGTTCTCGCCTTTACGGCCTGGATTGTCTTCGGTCCTTCGCCGGCACTGGGCCATGCATTGGTTGCAGCCATCTCTGTGCTGATCATCGCCTGTCCCTGTGCACTGGGTCTGGCGACACCCATGTCGATCATGACCGCCACCGGACGAGGTGCAAAGGCTGGCGTATTGGTGAAGGATGCCGCGGCACTCGAACGCATGGCGGCGGTAGATACCCTGGTCGTCGACAAGACCGGCACCCTGACCGAAGGGCGACCTGCACTCACCGATGTGCTTGTCGCAGAAGGATTCGATCGGGAGACAATGTTGTCGTTGGCCGCCTCGCTGGAGAACGGCTCGGAACACCCGTTGGCCGATGCCATCGTCACCGGTGCACGTGAGACGGGTCTGGCGCTGTCACACACGGAAGGCTTTGAGTCGCACACCGGACGCGGTGTCAGTGGCACTGTCGACGCGCGTCTGGTGCAGCTCGGCAACGCAGCAATGATGCAGGACATCGACGTTGAAGGAACGCATGAGGTTGAAAGTGCCGCATTGAGTGAGGCGGGCAAGACCGTCATGTATGTTGCAATCGATTCGAGATACGCCGGTCTGGTAGCGGTCCAGGATCGACTCAAGCCTGACACACGAGCGGCAATCGATGCGCTCCACGACGCCGGACTTCGTATCATCATGGCCACCGGTGACAACGCACGAACCGCGCAGGCCGTTGCCGGTCGCCTGGGCATCGATGAGGTACGCGCTGAAGTGATGCCCGCCGACAAGCAAGCGCTCATCGATGAATTGCATGCGGCTGGCATGATCGTGGCCATGGCGGGCGACGGCGTCAACGATGCACCGGCACTGGCAGCCGCCGACGTCGGAATCGCCATGGGAAGTGGCGCCGATGTGGCCGTCGAGAGTGCTGGCATCACGCTGCTCAAGGGCGATCTTGGCGGTATCGTGCGCGCCCGGACACTCAGCCGGAAAACCGTCAGCAACATTCGCCAGAATCTCTTCTTCGCCTTTGCCTACAACGCGCTGGGCGTGCCGATTGCTGCCGGCGTGCTTTATCCGGTGACCGGTTGGCTGCTCTCGCCAATGCTCGCTGCGGCGGCGATGAGTCTGTCGTCGGTGTCGGTCGTGAGCAATGCCCTGCGTCTGCGTCGCCTGAGGCTCGACTGATGGTATCCGGCTTCCATTTTTCGTGAACTTATTGAACTTGACAGCGAGTTGCGCGACAAAGACTATTCGTCTTGATTCGGGTCCGTTTTTGCATGGCTGTCATCGACACCGCTCACGTCTCACGCTAGACAATTTTATTTGATGAACATCGCGTTCTGGCATCGACTACTGATCACGTCGCTTCACGCGTCGCTGATCGTGTTGTGCGCGGGATTCGTGACTTTCAGCATGGCGGCAACTCAATCCCACAGCGTTGAGGGGCTGAAGCAGCTGACGACCAGCGTTGCGCCGCTCGGTATGTCGCAGGTGAATGTGGTCACGTTGACGAACTCGGCCATGACCCATGCCGACCATGCGGCCAACCATGCACATGGCGCCATGGACGAATCGGCTGCTGGCGCGTCCGCTGCCCCTGTCATGAATCACAGGGGGCACGAGGCTCACTGCTCCACGCTTCCCGCGAAGCCCTGTCCGATGCCGTGCGGCAGCGAACTTTCCTGTTCATCGGTGTGCGTTGTTGCTTGCAGTGCTGGCAGCGGATCAGCCACATCGACACCTGTCGGCAAGGTAACACCGCGCCGTTGGCTGCTCGCTCCAGTGCCAGCTCCGCACTCTGTCGACACGCTCGTCGACGTCACCCTGCCTCCGCTCTACCGCCCCCCGATCATCTGATCTGACTCTCCCGGCTGAACCTTACTGGCGTGGACTCGCGCTGGTAGACAGGTGTCAGCCGGTATCACCTCACACGCTGGGCTTTCACGCGTGTGCCGAGCGTGCCGGGCCTACCCCAAGGTCCAACGCGAGAATCAGAGCTGCAGATGAATCATGTTCACACACAGTCGTATTCGATCGGCGATCGTCAGTCTTGGCGTGATGGCCCTGGTCAGTCAGGCCTTTGTCAGTCAGGGGATAGCGCATTCCGGCGCTGACGGTATCGTCAAGGAACGCATGGACGCCATGAGCATGCTGGGCGATCATGCCAAGACGGTCGGCGACATGCTGAAGGGCAAGACGTCGTTCGACGTCGACGCGGTCGAGATGGCAGCTTCCGCATTCGTCATGCATGGCGAACAGATTCCCATGCTTTTCCCGGATACGGATGAGAGCCGCACCGGGTCGGAAACCGAGGCCCTCCCGGCGATCTGGGCCAACTGGGAAGACTTCGTCGCGCTCGCCGCGCGTTTCACCGAAGACAGCCAAAGGTTCGCTACGGTTGCGAGTGAACTGAGCACCAGTGAGCAACCCGAGGATGCGCAGGGACGTGCGGTTCGCGCCGCGTTCTTTCGTGCGTCCAAGGGCTGCTCGGGATGTCATGAACGATTCAGACTCGATCAGGATTGATCGATGAAAGCTCGGTGGGCAATCACTTGCTGCGTGCTCGGAATTGCACTCATCGGTGGGTCAGCCTTGGTATTCGCACATACCCGTAACGCAGGCGTCGAACAGCAGCGAATGGCGTTGTTCACATCATCGGCAAGCGCGCTGGCAGCGGGCAATCGTGAACGCGGGAACACAGTGGCACGGGCTGCCGGCTGTATCGCCTGCCATACCGACACGGAAAGCGATGGTGCCTTGCTCGCCGGTGGCGTCGCGTTGCAGAGTCCTTTCGGCACCTTCGTGTCCCCGAATATCACCAGCGATCTCGAGTCGGGGATCGGATCATGGACCGTGGACATGCTCGCAGACGCCCTGCTCAATGGTCGGCGACCAGACGGTGGCCACTACTGGCCTGCCTTTCCGTACCCGGCCTACGCCGCCATGAGAGGACAGGATATTGCCGATCTCCATGCCTGGCTCTTGTCGACCAATCCCGTTGCCGAGCCTCCGCCCGTTCACGATTTACGAATACCCGATATAGCCAGGAACACGCTGGGCATCTGGAAAGCGCTCTACGTCCCGGATGACTACCAACCTGGCAGGTTCTCCGAACGAGGTGAGTACCTGGTCGAAGGCCCTGCCCATTGCGCCGCCTGCCATGCGCAACGCAATCTCGCCGGCGGCGTTCCCGATCGCCGACTGTCCGGTAACAGTCGTGGACCCGAAGGCGCGCGTGTCCCGGACATCACCCGCGAGGCCTTGCGTGACTGGACAGAGGAAGATCTTATTTTCTTTCTGGAAATCGGCATGACACCCGAAGGTGACTTCGCGGGAGGGCACATGGCTGCCGTGATCGAACACGGGACGGCGCACCTGTCAGTAGCCGATCGCGAGGCCATGGCGACATACCTGAAGTCATCGGCCAATGGAGGCACACAACAATGATGATTCGGCAGTTACCGCTCGCAAGACGTCTGCTCAATGTCCGTAGCGCAAGGGGTTTCGGCATGAGCCTGTTTTTACTGACCATTGCGTTCCCGGCAATGGCGAGCAAAGGAACGGATGGCGTACTCACGCGACTGATTCCTGACAATCTTGCGGTTGTCGATCAGGGCGCTGTCATCTATCAACAACACTGTGCCGCCTGTCACGGAGCAGAACTTGGTGGTGAGCCCAACTGGCAGAAGCGCACTGACGACGGTCTGCTACCGGCTCCGCCGCACGATGAAACGGGCCATACCTGGCACCACGCCGATGATCTTCTGTTCGAGATCACCAAGTTCGGCCCGGCCCTCGTGATCGACGATCCGACGTATCAAAGCGCGATGCCGGCCTACGAGAATACGCTGAGCGATCAAGCGATCATCGCGGTGCTTTCATTCATCAAGTCGCGCTGGCCTGAACAGGAACGCGAGTGGCAAGACGAGGTGAACGACTCTCAGCTCGAGGGACTCGGCATTGTCGATGAGTCGGACTCGATAATGGACAAGCTATTCAAGTAATCGGAGATAGCAGCACATGACACAGCACACATACAGGCGAAGCCTGCCAACAAAGGACCTATCTGTAATGAGATTGTCAGCATTGGGATTATCAATGATGCTGCTGAGTGCCTGCGGGCAATCGACGCCAGTCGATGCGCCGGATGCCGAGCGCGTCAAGCAGGCCACGACGGCGGTTTCCCCGGAGGCGAACGATGCGATTACCGACATCGCGGCACTGACGATGACGGTATACAAGTCACCGACTTGCGGTTGCTGCCAGGAATGGGTCGACTACATGGAGACGGAAGGGTTCAGCGTCACCGGTGTCGAAACCGACGATGTGGACTCGATCAAGGCGAAGCACGGATTGACCTCACCCGAGTTGAAATCCTGTCACACCGCACTGATCGACGGCTATGCGATCGAAGGTCACGTACCGGCCAATGACGTCAAGCGCTTGCTCAGCGAGCGCCCCGACATCGTGGGCTTGAGCGCCCCCGGCATGCCCATGATGTCACCGGGCATGGGTAGTCGAACGCCGCAAGACTACGACGTACTCGCCTTTGATGAAGACGGTCGTACCCGCATCTGGTCAGCGTATTGATCGAGGTGAGTTGACAAGATTCCGACGAACATGAAACTCACGACAGTCCATCGCCGCCGCCTCGTACTTGCAGTGATCATGTCACTGCTGGCGTGTGCGCTGATGCCCGTGACCACCGCGTTCTTCAGCGGCGGGAAGTCCACCTGTCATTCTGTCAGTGATGATCACTCGTCGGCCGACATGCCTGACGCCACTATGGCGTCCTCCGCATCGTCACACCACCTTGTGTCCGGTGCAGACACTGAACATCTCTGTGACGAGGATCCTGCGCCCTTACCGACCGAACTCGGACAACTGCTTGTCGACTGGACGCCGGCGCTGCTGCTGTTCGTGCTTGCGACGCTTGACGCCGCAATGCACACCCTGCGGAGGAGAGGATCAAGACGATACGCGTCGGCTCTCCGCTCCCATCTCGCGATTGGTCGCATCCAGGTCTGATCGTTCTCTCAGCATTGTTTGCGTCCGGGTGAGCAGGAAGAATTTCCTGCACCCGTTCCGTGTTCCCCCTGTTGAGATAACGGTCCCTCATGATCCTCTTGAAGGTGCGCTCTACGCTTCTACCCCAGCGCCGCGTGGCATACACAGCTGGCCTGGCCGCGTGGCTGGCCCTCGGCACTGCGCACGCCAGTTCCCTGTCGCTTGATGCAGCGATCGCGCTTGTTACCGAGCGTGATCTCGAGATTGCACAAAGCCGGGATCAGGAGTCGATGTTTCGCGATAACGCCAAGGTGTCAGCGACGTTGCCACCACCCAAGCTGACCCTCTCGGCGATGAATTTTCCCGTCGACAACTTTGCCATCGATCAGGAACCGATGACACAGCTCCAGGCGAGACTGAGTCAGATGTTCCCACCGGGTGATTCGCGTCATTGGCGAGCGACGTCAGAGGTGCGTAATGCCGAGGCAACCGTCATTCAGCGCGAGCTGCGGTCCTCGATGCTACGACAGCAACTGAGCACCGCCTGGGCCGATGGATGGATGGCCCAGGCGTCGGTCGAGAAACTACAGGCAAACCGGGCAGTGTTCGAGCAGGCGTTGGCGACCACGCGAGCGAGCTACCGCGCGGGTATCCGCCAAGCGCGTCAGCGAGAAGTGCTCGGCGCCCAGGCCGCACTGACCCGATTGGACGAGCGCATCGAACGTTTCACGATGCAGCTCGATACCACGCGTGAAAAGTTTGTCGAATGGTTGACCCCCGATGAGATCAACCGGCTGGACTTCGTGATGGAGGGCGATCCACGCACGATCCGATCAGCGGAAACATTCAGCCCCACACGTCATCCTGTGATCGCGTTGGCCGAAGCGAAACTCCATGCCGCTGACGCCGAACGGCAATTGGCCGGCGAGCTTGGCAAGGGAAGCCGGGGTATCAGCCTGACCTATGGTTACCGTGAAGACCCGTCGAGCGAAGTCGAGCGCGCCGATTTCCTCTCGTTGGGATTCACCATGGATCTCGCCTCGCTGCGCGGCAACGCCAATGCAGCGCGTCGCTCGGCGGCGTCCAGCAAAGTAGATCGCGCACGCAAGGAATCGGCGCTACAGAGTGCACGATTGTCACGCGACTATCGCCAGCTGCAGGCACAGGTCGCCCGACTGGATTCACGACGGTCGGTTTATCGCGATGAGTTGCTGCCCCAGTACCGTCAGCAGGCCGACGCCACGCGTCGCGCGTTTGCCAGCGACGAAGCACGATTCATCGAATTGCAACTGGTGCTGATCGATCAGTTGAATGCTGAACTCGAGGCATTGACAGTGGACGCAGAGCTCATTAAGAGCAACGCAATCTTCGATTACCTGTTGACCAACACTCCGTCATCTGGGGAGCGTTCATGAATGCGCTATTGAAGATTGTCGGAGCCGTGAGCCTGGTCATCATCGGCGGCATGAGTATTGGCCTGGGTGTCGCTTGGGGGCCGGAGCTCTCGGCGCGATTTCTGGGGAATTTTTCTTCGCCAGCCTCGGCGGAGATGCCGACCGCGAGCGCGAGCGCCAACACCGGTGCGAGCGACGAGCCGCTCTATTGGGTAGCACCGATGGACCCGAACTATCAACGCGACGGACCTGGGAAATCCCCGATGGGGATGGATCTGGTGCCCGTGTACGAGAAAGCCGGTGAGGATCTGCCGGCGGGGACCGTCGAGATCTCACCAACGGTGATCAACAACCTGGGTGTGCGTACCGCTCGGGTTGAATCAGGCACGTTGTCTGATGCAATCGAGACCGTCGGCTACGTTGCTTTCGACGAACGTCAACTCGAGGAAGTACACGCTCGCGTCGCGGGCTGGTTACGTCGCTTGCACGTGCGCGCAGACGGTGAGCGTGTCGGGCAGTTCGAGCGTTTGTACGATATCTATTCTCCAGAGCTGATCTCGGCGCAAGAGGAATATCTGGTCGCACTTCGCGCCGGTGATTCCCTACTCATTGATGCATCGAAAGACAAGCTGACGAGCCTGGGCGTCAGTGGCGGGACGATTGATCGTGTTCGCGAGAGCCTCACGGTGATTCCGCAAGTTCGCGTCTATGCACCACAGGCAGGCGTGATCGACTCGCTGTCAGTCGGTCAAGGGGCCTATGTCACTCCCGGTCAGCGCTTGTTACGCATCGCATCGATGGATCCCGTCTGGATAGAAGGCGAGGTCTTCGAAAGCCAGCTTGCGAAACTACGCACCGGAGCGGCAGTGGAGATCCAGGCCGATGCGGTTCCGGGGCGACGCTGGAGCGGCACCGTTGACTACATCTACCCGGTACTTGACAGCGCCACCCGGACAGCCCGGCTGCGCGTGGTGCTGGAAAACGCCGACTCGGCCTTGTTGCCGAACATGTTCACCCGTCTGACCATCGCCGCGAATGCCACCGAACCCACCTTGCTGGTCGAGCGCGACGCCGTGTTGCGGACCGGGACGATGGAACGGGTCGTTCTGGCGACCGGTGAGGGACGCTTCAAGTCAGTGGAGGTGAAAACCGGGAGGCGCTCGCGTGAGCGTGTGCAAATCCTTGAAGGACTTGAGAGCGGTGATGAGGTGGTCATTTCGGCGCAGTTCCTGATCGATTCGGAATCCAGCATCTCCTCGGACTTTCGCCGCATGAGTGAGATCGAAGCGCCGCCGGAATCGGTCTGGGCAACCGGTGTGGTCGACGAGATCTACGCGGACGAAGCCATTGCCGCCATTACCCATGAACCTGTTCCCGAATGGGACTGGCCGGGCATGTCCATGGAATTCTCCCTTGACGAAACCATCGACATCGAGCCTCTCTTTGCAGGCAGGGCCATTCGCTTTCGCATGTTCAAGACTGACAGTGGCGACTACCGGATCGATGCGATCGAAGCTGCCGAAGGTAGTGAGGCCATCCAATGATCGAAGCGATTATCGGCTACTCGATCCGTAATCGGATACTGGTCCTGCTACTGACATTGATGATTGTTGGATGGGGTCTTTGGTCCGTGAAACAGACCCCGATAGATGCACTACCCGACCTCTCTGACGTCCAGGTCATTGTCAAGACGAGCTTTCCCGGACAAGCGCCGCAAGTGGTCGAGGACCAGGTGACCTATCCGCTGACAACAGCGATGCTGTCGGTACCCGGAGCAGTGACCGTGCGTGGCTACTCGTTCTTCGGTGATTCGTATGTCTACGTCATCTTCGATGATGATACCGACTTGTATTGGGCGCGATCACGCGTGCTCGAATACTTGAGCCAGGTGACGCCGAATCTGCCGGAAACCGCTCGCCCTCAGCTTGGTCCTGACGCGACCGGTGTCGGTTGGGCATACATGTATGCACTGGTCGATCGCACCGGACAGCACGACCTGAGCGAACTGCGCAGCTTGCAGGACTGGTTCTTGAAGTACGAATTGCAGAGCGTGTCCGGCGTCTCGGAAGTGGCCACGATCGGCGGCATGGTCAAACAGTATCAGGTGACCGTCGATCCGGACCGACTACGGGCCTATGGCATTCCGCTGAGCCATGTGCAGACGGCGATCCAACGGGCGAACCAGGAAGTCGGCGCTTCGGTCATCGAGATGGCGGAGGCGGAGTACATGGTTCGCGCGTCAGGCTATCTCGATGGGCGCGAAGCACTTGAATCGGTCCCTTTGGGACAAGATGCCAATGGTGTTCCTCTGCTCCTTCGTGATGTTGCCACGATCAATATCGGCCCGAAGATTCGCCGGGGAATCGCTGAGCTGAACGGGGAAGGAGAGGTGGTCGGCGGCGTGATTGTCATGCGCTTCGGTGAGAACGCACGGCGTGTCATCGAGGGGGTCAAGTCACGCCTCGAGACGCTGAAGGCGGGTCTGCCTGATGGCGTGGAACTCGTCACGGTCTACGACCGCTCTCGACTCATCGATTCAGCGGTGAAGAACCTCTACAAGAAACTCCTCCAGGAATTCCTCGTGGTTGCAGTCGTCTGTGCGGTCTTTCTGTTTCACGTTCGATCGTCCCTGGTTGCGGTTTTTTCTCTTCCTGTCGGCATCCTGATCGCCTACATCGTCATGCATCTGCAGGGGATCAACGCGAACATCATGTCCCTGGGCGGAATCGCGATTGCCATCGGAGCGATGGTCGACGGGGCTATCGTGATGATCGAGAACCTGCACAAGCACATGGAAGAGACGCCCCTGACCGATGAGAACCGCTGGCAGGTGGTTGCTCGGGCATCAAGCGAGGTGGGCCCGGCGCTGTTCTTCTCGTTGCTGATCATCACGATGAGCTTCCTGCCTGTATTCACGCTCGAGGCGCAGGAAGGACGGATGTTCTCTCCGTTGGCGTTCACCAAGACCTACGCCATGGCTGCATCCGCGATACTGGCGATTACCCTGGTGCCCGTATTGATGGGCTATTTCGTGCGAGGCAAGGTTCGCCACGAATCGGCAAACCCGATCAATCGCCTGTTGATGGCGATCTACCTGCCCGTTTTGCGTACCGTCTTGCGCGCACCGATCCTTGTCCTGATAGCGGCGGTTGCGGTGACCACGATCGGTCTGCTACCGGCACGCAACATCGGCACTGAGTTCATCCCGCCGCTCGATGAAGGCGATCTGATGTACATGCCAACCACCTACCCGGGCATCTCGATCGGCAAGGCGCGTGAGCTCCTGCAGCAGACCGACAAACTCATCCGCACGGTCCCCGAGGTCAAGACGGTATTCGGCAAAGTCGGTCGGGCTGACAGTGCCACCGACCCAGCGCCACTGACCATGATCGAGACCGTGGTGCAACTGCATCCGAAGGACCAGTGGCGTCCGGGACTGACGTCTGAGGGATTGCGCGCAGAACTGGATTCACTGATCCGCGTCCCCGGATTGACCAATGCCTGGGTGATGCCTATCAAGACTCGCATCGACATGCTCGCCACCGGCATCAAGACGCCCGTCGGCATCAAGATCGCGGGGCCGGAGCTCGCCGTCATCGAGTCCATTGGTCGGGACCTGGAAAAGATTCTCGATGAAGTCCCCGGGACGGCTTCCGTCTACAGTGAACGCGTCGCCGGTGGTCGTTATGTGAAGGTGGATATCGATCGTGAGAAAGCGGCCCGCTACGGACTGAACATTGCCGATGTACAGCAAATCATCGCGACCGCGGTGGGCGGCATGCAGGTCACGCAGACCATCGAGGGGCTGGAGCGTTATCCGGTCAACATGCGCTATCCGCAAAGCTTTCGCGATTCACCTGAACAGCTTGAAATGCTGCCGCTGATTACCCCCGGCGGGCAACGGATATCTCTCGCCAACGTGGCGAGTATCGGCATCGAGGATGGACCGCCGGGAATCAAGAGTGAAAACGCTCGCCTGAACGGCTGGACGCTGGTTGATATTGCAGGCGTGGATCTCGGCAGCTACGTCAAGTCTGCGCAGACGGCGGTGAGCGAACAACTCGATCTGCCGGGCGGGTACTCGGTGCGATGGTCGGGACAGTACGAGTACATGCTGAGGGCGCAGGAGCGCTTGAGCTATGTCATCCCGCTGACTCTTGCGATCATCGTCTTGCTGTTGTACCTGAACTTTCGACAGCTCACCGAAGTGATGATCATTCTCGCCACCTTGCCGGTTGCCGCGTTGGGCGGTGTATGGCTGATGATGGCACTGGGGTACAACTTCTCGATAGCAGTGGGCGTCGGGTTCATTGCGCTGGCCGGGGTGGCCGTCGAGATCGGGATCATCATGCTGGTGTATCTCAATCAGGCCTACGTGAAAATGACCACCGAGACGTATCGCCTGGCTCGCCGTCCCACCGTTGACGAGCTCAGGTCGGCGGTCCTGCAGGGTGCGGGTCGTCGCGTTCGCCCCGTGATCATGACGGTTGCCACCATTGTCGCGGGCCTCATTCCGATCATGATCGGTACGGGTACCGGCTCCGAAGTCATGCAACGTATCGCCGCTCCCATGGTGGGCGGCATGCTCAGCGCGACCGTATTGACGCTGCTGGTGATACCGGCGGTCTACTACCTGTGGAAGCGTCGCGAGATCAAGCGATTGCCCGTTTCGTCCATCGATGTCGTTCTCGATACGGCAGTACCTGGCACTAACCCGGATCCGGTATGACCTGGATCCAGAATCTGAATCGTCTGCGTTCGATCAACGCAGTTTTTGCAAACCGTCGGAGACATCCGACCCATCATCATAGGAGTTCATTCTCATGAAAGCAGTTCTTACCCCGGTCGTTCTGGCGACCATCTTGACCATCACCGGGTTTCCGGCGCATGCAACGACGATCACGGCCAATGATATGGCTGCCAGCGAGACTCATGCGTGGCGATCGGCTGATGCGCATGAAACGTGGACACGCGGCACCGTCGTGCGTGTCAGTGCCAAGCGCGGAAAGCTGACCATCGAACATGGACCCATCGAGAACCTCGAGATGATGGCAATGACGATGCCGTTTACCGTGGCCGATACCTCCTTGTTGGAAGGGCTTGTCGAAGGCGATGCGATCGAGTTTGTCGCAGACAAGAACGGCGACGAGCTCGTGGTCACGGATCTGCGTCGACCGGCGGGATAACGCTCAGGCCCGCTGAATACGAGCAGTCTGCTCGAGGGGTTTCTCAGGGCCTCTGATCCCTGTAGTCGAACGTTAAGCGGTGTCTCAAACAGACAGCTGGTGGGTTGCCCTTGAAGGGTGTCTTCTGTGTTCTGCATCGAGTTGCAGAAGACACCTTTCAGTTCCCGCTGTTCAGACACAAGGCTTGCACGGTATTGGCAAGCGGACACTATCGACGGGAAGTGCCCGACGAGAACTGATGCGCTCGAGATTCAATCGTCTTGTTTGAAAGACGCTGGACGATCGATTCGAACAAGCGGTCGGTGAGTGGTTTTCGACAGTAATCGGCAATGCGATCGAAGGTGGCACTTCGCTCGATATCGCGCGGGTCGCTTGAGGTTGTCAGGATGACGACAAAGCTCCCGAAGCGTGTGGAATCGAGTTCGATGGCTGCACGCTCGAGAAATTCAAAGCCGTCCAC
>Ga0209828_1001587_pt1 | contig 20260 bp, 15 predicted proteins | sample MaitaG_FD_187429 | JGI IMG/M metagenome (GOLD analysis project Ga0209828, IMG submission 187429) | Marine algal microbial communities from Maine, USA - Maine_Asex2 metaG (SPAdes) (version 2) | ecosystem: Host-associated > Algae > Red algae > Unclassified | place: Maine, USA | collected 2015-01-05 | reverse complement strand
CGAGGATGGCCTCGATTTCAGGATGCTCTGACGGTGCCCAATATCAATATCGCTGACAAGCGCGGGCGCGACGCCGTGGTCAAGGCGGAGAGCGTCCGCATCGAGGACCCGGTTCGCTATCTCGGGCCTCGTGGCAATGCAAGCTACACGCGTCGGATATTGAAGAGCACGATCGAGCACGATCATGACGCGCTGAGCAAGTTGGCTGACACGGCCGAGGCACTTGCCGTTGCCTTGACAGAGTCAGATCCGGACATCGATGTCGAGCGCTTCGGTCAGTTCCTGTTCCATACCAGTCGCGTGTGGATCGGTTCCGACGATGAACCGGTGTTCAGCATCAAGCAACTCGAGGAAATCCGGAACCCGCTGGGCGAGATAACCGAAACCCGTGATCGCGAGCGGGTCGAACCTAACGTCGATGGTGATATCCCGCTGAGCTGGACCGGCACCCTGATACCGAGACGCGAGGCGATCCGGCGCTACGTGTTCGCGTCCAAACTGCAGATCGTTCACGTCAACGGGCTGACCTACGACTTCCTGCACGGCATGGCAAAGGAGCTCGACAAGGCGAAGAGCCTGCTGCTCCTCGGCGCTGGCAAGTCCGGAAAGGATCCTCTGGTGTTCCGTCGTGGCAGTGTGCCTTATCGGGGGTTCCTGGAAGGTCGTACCCGCGGTGACAGCTATGTTCTTCTACTGCACCTGAGCAATATGGAGCTCAAGGTGCCAGTCGACCCTGACGCAACCCCTGTCGACGCCTCATGACGTTTCTCAGACAGGCACTGCCTGTGCGACTCGGTTCGTATGCGATCGGCAACGCCGATGAGCACCTGGCAGACGCTCGCCATCTTCAGGCAGTGCGCCAGCGTCGGCGGCAACTTTCACGAATGACCACGGCTTTCGATCTGCCGTTGGCCAGGAAACGTCTGCCTGACGCCGACTATCGCATCAGTCGAAAGATCGATGGTGAATACACGTGTCTGCTGTTCGATGACGGTGAGGTCATCACCCTCAATCCTGGCGGGGTCATCAGGGCAGGCGCACCGTTTCACCTGGAGGCGGCGAAGCTTCTGTCGGCGGCCGGAGTCAAGCGCGCCATGCTCGGTGGCGAACTGCACGTGCGCAATGCCGAGGGCGGCCGTACCCGTATTCACGACGTCGTGTCGAAGGCACGGAGCCCGAAATCGGAGGCGGACGTCGACACCCTTTGCTTCGCCGTATTCAACATCTATGACCTTGACGGCAAGGATCTCTCGATGCACTACGGAGAGGCGATCGACAAGGCCACCGCACTGTTCGAGGCTGGAGAGCGAGTCTTTGCCGTCGAGAGTCATGCAGGCGATCGCGACGAAGTCTTCAAGCGATTCGGGGAGTGGGTTACCGACGGAGTCGATGAGGGCATCGTCGTTCGAAGCGATAGTGCTGGTGTCTTCAAGATCAAGCCACGCCATTCCCTGGACGTCGCGGTGCTGGGTTTCTCGGAAGGTCTGGATGATCGCAGTGGCATGCTTCACAGCCTGCTTGTCGGCATCGTCCGGGATGACGAGCATGCGCAGATTCTAGGTCGCGTGGGGGGCGGGTTCAGTGACGAGGAGCGAGTGAATCTGTTCAAGACCTTGCAAGCTCGGACGGCCGATAGCGACTTCGCCGAAGTCAACTCGGATCGCGTCGCCTATCGAATGATCACCCCGGGCATGGTGGTTGAAGTCAGTTGTCTGGAGCTGATCGCCCGCACCCTGCATGGTAGCCCGGTCGATCGCATGGTGATCGAGTGGAATGCCAAGACTGGACGCTGGCGTGGCGTGAGGCGGCTGCCGCTCTGCAGCGTCCGTTCGCCTCAATTCGTTCGCGTTCGTGACGACAAGACGTTCAGTGCAGCCGATGCGGGTCTGCAGCGTCTTCTCGACATCGTGGACATTCCCGAGTCGTCGCGCGGCAGTCTCGATGCCCTCGAGCTACCGAAAAGCGAAATCCTTGTACGGCGTGTCGGTCAGAAGGTCGTGAAGGGAGCCACCATGGTGCGGAAGCTGCTCTTGTGGGCAACGCACAAGCAGGAAGCTTCGCGTGACTTCCCGGGGTTCGTCCTGCATTTGACGGACTACAGTCCGAATCGACGCGAGCCGCTGACGCATGATATCTGTGTCAGCGACTCGGAGGCGCAGATTCGCGCGCTGCTCGAGACCTGGAGTGCACAGGCGTATGTGCGTGGCTGGAAGCGGTTGGCGGAGTTCGAGAAAGGCAACGACGTAGCGAGTGACGACGTGAAGACTGCCAAGGGCAAGGCAGGGAAACGCGCAACGCCGAAGAAGAAATCTGTCGAGAAGCAATCTGTCGAGAAGAAATCTGCCGGGAAAGAGGCGTCGGACAAGAAAACGAACGGGAAGAAGGACAGGACCAAGACGACCAGGAAAAAGGCAGTAAGGAAGAAATCAGCGAAGCGGCTGATCGACGAGAATAAGGCCCGGAAGAAGGCAGCGCGGAAAAATGCCGCAGGAAAGAAGTCGGTCAGGAAGAAGAAGGCAAGTTATAAGACGATCAGCAAAAAGGTGGCAGGAAAAAAGGCCGCGAGGAAGAAAGCAGTAACAACGAAGACGGCGGAGAAGAGTACGGTCGGCAAGAAAAAGACGACAAGGAAGAAGAGAGTCGGGAAGAAGTCAGCGAAGAAGGAAGCTGCAAGAAAGAACGCAGCAGGGAAGAAGACGACTAGCAAGAAGGCGGCGGGAAAGAAGACGGTGAGAAAGAAGGCGGGGGGAAAGAAGACGGTGAGAAAGAAGGCGGGAGGAAAGAAGGCGGGGGGAAAGAAGACGGCGGGAATGAAGGCGGTGGGAAAGAAGAAGGCAAGAAGGAAAACGGTTGGAAAGAAGACGACAGGAAAGATATCCGCCATCAAGAAAAAGGCAAGGTGAAAGCGCAAGGATGACACTGCGAGTCATGAGCTGGAACATCCTGCAAGGCGGTGGCAAGCGCATTCAAGGAATTGTCGATGCTCTGGAAGCTCTCGAACCTGCTGTGCTCACGTTGCAGGAGTACAGGCATGGTCGGCAAAGTGGGCATGTGATCGACGCACTGGATCGGCTGTCCCTGGTGCACCGTCACATTCCTGCCTACAAGCCTGGGAAGAATAGTGTGTTGATCGCCTCGCGCTACCCGCTGGTCGTCGAACCCTGGCAGGATGGACTTGATGCAGCGTTGGCGATTCGAGCCAGCATCGACGCGCCGCGAGGGCCGTTGGATGTGCTCGCTGCGCATTTGCCGCACAAGCGCGAGCAACGCCCCTACCTGGAATTCCTCGCTGATCAGCGGGCACTCGTCGACACACCCGCCATGATCATCGGCGATCTGAACTGCGGTATCCCTTTCGAGGATTCCGACACCCGGACCTTCGAGAACACGCATGTCTTCCAGTCGCTGTTGAAGCGTGGCTGGACCGACATCTGGCGCAGTCGCCACCACTCGGCGCGCGAATTCAGCTGGATCAGCCATCGAGGTAATGGCTATCGATACGATCACTGTCTGTGTACTGCCAGCCTCGACGCGCGAGTCCGATCCGTTCACTACGAGCATGCACTTCGCGAATCCGGGCTGTCCGATCATTCGGCCCTGCTGGTCGAGCTGGACTAAGCCAGGCCGCACGGCGAACTGATCGATTTACCCGGCATTCCTTGCTGTCCGAACGAGTCTGCACGATCGAACAGCGGTACCCGCAAGCTTGGTGTCGCTCCGTCCGTTTGGTGGTCATGCAGGGGTTGCGCTTGCAGCGCGCCGATGATCGGTGCAATCATGAACGACAGGCAACAGGCCGGTGATCGATCGTCACGGCCGGCCCGTTTTCATATCCGCAGGAGAAACCTTGATGATCCGTTCGCCTTTGCTCGCCCTTTTGCCGCTCGCTGCGTTGTCGCTTGTCGGCTCCCCCGCCATCGCCGCGGAAAAGCTGACCTACTACTGCAGTGCCGATGAAGCCTGGTGTCAGCTGATGGCTGATGGCTTCGAGGCCGAAACCGGTATCAAGGTCAGCATGACCCGCAAGAGTTCAGGCGAGACCTTCGCGCAACTGAAGGCCGAAGCAGAGAATCCCAAGGGCGATGTATGGTGGGGCGGCACCGGCGATCCACACCTGCAGGCGGCCGAGGAAGGTCTGACCACCGCCTACGATTCGCCGATGCGCGCCGAACTACACGACTGGGCGGTGCGCCAGGCAGAGGCTGCGGATGACAAGACGATCGGCATCTATTCCGGTGCCCTCGGCTACGGCTACAACGAGGAGCTGCTTGCGGCCAATGACCTGCCGGTGCCTGCCTGCTGGAAGGATTTGCTGAAGCCTGAATACAAGGGGCATGTACAGATGGCCAACCCCAATTCTTCAGGAACCGCCTACACCACGCTCGCAACCATCGTGCAGCTGTTCGGCGAGGAGGAAGGGTTCGAGTTCATGATGGGTCTGCATGCGAACATCAATCAGTACACCAAGTCTGGCTCTGCACCGATCAAGGCAGCAGCACGTGGCGAGACCACCATCGGTATCGTGTTCATGCACGATGCAGTCGCTCAGGCCGCCTCGGGATTTCCTGTCAAGGTTGTCGCACCCTGTGAGGGTACCGGTTACGAGATTGGTTCGATGAGTCTGATCGAAGGGTCCCGTAATCCGGAAAGCGCGAAGGCGTTTTATGACTGGGCACTGACCGCACCGGTCCAGTCACGCTCGGTGGAGGTGAAGTCCTACCAGTTGATGTCGAACAAGGCCGCTGAAAGTTCGCCGTTGGCCCCGAAGCTCGACACGATCACGCTCATCGACTATGACTTTGCGCTTTATGGCTCCTCCGATGAACGCTCGCGTCTGCTCAAGAAGTGGGACGACGAGGTCTCTACGCTGCCGCAGTGATCGACCAGGCGCGACAACGCCAATCGTCCCGTGCGATCGACTGGAACCGTCGCGCTCTGGCTGTTTGTAGGCGTTGTCGGCCTGTGCGTGTTGCCCTGGTACACACTCGAAGATGGCTTCTGGAGCTTCGAGTGGCTCGCGATCGGGCGCTGGGACGGCTGGCCACTTGACAGTGACTACGCGCCTGCCATCGTTCTGATCCTTCGCGGAGAGGCGCTGTGGCTTGCGCCACTGCCTGTTCTCCTCGTTGCGCCCATTCTGTTGCTGATTCGACTGGTACCGGATCGCCTGGGAAAGGCTCGTCTGGGAATGGCTCGCGTGGTACAGGCACGCGAGCGGCGCGACGCGATCTTCAGCAGGGTGCTGATCGTCGCGGGCGCCCTCGGGCTGTTCTGGCTGTTCGCGCAAGGCTTCGCAATCGGGCTACGCGGCTGGAGCCAGCCGTGGCTTGCGGGCCTGTTCGGTGAACTCGACGCTCGTCAATACGGTCTGGGCTACGGCGCCCTGCTGACGGCTGCCACCTTCCTCTTCCTGTTGTCGACCGGATTGGCGGCACGTGGCGCGGTCAATGGCGACACCTTCGTGGTTGGAGCGATCGCCCTCGTCATTGCGGTCGTGGCCGTCTTCATCGTCTTTCCGATGCTCGAGATCCTGGCGAGCGCGCTGCAGGATAACGACGGCGCGTGGTCACTGGGAGCCTTTGTCGAGACGGTGTCCGAGAACAAGATCTGGGGGCTCGGTTGCCTCGGTGGTGGACGCGGCTGCGGAGCTGCCTGGAATTCGCTCGTACTCGCGATCGCGGTCGGTGCCGGTACGACCTTGCTCGGGCTTGTTTTCGCGCTAGTCGCCACACGCTCCGGTCTCGCGAATACACGCGCACTGCGTGCCCTGACGGTTCTACCGATCATCACGCCACCGTTTGTCATCGGCCTGGCGATCATCCTCCTGTTCGGTCTCTCGGGCAGCGTCACACAGTTCGTCGCCGAAGTCTTCGGTTTGCAACCAACACGCTGGATCTACGGACTGCCGGGTGTGTTCATCGCGCAACTCCTGTCCTTTACGCCGATTGCATTTCTCGTGCTGATCGGTGTGGTCGAGGGTGTCAGTCCGTCGATGGAGGAAGCCGCGCAGACACTACGCGCCAGTCGGTGGCATACCTTCCGCACGGTATCGCTGCCGTTGATGCGACCGGGTCTGGCCAATGCCTTCCTGCTCGGCTTCATCGAGAGCATGGCGGATTTCGGCAATCCGCTCGTGCTCGGAGGCAATTTCGACGTGCTGTCTACTGAAATCTTCTTTGCGATAGTCGGCGCGCAAAACGACCAGGGTAGGGCGGCGGTGCTGGCCATCATCCTGCTCAGTTTCACCCTGACCGCGTTCTGGGCGCAACGACGCTGGCTCGGCAACCGCCTCTACGTCACCCGAACGGGTAAAGGCGATGGCGGCGCTCATGTCGTCATGCCGCGCCGCGTGCTGCTGCCCTGCATCGTCGTCGCTACGGCATGGGGCGTATTCACGTTGACCGTCTACGGCATGATCATCTATGGCAGCTTCGTCGAGCTCTGGGGTCTGGATAACTCGTTGACGTTCCGACACTACGTCGAGGCGTTTGCGGTGAGCGCGAGCGATAGCGGATTGCGACTGACCGGCGCCGCGTGGGATTCGTTCCTGACAACGCTGCGAATTTCCGCGATCGCCGCGCCGCTCACCGCGGCGCTCGGCCTGCTCACCGCCTGGCTGCTCGTGCGCCAGCGATTCGCCGGCAAGGACGCCTTCGAATTCGGCACGATGTTGTCGTTCGCGATACCGGGAACGGTCATCGGCGTCAGCTATATCCTCGCCTTCAATGTACCGCCACTCGAATTGACCGGCACCGGCGTAATTCTTGTCATCAGCTTCATCTTCCGGAACATGCCGGTCGGTGTGCGCGCAGGCATTGCCTCGATGTCGCAACTCGACCGGAGTCTCGACGAGGCGTCTTTGACGCTCGGTGCATCGAGCTATCGCACTTTCGTCCGTGTGATTCTGCCGTTGATGCGACCGGCAATACTGGCGGCGCTCGTGTTCAGTTTCGTACGGGCGATGACCGCCATCAGCGCAGTGATCTTTCTCGTCAGTGCAGAGCACAACATGGCCACCAGCTACATCATCGGTCGGGTGGAGAACAACGACTACGGTATCGCGATCGCCTATTCGACCGTACTTATCGTCGTGATGCTCACGGCCATTGCACTGATGCAGTGGCTCGTCGGTCGAACCGAAACACAGAGGCGGAGCACCGCATGAGCAGAGTCGATCTCGGTAGCCGGGCCGCTTCGGTACGGTTCGAGGACGTCAGCAAACGCTACGGCAAGTCGGTCAATGCCGTCGACGGTGTGTCATTGCAGGTCGAGGCCGGTGAACTCGTGACGCTGCTCGGCCCGTCCGGGTGCGGCAAGACCACGACGCTGCGCATGATCGCCGGTCTCGAGATGGCAACGACAGGGCGTATCCTGATTGGCGGTGTCGACGTCACCACGCTGCCTGCAACCGATCGTGACGTGACGATGGTGTTCCAGTCGTACGCTTTGTTTCCGCACATGACTGTAGAGCAGAATGTGGCTTACGGGCTGCTCGCGTCAAAGGTGACGAAGCCGGAAGCCCGCGAGCGAGCGCTTGCCGGACTCGAACTAGTCGGGCTTGACGGCTACGGCGCACGCTTGCCGAGCGAACTGTCAGGCGGTCAGCAGCAACGCGTTGCCGTTGCGCGCGCACTCGTATTGCAGCCCCAGGTGCTCTTGTTCGACGAACCCTTGTCCAACCTCGATGCGAAGCTTCGTCGTCAGGTGCGTGACGACATCCGTGACATCCAGTTGCGACTGGGTCTTACCGTCATATACGTCACTCACGATCAGGAAGAAGCGCTTGCTGTATCCGACCGAATTATCGTCATGAACGACGCCGTCATCGCCCAGATCGGTCGTCCCCGCGAATTGTACGAAGAGCCCGCGAGCGCCTTCGTCGCCGACTTCATCGGTGAGGCAAACTTGCTCGATGCGACGATCGAGCGCGTCATCGACGGTCGGGCAAGTGTCCGTCTCGCGACCATAGGACTGGATCTTGCCGCACGTGGCCTCAGCGCCGGTCCGGCGCGTATCGCGATACGACCCGGTCGTGTTTCGTTACAGGATGCCGGTACAGACGGCACTCTTGATGGCGTCGTCGAGAAGTCGACTTACGTGGGCAGTCATATGGAATATCGCGTGAGAACCGAGGTGGGTACCTTGTTCGTTGTCAGCGACAACGTCGATCGGGTCGTCGCGACCGGCGAGGCGACGGGGATTGCCTTCGCGCAAAGTGGCCCGGTATTGCTGCCTTCCTGATCTTTGACCTGGCGCATTGTCGTCCAGACGGGCTTCATGAACTGAAGCAGCGATGAGGCGTTGAACTGGAAAATCCTCAGCGCTGCACCTGGGCTATCGGACAGGGTGAACCGATTTCTGATCCGACGACTGTAGTCCTGGATTGGCGAGAGATGCTCGCGTTAGAGTCGCAATCAAGCTTGGTGCCGAGAGGTCATTGCGAAGCCTTGCAGTCGCCGAAGTCACGGGCGTAACAGGATTGAAGAGATCACCTGGAAGTGCAGGTCGCGAAAGGTCGCGATTTCCGCGATTGCGAATCGCCTAGCGCCACGACGTCTCCGTTAACTCGACGGGAGTCTCTGTAGAGTCAATGCCCCGTCATTTTCTCAGAGTAGCGGAGATCTTTCCTATCGATCAGCAATGGCTGAACCCGGTGTTCAGTGATACAGTGCTGTTATTAATCCAGCTATTTGAGCGAGTTTTTTCGAGAAAGATCGGATTAATGATTTACATATAGTTCTCAACAGAATCTTTTCTTTGGAGGAGTAAGCATGAAGAAGAATCTCCAGTCAGCCTGCGATGAAATTCTAGGCGGAATCACCCAGGGCGACAAGCAAGTGCCAGGTGTAGTAGCGATGGTTACAGATCGCGATGACAATATCTATTCGGGTTCGGCTGGCAAGCGTAATCTGGGTAGTAGCGAGCCGATGACAGAAGACACGGTGTTTGCCATTTTTTCCACCACCAAGGCGATTGGTGGAACTGCAGTAATGCAGTGTGTAGAGGAAGGTCTTCTCGACCTTGATGCGCCAGCGCGTGAATATGTTCCTGAAATCGGAACCCTACAAGTGCTCGATGGGTTCGAAGATAGTGGCGAGCCCAGATTACGTGCTCCAAAGCGCGATATCACGACGCGTATGCTCATGCTGCACACTGCTGGTTTCGGCTATGATTTCTTTAACGAGAACTATCGTCGCATGGCGGAGGAACAAGAGCAGCCTAGTGTGGTTACGGCTACGCGTGCGGCGTTGACTACACCGCTACTGTTTGATCCGGGCGAGCACTGGGAATACGGTAGTAATATCGATTGGGCCGGTCAGGTGGTTGAGGGAATCCGAGGTAAACGCCTTGGCGAAGTATTGCAGGAGCGGGTGTTTGCGCCTCTGGGTATGCACGATATCTCGTTTACACGTACACCATCGATGAAACAACGATCGGCGACTGTTCATTCTCGTAATGCTGATGGTGGTTTGACTGCCATGGATGACTTCGCGCTTCCCGATAACCCTGAGGTCGATATGGCAGGGCATGGCTTGTATGCGAGCGTGCCCGAGTACATGAAGTTCATACGCATGTGGCTTAATGATGGAGACGGGGCCGAGGGACGCGTATTGAAACCAGAGACCGTTGCAGCAGCTGTATCGAATGGTTTGCAAGCGCATCAGAAAGTCGTTGTACTGCCTGGTGTCATCAGGGAACTGTCAAACGATGCGGAATTCTTCCCTGGGTTGAAGAAATCCTGGTCGTACACCTTCATGGTCAATGACGAAGAAGCGCCAACCGGCAGACCGGCTGGGGCCATTGGTTGGGCTGGACTTGCCAATTGTTTCTACTGGATTGACAGAGAGAATGGAATTGGCGGTTATTGGGCAACTCAGATACTACCGTTTGCCGATGGCGTTTCTTTCCCTGCCTACATGGATTTCGAGACAGCTGTTTACAAGGATATGAAGGGCCGCGCGGCACAGCGGAGTGTTGCGGCGGCGACTGCTTGATGTAGAAGCTCGTTGCGGAATGAATCAGCGGTCTTGCTCGGCGCCGTCGAGCAAGGCCAACGCCGTGACCTGGTCGGTAATCAGCGTATTGGTATGGCCGAGGGCAAGAAAAGCGCGAATGACCGCCAGCTTGTAGGTGCCGCCTGCTGCAAGGATGACGTTGTCGATGCCGGCGAGATCGGCGAGTTCCATGCCCACCACGCAACCATTGATCGCGTGCTTGACACGTCGGCCGTTCGCATCGAGGTAGAAGCCAAGCGCGTCGCCGACGGCCCCCGCGTCGATCAGTTCCTGTACCGAAACAGTCGATGGCAAGCCGTCGCAAATCATGTTGGAGCGGGCGGACATGTCGCCGAGAGTCATCGCCAGCGCATCGACAGAGCGGATACGTTTTATCATGTCGGCAAAGACATCTTGCTTGATCAGCAGGTTCCGGCTGCGCGCAGAACCTGCGTACAACGGTGCCGTGAAATAGCGTTTTTGCGCATTGCACAGGTTGGCCAGTAGTCGCGCGCTCTCGATGATGTTTAGATCGGAGGCGCGCGTGACACAGCCCATGACGGACACGATTTCGAGATCGGGGCGGTTCTGGGGTTGCATGCTTTGCAAGGCATGATTGAGCGTGCTGCCCCAGCCCATGCCGAATCGGGTTGTTGCGTCATCGGAGAGCAGATTGCTCAGATAGTGTCCCAGATAGCTGCCGATCAAGGCCTTGACCGGCGCGCCGGTATCGGCCACGGGCGCTACATGTGCGTCGTCCAGAGCAAAGTGCGTCTTCAGCCGTGTCTCGAGTTCCACGCAGGGCGAGTAAGCGGAATGAACCGACAGGCGCACGATGCCACGTCGCCGCGCTTCAGATAGCGCCTTGTTCACGCGGAGCCGCGTGACACCGAAGCGGTCGGCCGCTTCCGCCTGAGTCAGGCCCTCGATCTCGCAAGCCCAGGCAACGCGCACCAGAAACCGTTCCGCTTCCGGGCTGATCGGTTTGTCGTGCATGGTCGGATTCGCAGAATGGCTACTTGACAGCACCCATGGTAAGCCCACGTACCAGGTGCTTCGATGCGATCAGCGCGAAAATGATCACGGGTATGACGATCAGCGTCGACGTTGCCATTATCTTGCCGTATGGCAAGTTGTACCCCTCCATGAAACTGACTGCCATCGCCGGCGCTGTCTTGGCCTCGTTGCGGGTCAATACCAGGGCATACATCAGTTCGTTCCACGAGAAGATGAACGAGAAGATCGCACTGACCGCTACGCCTGGCATCGCCAATGGCAGGCAGATCGATCGGAAGATGCGCCACGGACTGGCGCCTTCCAGTGTGGCAGCCTCGTTCAGTTCGAAGGGTATCGAGCGGAACTGATCGGTACAGATCCAGATGACGATGGGCAAGTTGAACGTCAGATAGATCAGGATCAGCACGAGATGCGTGTCAAGGAGTCCGATGGTACGCACGATCAGGAAGAACGGCAGCGCCAGCACGATCGGCGAGACCATGCGGTTGGTAATGAACCAGAACCACAGTTCCTTCTTGCCGCGAAACTCGAAACGCGCGAGTGCGTAGGCGGCAGGGCAGCCGAGCAGGATTGCCAGCACCGTCGTGCTGATGGCGATGATCAACGAATTGATCAGTGTTCGGCCGACACCATCCTTGCCGAGCACCTCCGTGTAGTTGGCGAACGTAGGCTCGAAAAGCCAGACCGGCGGTGATTCCAGCGCAAGGAGTTGGGTCTTCAGGCTCGTCGTCACCATCCAGTAGAACGGGAAGACGCAGAACAGGATGACGAGTAGCAGGAGCAGTACTTGCGGCCAATACCTTCGTGGCGCAGCGCCGGGTGTCGCAGCTTTCCCTATCGACTGCGGCACCGCCTTGTTGCGTGCGCTCATCGATCAGTCTCCCGATACAGCAGGCGAATATACAGGCGACTGAGCACGATCGTGATCACCAGCAGGATGATCGCCTGCGCGGAGGCCATGCCCTGATCGAAGGCGCGGAAGCCGACGCGCTGGATAAGCAGCGAGATCAATTCAGTCGAGGCGCCGGGTCCGCCGCGCGTCATGGTGAAGACCATGTCGAACAGCTTGAGCGTGTCGGCGGTGCGCAGGATAAGCACCGCAGTCAGGCCGGGGAGGAGATACGGCAGCTGCACATGGCGCAATATCGTCGTCCAGCGGCTCGTCTCGAGCGTTGCGGCCTCCTCTATCTCCGAAGGTACCGTGGTCAGACCGGCGAGCAGAACCAGCGTCACGAACGGCGTCCACTGCCAGACATCCCAGAACGTGATCGCCACGAACGCCCAGGTCGGATCGCCGATCCAGTTGATCGGGTCGATGCCGACGAAGCCGATCAACTGGTTGATGACGCCGTACTTCAAGTTGAACATGACCTGGCCGAGCAACCCGACAACCGCATAGGTGGTCGCCATCGGTAGCACCAGTGAGAGGCGTGCCAGCGTCTTCAGAAAGCCCAGTCCGGGCTGGTGCAACAACAACGCAATGCCGAGGCCTATTGACAACTGTAGAGGCAGTGCAATCAACAAGAGGGTGAAGGTCCGGCCCATCGCCCGCCAGAACGAGCCGTCGGTCAGCACTGTCGCGTAGTTGGCGAGACCAATGAATTCGACCTGCGCGAGCTTCGTCAGGTTGAAGTAGTGCAACGAAGTCCACGCGGCATAGAGCAGCGGACCGATGCCGATGACGAGCAGCGTGACGACCGACGGGCCGAGAAAGGCGGCAACGGTCGATCGGCGTGTGGTGGCGGTCATGGCGGTCCAGGCGGCGTTCGCGTCGCGGGTCGAGCTTTGACGTCACGAGCGACCCGCCGAACATGAATCCGGCGGGCAGCCCGACGTCAAGGCTTACTGCGCCAGCGGCTTGTCGCCCGCGTAGTATCCCGCCTTGTCCAGAACGGCTTCCATGCGCGTGCCAATCTCTTCGGCGCCTTCTTCGGTACTGACCTCACCGAGCATCATTCGAGTGCCCCACTCCTGGACGATCTCGGTGATTTCCGGCCACTCGGCGAAACGCGGACGGAACTCGGGCACACCGTCCTGCCAGCTTTCGACCAGTGCCGGTACAAAGTCGAATTGCTCGGCAACCCCGTCCATCTCGTAGACCGACTGACGTGCCGGAACGCCTCCCTTTTCGAGGTAGGTCAAAGCGTTCGCCTTTGATGTGATCCATTGGATGAACAGCCAGGATGCGGCTTTCTCGTCGTCGTCAGCTTGCGAGGCAACGGCCATCGAGAATCCGCCGAGTGCGGGCTTGCGACCGGCCGGCCCCTTCGGTTCCGGCGCAATCTTCAGGCAATCCGCCACACGGGAGGTGTCTGGACTCTTCAGGGTGGAGTAGAACGCAGACCACTCGGTTAGCATCGCGACATCGCCCTGGGCGAGGCCGTTGACCGCTTCTGCGTGGTCGTAGGAGACGATGCCCTCGGGCATGTACTGCATCAGGTCCTGACGGAACTCGAGCCCGGCCTGACTCTCCTCGGACAGCAGATTCGAGCGGAATTCACTGTCGAGAAACGAACCGCCGAACGGCCACAGCATACGGGCGAAACTGTCGGCCGATTGCGTCTCGTTGCGCTTGGATTGCAGCGCGAAGGCGTATTTACCGTCCTTGGTCAGGGCCGGGCCATAGGTGTCCTTCAATTCAGTCCAGGTTTCCGGCGGAGCATCGAAGCCAGCCTCTTCCAGCATGCAGCTGTTGTAGAAGAGCAGGCCCGAGTAGTTGTCGAACGGCAGGCCGTAGACCTCGCCGTTCCAGCCACCAAAGGCGTTCAATACCAGTGGGAAAAAGTCATCGATGTCGAGCTCCGGGTCTGCGAGCTCCGGGTTCTCGGTAAATGTGGAGATCGGCTCGATCCAGTTGTTCTCGGCGAAATTGCCGATCCACACCAGATCGATCAAGGCGATATCGAGATCGCCTCCCGCGACAAAATCGCGCACTTGCTCGCCGAGTGCATTCTCGTAGGGGTGCTTGATGATATTGACCTTGATGCCGGTCTTCTCTTCGAACTCCGGTAGCATCGCTTCGGCAGCTTCGTAACCCGGGCGCAGCAGGAAAACCACGTCGACGGTGGTTCCCGCGTAGGGTTTCGCAGCTTCCTCGAGGGTCCACGCGTTGGCAACGGTCATGCCGCTGGCGAGCCAGCAGGCGCTGGCTATCGCGGCAGTCTTCAGTGCGGGTCGGGTCTTCATCAGTCTCTCCTCAGCGGCTGTGTGTCTACTCGATACTATTGTAACGAAACCGATATTTATGTAATTTGCGTCGAGAGTCAACCGGAACCGCATCGATGACCTTGTATCAAGCCGAGAGCTCCCGTGGCTGACGTTGCCCTGACTGGTGTCGACAAGTTCTATGGCGTAGAGCAAGCACTCGATGATGTCTCGTTGACCGTCGAGGACGGCGAGTTCGCGGTGTTCGTCGGACCGTCAGGCTGCGGCAAGTCCACGCTTTTGCGCGCGATTGCAGGCCTCGAGCCGATCAGCAATGGCACGATCTCGATCGGCGGGATTGATGTCACGGGAGTCGCGCCGTCGGAGCGTGATGTCGCGATGGTCTTTCAGACCTATGCGCTCTATCCGCACATGACCGTTCACGAGAACATGGCATTCGGCATGAAGGTGAACGGCGTGGCAGCGGACGAGCGCCACGAGCGTGTGCTGGATGCGGCGCGCATTCTGCAGCTGGAGCCACTTCTGCAACGCAAGCCCGGACAACTTTCCGGAGGTCAGCGCCAGCGAGTCGCCATCGGCCGGGCGATCGTCAAGAAACCCAAGGTCTTCCTGTTCGATGAACCCCTTTCGAATCTCGATGCGAAACTTCGCGTGCAGATGCGCGTGGAGCTCGAGGCGTTGCATCGTCAGCTTGGTGCGACGATGATCTACGTCACTCACGATCAGGTCGAGGCCATGACCATGGCCGATCGAATCGTTGTATTGAGAGCAGGAGCGATTGAACAGATCGGGCAACCGCTCGAGTTGTATCGCTCGCCGCGAAGCGAATTCGTCGCAGGCTTTCTCGGGTCACCGGGCATGAACTTCCTCGATGTGCAGATCGAGGGAGGGTTGATGAAGCTGGGTGATGTCGTGTTCGGTACACCCGGTGTCGACGAGCCGATCGTCAGGCTCGGAGTTCGTCCTGAGCACATCGGCATCGTACCGCCAGGACAGGGGCGACTGGACGTCGTGATCGACGTGAAAGAGACACTCGGCGGTGAAGCGTATCTGTACACCCGGCATGAGCCAAGTGACACACAACTCGTCGTCAAGACGGATGGAGAGGATCCGCACGCCGTCGAGGATCGCGTCGGGCTGACCATCACAGATGACCGGCTGCACTACTTCGCAGCGGATGAACAAGCCGTTGCAAGAGTGATTGATGCCTGATCACAGCTTGTTCTGCCTCCCCGACGAGACGCCCGTGCTGCGGGATACTCTCGGCACAAATGCACCGGAGCAAGCTTGATGGGAACGGCAGCATACATTCACGGCGTTCGGGATGTTCGCATCGGCCCTTTCGAGCCATCGGCAGATGCACCTGCATCGACGATGGTGGAAGTCGCGTCGGTCGGCATCTGCGGCAGTGATCTGCATTACTACAAGGATGGAGGTATCGGTTCGGCCGCGATAACCGCCCCGTTCATACCCGGTCACGAATTCTCCGCCCGACTGTTGCAGGACGTCGAATCGCGATCCCTTTCCAAGGGGCAACTTGTCGCGGTGGATCCAGCGCAGCCTTGTCACCGCTGTGAGTGGTGTCGCAAGGGCCACCACAACCTGTGCCCGAACGTCGTTTTTATCGGTGCACCCCCCTACCACGGCGCCCTGACCGCGAGACTTTCGGTGCCGGTCGACGCTCTGTTCGCATTGCCTGACGGCATGACACCGGACCAGGGTGCGCTGCTCGAGCCTTTGGGCGTCTGCATTCACGCGATGGATCTGGCGCAGCCACGGCTTGGTGAGAAGGTGGCGATTATCGGCTGCGGGCCAATCGGACTCGGTATCCTGCAACTACTCGTACATGCGAATTGTCAGGACATCGCGGCCATCGATCCACAGCCGCATCGAGCAGCACTGGCGCGCACCCTAGGTGCGACGGCTGTCGGTCACAGTATCGACGCCGTGCTGGATGCGACCGATGGGCTTGGCAGCCATCTCGTGATCGAGGCGACCAACTCGCCGCATGGGATGAGCGATGCGATCAGGGCGACCCGCATCGGCGGGCGAGTCGTGCTGGTGGGCATTCCCGACGGCGACCGCTACGAGCCGCTCGCTGCGGCGGACTCACGACGTCGCGGGCTGTCGTTGAAGTTCTCACGACGGATGGGCGATGTATTCCCGCGCGCTATCGAACTGGTACGAAGTGGTGCTATCGATGTCGATGCGCTGGTGACGCACCACTTCCCGTTGTCGGGTACGCCGGATGCTTTCGCGATGCAGGCTGACGAGGTGTCAGGCTTGATAAAGAGTATCGTGCATCCGTCGGCTTGATTCGCGTGCAGAGCGGTTGTTCCGTGCAGAAATGCCTGCCGACCTTGGCGAGATGCGCGCTTCTACGCAGACGATTGGAAAGGCTGAAGACAGACTGCATCAAGGTGTCTTTTCAGATCGGCCAGCGCTAGCGCCGGCCATGAGGGTGCTGTACGATATTTCATGCGCGCTCGCCTAGTGGTAACGGGCGTTTCGCCATTGCCCTCCGGCTGAATGGACCCTGCCTATCGTGACATGTCTTCCTGTCGGTACCCTTCTTTGCGGTACCAATGAAATCGAGCGTGCAGACAAGACGTTGAGCCGGCCTCCGGATGACGCGTTGAAGTTTTTACGTGGGCCGCGGGCACGAGGGACCAAGGCGCTACTGATCGTTACTCTCATCTGTCTGTTTGGTCAGGTTTCCGCGTTTGCCAAGGACGACGTGAATCATGCAGAAGCGCCGGTCGAGAAGCGCAATGCCGATCTCTTCAACATCGATATCCCAGGTGAGACCTATGATGAGTTAGCAGGCGCCATCGGTCACAAGTCAACCGACATGACCCTTTCAGGAGATGGTGTGTTGTCGTTCGACCTGACCCGGCAGTTCGAGGAGATCCCGGGAGCGTATCCTCATGCGCTTGGAACCATGTCGATTGATATACCGACGTTGTCCATAGACACGCGCTACGACACGCGGTACGACACGCAGTACGACACGCAGTACGACACGCAGTACGACACGCGCTACGCCTCTGATCCTGAGGACCAGAGTGTCCCGCCGACTGATTTTCACTGCGATGAATGGTCTGTAGTTGGTCCCGGTGTCGAGGATGTGCACTCAGTGCACGATGCGATGACGTTCACGTACGAAACCTGTCGAATGACCCGATTGGTGTGAACCTCAGCAGTCCGCAATCGTTCAATCGTTATGCCTATGCGAATAATAATCCGTATCGGTATGTGGATCCGGACGGGCGATTGCCCGTTGCCATTCCCTTCATCATCGGCGCCATCGGTGGCGGGCTGACCGCCTACGATACGTACGACACCTACCAGACGGAGGGTGCCGGGGCGGCCGCGAAGTCTGCCGCCGTTGGAGCGGCGCTTACCGCAGCTGGGGCTGGGGCGGCAAAGGCTGCCGGATCAATTGGGAAGAGAATTGCCGGCTTCTTTCGCAAGGACGCAGCGGAGGGAAGAAAGACATCAGAAGGAATTGGGTATACCAAGCATGGACTAAATCAACGAATCAACCGGGAAGTGCCCACCGCTGACGTGCTTGACGCTCTTAGTCCTACTGTGTCATAAATGTAGTGTATTCAACCTGCGGCAGCAACACGGACAGCGTGGCAGTGTTCTCGCGATGGCGTAGGCAAGGTGCCAGCGGATGGTTTCGATCGAGTCCTCAACGTGTCTCTGCATTCGCTGGGGACCCTCTCGGGATGTAGTCTTCGGGAAGGGAAGGTTGCTTTGGTCGACGCACATTTTTTCCCCGTCCCGGGTGCCGGAGGCGCTCGAGAGTCAGGAAGCTGTAGGTCGCGATGCATAGCGTCGCATGATGGTGGAAGCCGGTCCAACTTCGACCCTCGAATTGATTCAGGCCGACCTCCTGCTTGAGCATCTGGTAGTCACGCTCTATCCGCCATCGCATCTTCGCGACCGACACCAGGCGCTCGAGCGTGCACGAGGCCGGGAGCGTGGCAAGAAAATACTTCGTCGGCTCCAGCAGTCCCGGCTCCCATTCGATCAGCAGCCATTGTTCGGCACGTGGCGTTTTTCTTGTTTTTTCGTCGCCGGTTGTTCGCACCCGAATTCGACCAAACCACGAGTGCAACGGTGTGTTCGTCCCGTGTCGCCAGGTCACGTGACGAAACGAGCGCCGGTCGAGTGTCATGGCCAACGCCTCGACCGATTGTTCGGTATCGAGGGCCTTTCCTGCCCGCGCAACCTTCGTCGAAGGCTGTATGCCGACCACGTAGGTGAGCCCCATGTCATCGAGCGCGTCGCGAAACTTCCCGTCGTGCCCGTAACCGGCGTCAGCGCCAACAATGCCGGTCTCGACGCCTCGTTCGAGCGCGGCTCGGATTTGTTCGATCGCGATCTGCGGCTTGGTTCGGAACTCGACTTCCTCCGGCACGCCCGCCTTGCGCCGTCGATCGGCATCCTCGGCCCACTCCTTCGGCAGATACAGCCGATAGTCAATCGGCACGCTGGCCGAATCGGACGCCACCGACAGACTGACGGCAACCTGGCAGTTCGCCTGCTTGCCAAGCTGACCGCAATATTGATGAGCCACGCCCACCGAGTGCTTGCCCTTCTTCGGACTTCCCGTATCGTCGATCAACCAGTGAAGCTCCTCATCGGCATCAATGGCCTCGATCACACGGTCGCTCACGAGATCGAGAACCGCGCGGTCAGACCACGCCGCGCTCGAAACGAAGTGCTGAAGCGCTTGATGGCGTGCCGGGACGTTCCCGGGATCGACAGTCGCCGCCATCGGCTCGAGGCTCTTTCTCTCGATCGGCAACGTGAGGGCCGAGCAGTAGTTGCGGAAGTTCTCAAGCCGCTTCGGATGTGTTCCGAGCGTGGCACTCAGGTCGTCGAGGTAGGATTGGAAACGGTCGTGAAATGACATGGCGGCACAGAGGATATCGAGTTGACACCCTCTATGCGTAGACTATTCTCAGAATTTCGACACAGTAGGATTAGAGACGATGATGGTGAGCTCTTTCATATCGCCGAATGCTACGACCGCGTTACCAAGTACAACGGTAAGCGGTGCTGGATTCAAATTAAATCTGAAGGTCTCGGCCCCCTGTCGTGGATCTTGAATGCAATGCAGCGGCTCCCGGCGAGTTGATGAGAATTGACACCGCACTTTCGATTTCTACCGGCTTTCCGATCAGACGCGAAATTGGCTGACAGCCCGCAGCGTCATTGTTACCGAGTGCGTTCGGGTTATTGTGAAAAGGCGCGTTTGCGGCGAAAGCTCATAGTGATTTCTTCGATTAACTGCTGTCGATCAACGCGATCATCGCAGGACGATCATCCGGTTTCGCAATTAGCAACCAGAGCGTTTTCCAGTCGGGGATGTCCAGCAGATCGATGATCGTTTGCATGCTCGCCCACATCGTCTTCAGCGTCAATGACTTCGCGCGCGCCGCCTTGTACAAAGCACAGGCGTGATTTTGTATCTGATCTGTCAGGAAGGCAAGCAGCATCAGCCCCGCCAACGTGCTCGATAGATTCTGCTTGCCATGGCCGAAGTTATGTTCGAGCTCGTAGCCGTGGTTCTTCAAAACGTTGAAGAGCTCGTTTTCGATCCGCCAACGTGTTCTCCCCGCTCTGGCAATCTCATGAACGTTGTCCTCGGTGATCTCCAGGTTGGTTATCCAGCTGAAGTTGGTCGTCTTGCCCTTCTTGTCGACGACCCAGTACTCGAGCATGTTCACGCGAATGTTCGGGTGTGAGTCGTTGATCGGAAAGTCGTCAGCAAAGCGATAGCATCGTCGCGTGCCGTTCTCGAGCGCCTCCTCCGCTTCGCTCACGTCGTCGCGCCCAAAGCGTTCATGCATCAGCTCGAACAGCGAGCGATTGCCGACAGGCTTGATCGCGATGATGTAGTCCATGCCGTGGTCCAGTAACGTCTGGACGTGCGGACCGTTGGCGCCAAGCGCATCTTCTAGCACGATGAAGTCTCGCTTGGCGTAGTGCTGGTGCACGGACTTGAGCAGCCGCTTTCCCGCGTTTCGCTCGCAATCGTTCTTGGCGTTGCCGTCGGCTCTGACGAT
>Ga0209828_1001585_pt1 | contig 20295 bp, 17 predicted proteins | sample MaitaG_FD_187429 | JGI IMG/M metagenome (GOLD analysis project Ga0209828, IMG submission 187429) | Marine algal microbial communities from Maine, USA - Maine_Asex2 metaG (SPAdes) (version 2) | ecosystem: Host-associated > Algae > Red algae > Unclassified | place: Maine, USA | collected 2015-01-05 | reverse complement strand
AATAAATCCTGGTGCTACAGAAGTATCCAATAATTTAATAGATGAAGATTGTGATGGAGTTGCCTTTCAGATTGATGAAGATGGCGATGGTTACAATTCAGATCTCGATTGTGATGATAACAATGCTTCAATCAATCCTGGTGCTACAGAAGTATCCAATAATTTAATAGATGAAGATTGTGATGGAGTTGCCTTTCAGATTGATGAAGATGGAGATGGTTACAATTCAGATGTCGATTGTGATGACAACAATGCTTCAATCAATCCTGGTGCTACAGAAGTATCCAATAATTTAATAGATGAAGATTGTGATGGAGATGCCTTTCAGATTGATATAGATGGCGATGGTTACAATTCAGATGTCGATTGTGATGATAACAATGCTTCAATCAATCCTGGTGCTACAGAAGTATCCAATAATTTAATAGATGAAGATTGTGATGGAGATGCCTTTCAGATTGATATAGATGGCGATGGTTACAATTCAGATGTCGATTGCGATGACAACAATGCTTCAATCAATCCTGGTGCTATAGAAATATCCAATAATTTAATAGATGAAGATTGTGATGGAGTTGCCTTTCAGATTGATATAGATGGTGATGGTTATAATTCAGATGTCGATTGTGATGATACAGATGTAAATATAAATCCAGGGGTAATGGAAATTTCTAATAATGACATTGATGAAGATTGTGATGGAGTTGCTTTCCAAATTGACGAGGATATGGATGGCTTTAATTCAGATGTCGATTGTGATGACAACAATGCAGAGATCTACCCAGGAGCAATAGAAATAGTAAATAATGATGTTGATGAAGATTGTGATGGACAAGACCTTTTATCCTCTGTAGAGTTTACCAATAAATTGAATTATACAATATTTCCAAATCCAAGTTCCAATATTTTGAATGTAAGTTTTATAAAAAACTTCACAGGAATTATAAATGTATATAATGTTGTTGGAGAACAGTTGATGCAATATAGGGTGGAAAACTCTTCAATGTTTCAGCTGGAAGTTTCGACACTCATGGAGGGCATATATATTATAGAATTGGAACAGGCAGAAAACAAAGAAAAAATTAGATCACTGTTCTTAAAAGTCAACGAATAAGTCTTATTCAAAATCTTGAAAGGAAAGAATTTTGCAATTTTGGATTAATTTATTATAAGCAGGTTCTTTGATAAGAATTTCTTTGTTACCTAAAATAATTAGTTGCTCTTTAGCTCTAGTGATGGCCACATTTAGTTTTCGATCTAAGCCTTCATCAGACTTACTAGAGATCATACTTAACACAGATCGATCATTCGTAGTCAGACTAATAATGATATAATCCCTTGCCCCGCCTTGATATCTTTCTACGGTATCAATGGTCAAGTCATTGGTATCAATTTTTTGCTCATTGAGGTGACTGGTAATATTTGCGATTTGAGCTCTGAAAGGTGTAATCACACCAATGGTTTTTTGGTTGTCCTTCGATATATTTTTAGATAGCTCTTTATATAGTTTTACGACAATCTCTGCTTCGAATTTATTTACTTTTATTGTAAGTGTATCATCTATTGGAGTATCTACAAAAATCATCCGATGTTGAAACATAGGTTTATCAGATAGATTATCATTGGGAGATGTCAGTCGTTGGATGGAAGGTAATATTTTTAATTTGCCTTCATAGTAATGATGACTTACAAAATCCATAATCTCTTGATGCATTCTACCTTGATGGGTCAATGTGCCATGGGACCAATGCCAGTTATTATTCATAGAAATCTTATACAATCGCTCAAAAAGTGAATTCTTGAGATTGCTTAACTCCATCGACTTTAATTCGACATTCTCGGTGTTTGTAAAGCTTGAACTTTGAATGACAACAGCTGGTAATTGCTTATGGTCTCCGACAAGAACGAACTTATCAAATTCTCCTAATAAGTCAATGATGTATGGCTCTAATAATTGTGACGCTTCGTCTATAATTACAGTGCTAAATTTCTTAACCTTGAATAGCTCCCGATTAGAATGCATAGAAGCCACGGTTGAGATATATATTCGTTTGGATTGTATTAGAGAATTTAACTCAGCACGAGATTCTATTTCCTCCAATCTATTGGAAAGTACATTGTCTCTAAATCGAATGTCAACAGAATACCTAGAACCTAGCCTAAGGTAGGACTCTTGCATGTCTGGATTTATACTTGTCAAAGCAGAGCACATTTCATCAACTGCTCTGTTCGTATAAGCAAGAAGAAGAATGTTCTCATCCGTATTTTCAAAATAGTACTTTATGAGGTGTTTTATGATGACGCTCGTTTTTCCTGTGCCCGGAGGCCCCCACAATAAATAATAATCTTCACAGGAAATTATTTCATTGACTATTTGGTTCTGTTCTTCGCTCAATTCTGGTAATGCAATATGTTCTTTGATAACATATTTACGAGGTGCTTTTCGTCCTAAAATAAGAGCTCGTTTTTCTCTTGGAAGGACCATGAAGCGATATAAGCTTTTGTACATCTTTGTCACACTACCATCGAGAAAATCAGATTCAATATTCCAATACTTGAATTCATGAAACATACTATTATTCATCTGTGGTGCTCGAAGACGGATACTTACCCCTTCTTCATTTAGCTCTAAAATAGTAGCTTTAAAAAGTTGACTATCCACTGAGGCATAAGCTTCAATGGTATCAGGATACACGATAATGATATCGCCAATTCGAAATCTTGAAAGCCGATTGGAATATTCAGAAAAAGCAAGCTTTAATATTGGGATTTCCGAAGAAGCTTGATTATGTTCAATTATTAATTTACTCAAAATTCTAAATTCTTCAATTTTTTCGTCTTGAGGATCTAACCATAACCCAGCCATTCCATTGCTTCTATCCAATCCGTGTTCGCCAGTTTTGCCAAGGTGATATTCTCGAGTAATAAATGCAGTGAATTCCTTGATATAAGTTTTTTCTAAGTGATCTAGTGATTTGTAGGCTATATATAATTTTTCTGCATCTCGACGATCAAATCTGAAGCGATCATCAATTTTACGAGGATCAAACCTTTCAAATAGATCATTCTTAACCGTTGTTGCATTTAGTATTAATTGTTCATAGAAAAGGGCTAAATTTCTATACTTTAGGATCTCATATTGGTGGGCTCTTCCATATCCAGCATATCGCAGACGATTTTCTTTTAGTTTTGAATATAAGATGTAATTTTTAGGTTTTATTCTGCTATGGCCCAGATTGCGAATCATCATTTCGTATATCATCAGTTGGCGATAGTGAGCCTCACTCACCCCATTCGCATTAGCCATAAAAGGACTACCGCTTTTTAATTCTACGATGTCTGTCTTTTTGCTTTTCGGATTTACATGTAGAAGATCAAGACGACCTTGGAAGCCTACAGAATTGGATAAGAAACTTGGTTCTACATATGAGTTTTTAGTTTCTATACCTTGGTCTTTAAATTCTGAGAGTATGGATTCTCTAATATTCTCATAATGATTGTGTGCGTCTTTAAGTAAGGTAGAAACTTTGGAGTCCGAAAATTGAGCTATTTGTAAGGGACTTATTGAAAATATGTGTTTGCTAATATCTCTAAAGCTAAAATCGGGAGAATAGAGTAGCGTATCCAAAAAACGATTGGCTATATTTCCCATAAGCAAGCTGTCACTTGGTTCTGTGGGAATAAATTTAGAAATTAAATAGCTAACTGCATTTACCCCCGTAGGATGAAAGATCTTTGCAATAGCGGTAGCGTCAATCAAAAAATCTGGTAACAAAACGATAGCACCCGGAATATACCTTTCGTTTTCATCTAATTCTACGTCAATTAAATTAGCTACGATAGGTAAGTTAAATAGTTTTTTAATGTTTATAATAATGCTATTGAATAATTCATTCTTTTGTTCGATGTCAAAATAAGCCTTTCGAATTTCTAGACCTTCTTCTTCAATAATAAAGTCTATGGACATCCCTTCTATGTCTACATCCATTATTACGATTCTAAGATTCGAATAAAATTTTACAACTTCATATTTCTTTTTGAGGAGATCTTGATGAACTTTGAGCTCTATAATATCTTGTACCTCAGATGTCAATGAAAGCACTTCTTCTAAAGAATTTCTTAAGGCTACAACTCCAAGATCAAATATAATGGATGATTCTTGTGAGGTCCAAGAAGATGATTCCATGATCCTACGAAAACGATGACATAAAAATAGAGTAGAACCTTGTATCGGGTAACTGGAACTCGCGTAAGCAAGCCGTACAAAAAGAGTCGTGAAATTTAATTTTTCGTGTTGAGTAAGTTCTTCCCAAAATAAAGTAAACAAACGAAACAATGCTCGAAGTTTTTTATCACTTTCTATATTTTTGAAATATAGTTCTTCAAGTTTTAGTAAAATAAATTTTCCAGACTCAACTTTAGATGGAATCATTGATTATAATTTGTACAAGATCTTCGCTTGCCTCTTTAATTTGAAGTTGGGTGTTTTCGACTGAAATTTCATTTGGCCTACCATAATTCTTCAGTTCTATAATGCAATCTAATTTTAGCTCTTTTACTAATTCTACTGGCAATTCATTGATGCCACATACAATAATTACTTTTTTGTGATATTTTCGAGCCAAGGTAACCACATTTATAACTACTTTTCCTTGCATTGACTGTTCATCTAATTTACCTTCTCCAGTAATTATTACATCCGATATTTTCACTTTTTGCTCAAAATCTTCAAGATTGGACATAAATTCAAAACCTGAAATTAACTCGGCATTGAAGAAAGAAACCATCCCACCGCCTATTCCTCCAGCTGCCCCTGCTCTTTCAAGGACTGAAACATCTTTTCCCAAATCCCGAAGGAATAATCTATTGATATTTTTAAGCCCTTCATCTAGAAAATCTATTTCATCTTGATTAGCACCCTTTTGTTTGCCATATACGAAGGCCGCTCCTTGGGGACCAAAAAATGGATTTTTCACATCACAAATAACTCTAAAGTTTACAGCTTTATATTCTAGTAATGGTTTTTCGATTTTTAGAATGTGATATAAGTCTTTGCCTGTTGGATTATCAATAATGCCATTTTGATTATAAAACCTATATCCTAATTTTTGAGCCATACCTAAGGCGGCATCATTTGTACTTGAGCTACCAATAAATAAATTTACCTCTTTAGCTCCATTATTGATCGCTCGATCAATAAGTATTCCTGTACCTTTTGTGCTAGTATATAGAGGATTTCTATCATTAATATCCAATAATTCAATACCAGAGGAAATCGCCAACTCAATAAATGCTTCCTTTCTGTCTAAAGTTGTCAAATAGTAGCTTGGAATAATCCGTCCAAGGGGATCTGAGGTTTTTAGTACTTCTTTGTGTAAATTTCCTTTTTCATATAATATTGCCAAACTCCCTTCTCCTCCATCTGCAAGTGGTATGGACAAAGTTTGTAATCCTTTGATACTTAGGTAGTCATGCAATAAATCGTGGATTTTAGTCGCACTTAAAGTATCTTTGAAGCTGTCAAAACAGAGTAATATTTTCAGAATAATTAAATTTAAATTTGTAAAGTCTTGAAAATAGATGATTTAAACATAGAATTTTTTTAATTTTGTTAAAAATTTCTTAAAACGAAACTTCCCGCTCGTAACTTTTGATTATACACTGTGGTTAATTCTTAAACCGATAAAAATGAATTTCCAATTGTTAACTAAAACTAAAATAACATTATGAATTTATTGGATATGCTTAAAGACCAAGTTTCAGGTCCTCTTGCTGGTCAAGCAAGTAAATTTTTAGGGGAATCTGAATCAAGTATTTCTAAAGCATTAGATGGTATATTCCCATCTGTATTAGATTCGACTGTAAAGTCGGCGAACACTGAAGACGGAGCTTCCAAACTGTTAGATATGGTGAAAGGAATGGATACGAAAGGAATGGATGACATTTCTGGCATTTTCAGCGGTGGGGCTAGTGGAGTATCTAAACTTATGAACCAAGGTTCAGGAGTAATGAATATGTTGATGGGTAACCGAGTTGGTGGACTAATCGATACAATCTCAAAATTTTCCGGATTAGGAGGTAGCTCAAGCTCTTCTTTATTAAAAATGGCAGCACCATTTTTGATGAGAATGATCGGAAAGCAAGTTTCAAGTAAGGGTTTAGGTGCTAAAGGATTGATGGATTTATTATCTAGCCAAAAATCTCATATAAGCTCTGCAATGCCAGCTGGATTTGCGTCAGGAATCACAGGCAAGGCAACGGACTCAGTTTCTAAAACTGCAAATACTACAGTAGACACAGGTAAAAAAGTAGTATCAGGTACCGTAGACACAGGTAAAAAAGTGGTATCAGGTACAGTAGACACTGGTAAGAGAGCAGTATCAGGAGCCGCTAACGTGGCTGGAGATGTTTCAGGTACAGCCGCAAAAACGGGAGGTGGATTGTTGAAGTGGTTACTTCCAATTATCTTAGTGTTAGGAGCACTTAGTTTTTTCGGTATAAGAGGATGTGGACCCGTTGATAATGTAGTAGACGCTACAAAGGGAGCGGCCGGTACAATGGTAGATAAAGCAGGCGATGTTGCAGGTGATGCAGCAGGAGCAGTAGGCGATGTAGCAGGTAAAGCAGCAGGAGCAGTTGAAGATGCGGCAGGAGCAGTGGGTGATGTAGCTGGTAAAGCAGCAGGCGCAGTTGGAGATGCAGCAGGTTCTGTCGGAGGTGCGATCGGTGGAGCATTTGGTAAAATAGATGAAGCAGCAAAAGCTGGATTATCTAAAATCAAATTTGCTGGGGGCTCTGCAGGTTCACAAATGATGGAATTTATCGACGGTGGATTTAAAGGTGATGGTAAATTTACTTTCAAGAACTTAAATTTCGCTTCTGGATCAGCAACTATTGATGCTAAGACTGCGGCGGAAATAGATAACGTTGCTTCTATCTTAAAGGCTTATCCTGATGTCAAGGTAGTTGTAAATGGATATACTGATAATGTAGGTGATGCTGCTGCTAATGTGAAATTATCGCAAGCTAGAGCAGATGCAGTGAAAGCTAGACTTATGGGTAAAAATGGCATTGATGTAAGTAGAATTTCTACCAAAGGACATGGTGCTGCAAACCCAAGAGCAGACAATTCTACCAAAGAAGGTCAGGCAAAGAATAGAAGAATTGAAATGCAAATAGTAAAATAAGAATATATATTCTTCATGACACACAGGGCCAGTTGTATCTATTACAACTGGTCTTTTTTTTATATCTTTCTTAATGATTTCAAAAAAGTCATGTCTTTTATTAGTCTTTTGCTTTAGCATATATAATATCTGCTTATTTTCCCAAATAGGTGGACTCCAATTATTAGGAGACAAGGATAAAGTCTCTATTCCATTCGAATATAAAGCGGGATACATTATTCTGAATGTCAATTTACAGAATTATGTTCATCAAAATTTCATTTTTGATACGGGAGCAGAACACACCATATATTTCCATCACGAACTCGCAAATTTATTAGGATTTAATATTGATAAGATGGTAAGCATCATGGGGGCAGACTTAAATGACCCCATAAAAGCGTACATCTCCAGAAATATTCTAATTGGTCTCCAAAACTGTAAATTGGTTCCCAACGATATTGTATTATTAGATGCTGACTATCTAAACTTATTTGAGCATACAGGTGAACAAATTGATGGTATTATCGGAGGGAGATTTTTTCGAAATTTAGTGGTAGATATTGATTATAGAAAAAAAGTTCTTACCTTAAGTAATCCGAATACCTACAATCAAAAACTTAAAGGTTATGATAAATTCGATTTAGAAATTGACAATAGTAAGCCGTACGTAAAATGCCATGTCGCCCTTCGGGAAGGAGAGTTCTTTGAAACTAAAATGTTGATTGATTGTGGAGCTGCTCTTTCGCTTTTGTTGCAAGCAGAAACGGATGGAAAAATAATAATTCCGCCACAAGCTGTTCCCGGTAAATTAGGCAAAGGAATTGGTGGTTATGTTCAGGGTTACCTTGGCAAGCTCAATACCTTTCGATTTGGCTCTCATGAATTCAAAAGTTTGTTTACAAGTTATCAAGTAGTTGATTCTCTAATTCAACCCGAGGTCTATAATTACAGAAATGGAATTATTGGAAATTTGCTATTGGAGAGATTTGATATCGTAATAAATTATCTTACCCAGAAACTATATATAAAACCAAATAGAAAATTTAGAAAACCAATTCGATATAATAAAAGTGGAATTGTAATTTTTTCTGTCGGCTCCTCACAAGAGGAATTTTTTATTTTTGAGGTATTGGCTGGTTCTCCAGCGCAAAAAGCAGATATCAGAAGAGGAGATATTATTAAGAAAATTGGCAACTTGAAAGCTAAATTTCTAAGTTTGGATAAAATCGACCGCCTCTTGAGTAAAAAAGTCGGTAAAAAATATAAAATGGTGATTGAGAGAGAAGGAAAAGAAATAAAAAAAATAATAATACTCGAAGACTTTTATGGACAATAAAAAAGAGACTGGAATTTCTCAATTGCCAGCCTCTAGTAGGTAAAAGGGTGTTGATTATATTTTGTTTAAGTTCTTGTTGTAGGAATGATAGTCCAAATGTAATTCTCCTTTGATTAAAATGTATTTTGAATTTGAAATTTGTCAATTAGCTTACAAACTTTTAGACAATATCACCTAAATAGTACATTTTTTGGTCAGAGAATAGGGGTGCAATAAAAAATTCCATGCAATTACTCACATGGAATTTATAAATCTTTAATATGTTATGTACACCAAATCTGTACTACAACTCTAACTAATACAAATGAGTACTACAATGTCTTATGGGTTCCATCACAGAAACCCGGATTCGAAGTAGCTTTGCATTGGCACATAAATGCTGTTTTTGTCTCCTCAGCAGTAAATACCAAAGGAGTGAATGATCCACCTTTGTGAGAACCATTACACCAAGGTTGATTGGTTGATTCTCCACAAGTACACCATGCGTACTTTTTCCCCTCTTCTAATTCTACTTTGATAGGTTCTTTAGCTGCAATTTTTGGTTTATCCATGAAATTATTTTTTTCTTAAGATACTTACTTTTTTTCAGACTTAAATATATTTTCTTGCTGATTAATACTTTCTTGATGAATAGCATTGATAAATTTAATAACAAAATCTGTGCTCAAATTATTTTTTTCTGCTACAGACTTACTTTTTTCTAGAATATCATTCCATCTTTTTTGTTGTAAAATGGTCATATTATTTAGCTTCTTGTATTCGCCTATGTCTCTAGCCACCTTCATTCTATTCGAAAGTAAGTTTATAAGTTCATCATCAATATGATCAATTTCTCTTCTTAGATATTCTAGTTTACTTTGTAGCTGCACATTGTCTTCATAATCTTCACGTAATACCATTTCTTTAATCATACTACCGAAAACTTCAGGCGTGATTTGCTGCTTTGCATCACTCCATGCATTGTCAGGATCTATATGAGATTCTATCATGAGTCCATCATAATCTAAATCCATTGCTTTTTGTCCTACTTCTTGTAGGATGTCTCTACGGCCACATATGTGACTAGGATCACAAATGATTGGAATTTCAGGATTTAATCTCATAAACTCTAAGGCAATTTGCCATTGTGGTCGATTCCGATAATATGTTTCACCAAGATTAGAAAATCCTCGATGGATCACACCTACTTCCTTTAAGTCGCTTTTCTGTAACCGTTCGACGGCACCCATCCATAATGCAAGATCAGGATTTATAGGGTTTTTCACTAAGATGGGAATATTCACACCTTTTAGAGCATCTGCAATTTCCTGCACCGCAAATGGATTTACCGTAGTCCTTGCGCCTACCCAAAGAATATCAATACCAAAGGCAAGGCATAACTCTACGTGCTTGGCAGTGGCAACCTCTACCGTAGTAGCCAATCCAACTTCCTGCTTTACTCTTTGCATCCATGGTAAGCCCTGCACTCCAACTCCTTCGAAAGAATTTGGTCGTGTACGTGGTTTCCATATTCCAGCTCTAAAAATATCCATCTTGCCCGTAGCTTTTAGACGTTTCGCTGATTCTATCACTTGTTCTTCGGTCTCAGCACTACAAGGTCCAGCTATCACAATCGGTCTCTTGTCTTTAGTAAGCCATGTAGCTTCTCTTTTAATATTTGTTTCTGTACTACTCATAATTTATTCATTGGGGATTTTGTAATTCCTTTTAAAACAGATTTTATTTTATTAGCATTGGCCATCACAGCATTCATTTCATCAATTTGCTTTTCGTGTATAAAGTTTCTCATTTTTTGCAAATTTAAGATGTATTGATCTAAAGCTACCACTAAAAACTTTGAATTGGCTTCAAATATTGGACTCCAAGTAGAAGCATTACTTTTAGCAAGCCTTGCTGTACTCTCAAAACCTGTACTTGCAAGATTAAAAATTTGTTTTTCATCCTTTTCAATATTTAAGACGGTTTGACTCAAAATGAAAGAACTAACATGGGATAGATGCGAAACATAGGCCATATGCTTATCGTGATCTTCGGGCTCCATAAAGTAGGTTTCCATACCTAAAAACTCAAAAAGTCGTATCGCTTGTTTTAGTGCCTCTGGGGTCGATTTATTTTCTTCACAAATTATATTCTTCTTTCCTTTGAATAAATCCATTATAGCAGCATTAGGGCCAGAATTTTCAGTCCCTGCTAATGGATGTGCAGCTACAAATCGATCTCTTTTGGGATGATCTTTTATCAGCTCACAAATGGATTGCTTTGTAGAACCCGTGTCTATCACCACTTGGTCCATTTTTACTTTATCTAATAAAGCAGGAAGTACTTCTAATATTTTATTTATAGGTATCGCAATGATAATTATATCACATTCGGCTAATAAGATATCTAAATTACATATACGATCAATGAGCTGATTTTTTAAGGCTAGAGCACCGTGTTTGTCATTATTATCATAACCGTATACCTCTATACTAGAAATACTCCTAATCTTTATTTCTTTAGCAATGGATCCACCAATCAATCCTAATCCTATGACTCCAATTTTCATATTATTTAGATGCTATGTAAGATTCTATTTTATATCTTGCTTTTTCTAAGAGTTCCATTGGACTACACAAAGATATTCTTATATAAGACTGACCATTGCTTCCGAATATATGTCCAGGAGTAATAAATACACCCACAGCATCTAAAATTTGGTCACTTAGGGATTCTGCATTAGAATAGTGAGGTGGTATTTTCGCCCATACAAACATGCCCACCTGAGTAGATTCAAATTGACATTGCAATAAAGACATAATAGTGAAAACAATCTCTCTTCTTTTTCTGTAAACTTCGTTTATTTGATCAAACCAATGTTGATCTAGTTCCAGGGCCGTAACTGTAGCTAGCTGAATACCTTTATACATACCGCTATCCATATTGCTTTTAAATTTTAAGATCGTATTAATAACCTCTTTATGAGCAATACATGCGCCAACTCTCCATCCAGCCATATTATAGTTCTTTGACATGGACATAAGTTCTAGACAACATTCCTTGGCACCATCAATTTGGAAGATACTTTTCGGTTGATCATTTAATATAAATGTATATGGGTTGTCATGGCAGAGTAAGATTTTATATTTTAAGGCAAATCTAATTAGTTGAGCAAAAAAGCCCAAATTCCCATCTGCTCCAGTAGGCATATTTGGGTAATTGAGCCACATTATCTTCACATTTGTTAAATCAAGTTTCTCAAGTTTCTCTAAATCTGGTTTCCAATTATTTTCTGGAATTAGATCATAGGAAACAACTTCTGCACCGGCTAATTTACTAGCACTAGAATAGCTAGGATATCCGGGATTCGGGACTAATACCTGATCTCCAGATTCAAGGAAGCTCATAGAGATGTGCATGATTCCTTCTTTGGAACCTATAAGTGGTAATATTTCATTATCTGCATTCAGGGATACGTCGAACCACCTAGTATACCAATTACTTATTGCTGACCGCAATTCAGGTAGACCGTTATAAGATTGATATTTGTTAGCATCAGATAGCTTAGATGCTCTATGAAGTGATTCGAGGATCTTATCGTGCGGCAATAAATCAGGGCTACCTATTCCAAGATTAATTATTTCAATACCAGCATCAGAAAGTATCCTGAGTTGTTTTAATTTTTTTGCAAAATAATAAGTTGTAACACTATCTAATCTTGATGAAGGAGCGATGATCATGAGGCAAAAGGAAGTATAAAAACGAAAAAAAGAGACTAAATCATTATCCAGTCTCTTTTTTTTTGCCGTTTAGTCCTAAAGACGCACTTATACTTTTATGAATGATTCAGAACGACGTCCACAGCGGTATTTTGTTCATATTTGTCTAATGGTAAAAATAAGATTTTTCGAAAATTAATGCGTATAATGTCAAATATAATTTGTTTTAATATTTGAAATTGAGTGTTAAAATAAAGAATAAGTCATTTTTAATAGATTTACCCTTGTTATAATGTGACTTATTTAAGATTTCTTAAAGTAAATTGACAAAGTTATTTGTATGTTTTGGCTAAATATTAATAACCCATCTACCAAGAAAAAACCTTTAACTCATTTTATTATGAATTAAAGGTATTAAATGTTGATCCAATATTATCGTTCTAATATTTATTGTTTGTGGCGGGTATTTAGTAAGAACATCTATCTAACAGAAATTATAATTATGCAGAACTTGTAAAAACAAACTATAAGTTTAAATCATGAAATAAGTCCTTAATTGTATGTAACTATACAAATTATCATCTAATTACAAAATTTAAAAGCGAAATTGAACTTTTTAGATGAAAGATCAAGTAACCTTCTATCCGTAATTAGGGATGAGAAGAAAAAAGGACGCGAATTAATCATTATTTAAAAATTCTTCAATACTCAAATTGTAATTCTTAACCATTCTGTAAGACTACCTCATTACGTGTTATAGCAGCTAATCCATCAAAATCATCTCTGACCGCAATATCTATACCCCTACTATAGCAGGTTCTTAAAATTTTCTCAACTTGTGAAATTTGATTTTCATCATCACCAAAATTGCTAGAAGGCATTATGAAGGTTTCTACGTTATCAATCTCTAGATTAAACAGCAAGTCCTTTTCATTTTTAACAATATTTTTATTTTGATAGTCTTGGTTTAATTTTTTATTAATAAGCTCATGATCTTTACTCTTCAAATCTTCAAATACAGGGTCAAGCTGCAATCGAAGCTCAGCTGGCGACATATTGTCTGTGTTACCCATAAGCATGTGTGAAGAGATGTACTTATATCTACTTAAGTTTCTGTAGATAGAATGATGCTCATCTACTGCTGCAATGACCAAGGGTACTTTCTCACCTTCTAGTAAAGGCCAGAGCCCGTCGTCTATCATTCTAAAGTATTGCTCTAATCTTATTTTTGATTTGTCTTTAAAGTGATTTGTATTTGATAGCCCTTGACCTGTGGGATGCAAAGTTTCTTTTTGGATATCTAAATTTAAGGCCGAATCCATATCTTCTGGAACTAAATCATCAATCTTCACAGGAAATATTCCTGAATTTACAGCCTCAAAAAATCTTATTTTATTCTGACTTAGTGTTAGTAAGAATATACGATCTTTATTGATCTTAGAGAGTAATATTGGGGTGGCAACGAACGAATTGGAAACTACACTTAAAGGTCTTGGTTCTTCCAAAAGGTTAACTAATTTACTAAAGTCTTCACTAAAATATCCTGCTAATCCTGAAGACTGATTGGCCCAAAAATTTGTATCATCCAATAAGTCTTCTGCTTGTTTTAGAAAAGATGTTTTTTCTATACCTTCATTTTCAAGCTTTTGATATACTTCACTTAGTTGGTTCTTCCACCTTATTCTATTCACCTCATAATCTCCAGTAATCTTAGTAGGAATTATAATACTTACTGCTGGGTGATTATTGTGGTTAAGAATAATATCTACTGTTTCTTTATTTATCATTAGCTATTTTTTTGTTTTAAAACTAAATTGTCAAGATGTAAATACTTATTTAATTTATCAAATATTTAATTACAAAAAACGACCACCATTTTTTTTCAAAGAATTTTTTCAACTGAAATAATTCATTCAAAATTTCGGTGATCATTTTTTTATACTATTTTGATACTACATCACTTTTGTCTTTCAGATCATTCATAGGTGATTTTAAATGATCAGGCATCTTATCTTTTAGATGTTTCTCTTCCTTAGGTAATATCTGCCCGGCAGATTTACTTTCATCCGATGGCTTACCATTATTATTTTTATCTTCCATATTTTTAATTTTTATAATGTTATATACTAATTTAGAATGTTTACATTTCTTATTTCTCAGAGTTATTTAATCTTGCATCATAATTAGAGCCATATTGCGAATGCTTCAATTGCATTAAATTATCCGTATATTTTTTTTGCTCCTTTTAGTCGTGTTGCAATCTCATTATGATTAGTAATGTATGTATAATTATTATTAAATCCGCGTGAAGGCTTTTGGCCGATAATATAATGTTTTATAGTAAGATCGGGAGCATTTATTACGACTTGGTCATTTACTCTCATCACTTTATCACCTATTGCATTTTCCTTTTTTACCAAAGAGGATATAACTATAAGCTTATCTCCTTTTGCGTATATTTGACTTATATCTATACTATGTTCATAACCCGTAACTTCGGCTTCGACCGTAATTGTATGTTCTTGAACGTCATCGTATTCAGCAGGCCATTTCGCGTTTATATACGGAACTTGAACTTCCTTCTCCTTCATGACAATATCTACGGTCGGCACATTAATAGTTTTGGTTGTTGTTCCCACATCGATATTAATCCAGTCGACATCAAATTCCGGAAGTTCTCCAGCTTCAGTTTGAACATCAACATCAACAGTTGGAAGTTCTCCTGATTTAGTTTTGTCGATATTACATGAGTATAAAATCATTAGACAAAAAGAAGTGGTTATTATAAATATATTTTTCATTTTAATTTTTTAGAAAGTCAATTAATTTACTAATAAAAGGTTTACAATTATTAAGATTTTTAGTAGTCTACTTGAGTAAATTCATTGCGAACGATATTACTACTAAAACTATAAATACATAAAATATAATTTTCGCAATTCCAGCCGCAGCTCCAGCTATTCCACCAAATCCAAGAACACCTGCCACTAAAGCTATTACTACAAATGTTAAAGTCCAACGCAACATAGTATTTATTTTTTAGGAGAAATTTGATGAAATTCTCCGGTTAGATAATTAATAATTTCATAGACTCTGAATATTTCTTTAATTCTAAGAATCATTATTACTCCATCCCAGAAACCTTCTTCTTAACTTTTTGGTACTCATTTTGACGAGTGTTCAGTCTTTCATTTGCTTTTTTAAGTTTAGATTTATTTTCTTCGAGCTCACTTCGTAACTCTTCATTTTTTTTAAGAATATCATCTATTTCCTTTTTATTGTCAGCCAAATCTTTTTCTATATCTTCGTTGTCCTCCTCTAAATCTTCTATGTTCTCTTGAGACTGCTCTATGCGTTCATAATAATACTCGGGCAAATAATCAGACACGAAATCATACACTATTCCTTTCAATGAATCATAGGCGTATGAATGCAATTCTGACGTAATCCAATTGTTATAACCGTAAGAGGCAAACACATGTAGAATTGTATTCCCTTTTTGTGTTTCGTCAACTTTTACATGTAAATCTATTTTTTTAGTACTCACCTGTGGTATAATTACACCCTCAGCTGTCAAGAATTCTCTATTAAAAAATAGAAGCTTTTTCCCGTCTAGGTTAACATCAAAATTATCATCTATCCAGTCGGAAAATTTATCCTTAATTGTTGATACACTTGGATTTAATATTACGTCAATAGTTTGAATTTGTTCTCCGTCGTACATTATTTTCCCTTCACCATACTCAACCTTTTGAGCAGTAAGAGAGCATACTATGGCTATTAAAAGTACTGTAATTATATTTTTCATTTTTTTGAATGCTTTATTTACATACTTTACTACTGAGGTATCGAAATGTTCGGTATTAAGTAAATAATAATCATAATTTGTGGGCATAGACAATTGGAAAATTTATTATTAATGATTAAAATACGTGAATGATCAACTTCCTTAAAAATAGTCTTTTTGCTTGCTATAATAGATTGATAACTAGTATTGCTTTCTTCCCTAGTCTCATCCTTATAGGTTTCATTTGTTTGGTAAGCATAATGATATCAATAGAAGATAATAAATCAACCAAATGGCTCATAGATAATGCTCCATATCTTGTTATAAACAACGCGGATACGGCCCGGTCAATCCTCTCAACAATGATAGGAGGATTGATTTCTCTTATGGTTTTTAGCTTTTCAATGGTGATGATGTTACTTAATCAGGCTAGTAGTAATTTTTCGCCTCGTTTATTACCAGGGTTAGTGTCAGACAAACGCAATCAATTTGTCCTAGGTACTTACTTAGGGACAATATTCTATAACATCATTGTCCTTATGACAATTCTACCCGAAGGCAACGAATATACATTGAACGGATTTTCTATTCTAGTGGGAATGATTCTCGCAATGAGCTGTTTGATTGTTTTCATATACTTCATACATACGGTAAGCAGTAGTATTCAGATTAATAATATCCTAGAAAGAATATTTAAGACCACGAAGGAAAGATTGCTCCATCTATTGGATCAAGAAAGGGAATGTAAGGTTACAGAAGCTGAAGTTGAACATTGGCACATTGTAGACTCCACTCAAGCAGGATATTATCATGGAGTAAATCTAGAAGGTCTTCTGAAAATTTGTGATGAAAAGAAAATTAGCCTAAAAGTGTTTCCATTCAAAGGAGAATATCTCCTACCCAATGTAAAGCTATATGCAATAGATAAAAAACTGAAGGAGGAAGATATGAATACTTTTGCTTCTTACTTCATATTTGCAAGCAGTAGAGATATATCAGATAACTACTCTATGGGCATCAAACAAATAAGCGAAGTCGGAATAAAAGCCATGTCACCTGGTATCAATGATCCAGGAACAGCAGTTATTACCATAGATTATTTGACAGAATTGCTAGCCTTGAGAATGAAACTAGGTCAAAATGAGATACATCAAAATCATGAAAGTGATACATCAGTACAACTTCATTCTTTATCTTTTGAAGATTTAATCTATCACCTTATGGCAGCCTATCGTCAATATTGCAAACATGACATTGTATTGATGGAAAATTTGGTATCCATGCTAAAGTATCTAATCAAACAACCAGTAAAATTGGAACAATACAAAGAAGAGCTAGAAACACAACTAGCAGTTCTTTCGGAAGATATAAAGACTAATATATGTAACCAATCTGATCAAGATAGACTACAAAAATTTCTTCAATCATAATAGAAATCGAGGATTGCAAAGTCGAATGCTTTGATTTTTTTATAAATTTTCCGATCTACAATTTGAGAAAAATCCCTGTATTGTCATATAAAATAGAATGTAAGCTCTCGATATTTCTTCACGTGCAGCATACTTCTTATGTCAAAACACCAGATAATGTACCACTTGCTATGCTGACAATAGCTGCTAAAGCTAATGCCCACCAGAAGTTTTTCACCTTGAATCCAGGCAAAAACCAATCTGCGACTTGTATCAAAATTGCATTGAGCAACCACGTAAAAATACCAAGAGATAGGATACCTAAAGTTGCTATCTTAAGCATTGTTCCCAAAGTGATATCTAGAAAGCCTACTAATAGCGCAACTACGATACATTGTAAAAAGCTTTTCATCTGTACTCCGCTAAGTATCATACCTCCGAGGTAGAATGAAGTCCCTGCTATCAATACGTTGATTATTATTTCCATGAGATTTTTTTTGCTTAGATATTAAATTTATCACTAATAGAAGACACTGCAAGTTGCATCACATTTTCGGCGCTTACTCGGTCTGAACTTAGCTGGCGCTTAAAATAATCTATAGTATTATGCAAGGATAGATTATGGTAGCTACCGCCTTTTCTGAAGTGATCTGCATACACCTCTCCTGTGATGGTGGTCACAAATCCCGAAATTGTAGCCTTAATCAGTGACTCTCCTAAAAGCTTGTTAACTTTAGTAGAGGCTGCTAGTTTTTCGGTAGCTTCAACGATCAATCTTGCAATAATATTAGAAGCAAGTGAAATGATGAGCAAATTTGTTTTATCTCCGGATTTAACACCATATTTTTCAGCGATTTCATTTACCATTGTAAGTTGTATAAATGTAACTCCTGCGATATCAATAATAGGAACTGGCAAAACTGCAATCGCAGAAGCTTTGGCCGAAGAAGTAGCAATTATTTTAGTAATTTCTTGATTACTAAAAACAGGGGGTACTTCTTCAGGTTTTGAAAGTGAGTTTTTATTTGTTGGCATTTATTTATTTTTATTGTAAGTCAATATAATTGGTTGTTGTTATCCTATATCAAGACACATACCTTATCTAAATTACTTCTTCTAACTCGGAATGTTCGATTAGATGCTATACAAATATTCGATTTTAGTTGATAGAGTATTTATGTATCTCGATATTCACTCTATAGATGGAAGATGAATTAATTTGGTATACTACAGATGTAAGGGCGACCTATTACATTTCATCTATTTCCTTTTTTGACTCTTTGAAGTATGCTTTCTCTATTCTATTGATGGAGCGAGTCCATTTTTTGTAAATTTCTATTGGAAGAGGATATTGTTGTGCATTAAATTCTTTTTTCTCTAATGCGGTAAGCAACCATGGAGCTTGAATGATAGGTCCTGGCACTTTGGCCAACTCAGGAAGCCATTCCCTGACATACGTGCCTGTTTTGTCATATTTCATTCCTTGATGCACAGGGTTAGTGTAATAAATTTCAGTGGCTTGTGTATTCCAATTAAGCCAGTTACTGCATACGTCGTAATCTAATAATTTATGTTCAAACCATGCAGCACCCCATCTCCAGTCTATTTGGTAATCTCGTGTCAAAAAACTGGCACAATTTACTCTGCCACGATTAGACATAAAACCGGTTTCATTCAATTCTCTCATGTGAGCATCTACGAAAGGAATTCCAGTTTGCCCATTTTTCCACTTGTCAAAATTAGTATGATCTGATTTCCAGTTAGTTTTTCTATCGCGAATTCCTCCTCTATAAAACATCTTATCACCAAACCGTATAGCTAAATATTTGAAGTAATCTCTCCACACAATTTCGAATATAATCCACCAAGTACTTGCATTTTTCTTAATTTCTTTTTCATATTTTTTTACGGTCCAATATATTTGACGAGGAGATAACGAGCCTACTGCCATCCACGGAGAAAATTTAGAACTATACTCCAATCCAAGAGATCTATTTCTTGTCCATCGATAACTGGTAAGTTGCTCTTTTTCAAATGTATAATATTGAAGTCTTTGCAATCCGAAAGTCTCACCTCCTTCATAAACCTGATGTGTAGATTGCTTAATTTCATTTTCAGTAAAACCTAAATCAACAGCCTTTGGAATAGTGCCCCATTCATGTAGAACTGGACAGGCAGGTAATTTTATTGGGGTTTCTATCAACGCACGAACTTCGGTATTCTTGGTTAACTTCAATCGAAAGCTCTTAGAAGTCAATGGAGTTTTTTCAGGGGAAAACGGTGCATCTTCTGGATGGTACAAAGTTTTTCCCCAAACTGACGTTAAGTTGCAAGAAGTGTTTGCTAGAGCATTCTCTAGATTGTTTTCTACAGCTACTTCTTCACTTGCAATTTCTTTTTGATATATGAGATAATTGACCTGATGTTGTTCAACTAAATGTGGGAATATTTCTTCAGGCTTACCAACATGGATGAGTATATTGCCATCTATTTGTTTGCATCTTTCTCGTAAGTCATTTAGGCTTTGGCACAGAAAGTTGTACCGTAAATAACCTGTTTTTCTAAATTCTAAAGGAAGCATTTTAAAATGTCGTGGATCAAAGCAATAGACCATTAGTAGCGGTTGCCCTATGGTTATTGCTTTTTCTAGGCATTCATTATCATGCAATCGAAGGTCATTTCTTAGCCAATATATTGTCGTCACTTTCTAGGTTTTTTAGCGGTCGGTCTAGATCTTACTTTTTTTTTGCTTAAATTATTATTCTGTATGACGCATTTCATACATGATTGTTCGATGAAATTCATTAAAATAAAATCCCCTCACTCTCAAACATATTCAAAAATCTATTATCTCCACTTGCTGTTTATATGCTGATCAATACTTAACAGTCTCATT
>Ga0209828_1001582_pt1 | contig 20305 bp, 14 predicted proteins | sample MaitaG_FD_187429 | JGI IMG/M metagenome (GOLD analysis project Ga0209828, IMG submission 187429) | Marine algal microbial communities from Maine, USA - Maine_Asex2 metaG (SPAdes) (version 2) | ecosystem: Host-associated > Algae > Red algae > Unclassified | place: Maine, USA | collected 2015-01-05 | reverse complement strand
GTGGTACTGATAAAAAAATTTTTTATGATCCTCCATTTGCCTATTGTTTTGCCAAGCCTCAGGAATCATCATCATAATTGAGTGCGGAATAGATCGACTTGCTCGAAGAAGAAAATCGACCACATTATCAAAGTTGCCAGAATCTGAGTTGTAAGGATCACAAGCTGGAAATATTTTTGTGAGTTGCGGCTGATCCTTCGAAACTAATTCAAGATGCTTTTCTCTTGCATCCCACCAATTTAAGTTTCCTTGAATAGTATTAATCTCACCGTTGTGTGCAATACATCGAAACGGCTGAGCTAGTTTCCACTTCGGCAACGTATTTGTGGAAAACCGACTATGTAAAATGACTATAGCAGTCTCAAAATTAGATTGACCTAAATCTTTAAAATACGTTCTTAATTGTATGGCCCTCAATAAGCCTTTGTAGACAATTGTCTTAGAAGATAAAGAAGCAATATAAAAATCATCGCGCATTTCTTCAAACTCTTCGTAAATATGCTTTAGAATGAGAGTTCGTAATAAGTAGAATCTTCGCTCTAGTCCTTTATTATTAAACCCAGAAGTTTTGAAAAATAAATGAACAATGTGCGGCTCTGAATCCAGTGCAGTCTTTCCTAAATTTTTGTTATCAACCGGGACTTGTCTAGTGTGAATCAGTTTAAAATCTAAGTCCTTACAATATTTGGTGATTACTTGATCGCATTTTGCTCGAGCTTCTACATTTTTTGGAAAGAAAAAAACACCCACCCCGTATTTACCTTTTGGAGGTAGAACTATTTTAGCACGTTCTAATACTTGTTGGAAAAGACGGTGAGGAATCTGAGTTAATATTCCAGCCCCATCACCTGTATTTTGCTCACAACCACAGGCTCCACGATGCTCCATATTTTCTAGCATGGTAAGGGCCGAATCTAAGATCTCATGCGTAGGCCTATTCCTTATATCAGCGATCAGGCCAACACCACATGAATCTTTCTCTAATTGAGGAATGTGCAGACCTTTCTTAATTTTTTGAATCTCCTGTGTCATATTAATCTGTGTAATTTATACTAAAGTTGTAATACATCTTAGCTAAAGAAAATTTCATTTAATAAAATTATAGGCTAATTGATATACAAATGCCACTAAGGGTATATCAATTTACTACATTCCCGAATGATAGAAAATTCTCTTAAGCGAATAATTATACACTTCATTGATCATCTGTCAATTAGCTAATACTAGACTCTTTCTTAGTGCCTTGTCTCTTTTCCTTTTGTTCTACTTCCATCTCTAGAGGTAGATTAAAGAGGCGCACTGATAAATTTATAATTTATTGATTGTCAGTCGTTTAGCTAACACTAACCTTCCTCTTAGCGCCTCAACCATTTTCATTCTATTCTACTTTCTGCCTAAGAGACAGATTACAAAGGTACCCAAAGCCTAATTATTATATATTTACATTGATTTCTAGGAGCTTCAGTTACGTGGAGATTTTAGATCACGCTCCTGGATCCGCCAATTCAGGAGCATTTTATTTTATGTTTAATCATATGCTGACAAAGAATGTTCTCCAATATCTAATCCCATCATTTCCTCTTCTACAGATACTCGAATTCCAATTGAGAAACCTAACGTATCTAGCCATCCGCTTCCCCACTTCCACATACCCGTAATTGGATATGAAATCGTGACAAAAAAAACAGCATATCAGAAATGGAATCAATTTGATTCGTTCAGCAAATGCGCCGGATACGATGGTACAACAAGTAGCCGCAAACATTCCTTGAAATATAAAATCCTTCCAATATCTATAATCTCCATAAGCACTTGTCAAATCCTCTTGGCTTGGATTTAATCCAAATCCAGCAAATCCAAAAAATCCACATTCATTCATTCCTGGATGCATTAAATTGAATCCGATAGTATAGTAAGTGATCAATCCAATAGAGATAATCATCAAATTTTTGAATAAAATATTCACGACATTTTTCTTTTGAACGAATCCAGATTCTATTGCAGCAAAACCTAAGTGCATCATAAATACCAACACTGTAGAAACTAAAATCCATGGATTATTCGCTATGAATTTTGCTTCATTTGCAGCAATTTAGACTTGCTCCAATGTTACTATTACTCCTTCTAATGCCATAGATTAAACTATTCCTCTTTGCTCTATTACTTTATATTTATCACTTGAAACTTAAACATTTATAGCATCCTCATTGGTCAAGCCAGATCGAATGTTAATCAGGTCTAAAGCTGATGTGACATAAATTAATCCATCTCCTTTTTCTCCAGTTTTGGCAGCTTTTTTAATAGCTTCAATTGCATTATCATTAAATTCTTCTAAAACAATAATTTCTAGTTTTATCCTAGCTATGTAGCAAATATCATATATTGCCCCTCGATAGGTTCTATTTTCACCTTTCTGATGACCATACCCTTTGACCTAATAAAAAGTGAAGAAGTTGATATGTTTTTCGCTCAAGGCTTCCTTCACTTCTTCAAACTTTGAGGCCCTTACGATGGCTTTTATTTTTTCATTACCTTACGATGGCTTTTATTTTTTTCATTAAAGAATATTTGAGTCAAATCTATATCTTAGAATCGACAAACAAAGTTTATAAAATGTAAGTTTTGTGATCTCTAAGCTAAGTTAAACCAACATAAACCTTTATTTTTCAATAGGTTAGCAACATTTTTTAATTATGCCTATATCTAAGACAAACGAGCTTTATACTCTGATTAGGTCGCTCTCAAAGGCTGAAAAAAGATCATTTAGGCTATATGCGGAAAGAATTCAGAGTAGTGAAAAAATGCTATATATGAATCTTTTCGATATCATGGATAAGCAAAAGGTGCTAGATGAAAAGGAGATTAAAAGTAAATTAGAAAACGTGACGACTAGTGCTTTCTCAAATGCAAAACGTCATTTATATGAACAAATATTAGTAAGTCTTCGATTGGTTAACAAATCCAAAAAGCCAAATATCTCGGTCCGTGAATTGATAGACTTTGCCTATTTATTATATGGTAAAGGATTATACATGCAAGCTTTAAAAATTTTAGAAAAAGCTAAAAAATTATCCACTACACATCAATTTGACTTTAATCTTCAAAATATACTGGAGATCGAGAAAATGATTCACTCTAGGTATATAACAAGGAGTCAATCGGATCATTTAGATAACATAATCCAAGATTCGAAAGTAACGAACATCACGATTTCGAATCGAATTGAACTAAGCAATCTTAGGTTGATCTTGCATAAATTCTATGTTGAGAAAGGACATATTCACAATGCGGCAGGAGAGAAAAAGATCAAAGCATTCTTTGCTAAAAATATGCCTAAGCTAGATTTAAAGAAACTTGGTCATATGGAACAAATCCATCTATACCAATCCTATGTATGGTGCCATTATATTCTTTATGATTTTGAAAACTGCTTTACTTATGCATTGAAATGGGTGGAGGTCCTGCAGGAGAATGAGGTGTTGAAGTCACGAGATGTGAATTTATTTTTAAGAGGATATCACTATATGCTGACAAGCGCATTCTATCAAAGAGATCTCCATCGGCATTCAAATTACCTGCAAGAATTGGAATCATATAGAAAGAAATCCTATCCGTCATTCAATGAAAATTCTAAAATTATATCATTCTTATATGTACATCAGGCTCGACTAAATGATCATATCCTTAACGGAACTTATAAAGAGGCTGTTCTCATTATTCCAAAAACATTGAAACGGCTAACTAGGTATTCTAGTAAGTTAGATGAACATAAGATCATGCTCTTTTATTATAAAATTGCTTGGATATTTTTAGCAAATGGCCAAGCTTCTCAAGCTATGAAATATTTGAATCAAATCATCAACATGTCAAAAAACTCACTACGTAGTGATATTCAAGTCTATGCTCGACTTATGTTTTTAATCGCCCATTATGAGCTAGAGAATTTTACTTTTATAAAATCTCTTGTGGATAATTATGGAAGCTTTATTGATAAACTGGAGATAAAAAATCAATCTCAAATACAATTTCTCCAATTCTTTCGGGAAGTTTACAATGCGCCACTATTAGATCGAAAAACTATCATGAAAAAACACCTTAAGGTACTTAGATTATTAAGAAGTGATACATTTGAGAAATGGGGCTTTGTGTATTTAGATAGCATCCAATGGATGGAATCAAAAATTTCTAAACGAAAAATAAAATCATATTAGAGTCCATCTATTTTACTTCACTGTGGACTGATCAAAAAACACGATCAAATCGGGGTGTTCTCAATACGTTCCTTCAAGATATAACCAAAGCGTACCAAATCTAGCGTCAGCACCTTCTAATTTTAAATGAGCTCTATATTAAATAACTTAAACAGAAATCTATCCAAATACTAAAAATCCAAACTGCATTATTTCATTTCTCTCATAAAACGTCCTGAACTATATTTAGCTACAAAAGCTGCTTTGTATCCTTTTGCTATTACTTTGTCTAATAGCTGTTTAGCCTCTTCTACTGAGTCCATATCTCCAAGTAAATATCTAGTAGTCCCCTCCCAAGTAAAGGTCTCCTTGTAAATTTGACCCAATGAATTTAGGTCAGGAAATGTTTGATTAGGATCTTTGAGAACTCTGAAAAGCACATGATAGCTGACATCCATTCTATCTTCAACATTCTTGATTGTGCCATCTGAAGGCTTATTATTAGATGCAGTATTAGATTGCTTTTCTACTTTAGTTTTAGAATTTGATTTCTTATTTTTTTTAGTCTTTTGCTTTTCCTTCATTTCTTTCTCCTTCATTTCTTTCTCCTTCATTTCCTTTTCCTTCTTCATTTGTTCCATCTCTTTCTCTTTCTTTATTTTCTCCTCTTCAGCAGCTTTTTTCATTCTATCATTCTCCTCTTTATCCTTAATCGCTTGTTCTTTTACATCATTTTTTGATGCTATATTACCTGAAGGATTAGATTTTGTTACTGCTTGAGCTTCAGGTTTCATCGGCTTTTCAGGAGTTTTATTTACATTAGAATTCTCCACTACGGTTTCAGTAAACTTGACAACTTCAGCAGCCATGAAACCAGATTGCTTCACTTTTTCCAGTGCCTCAACGGCTTCCTTTTCAGAATTAAATGGACTTAAAAAATATTTGAAATGTCCTGATTTTGTTTGTTCAATACTAACAGTACCTAAGTTATCTAATTGATCATAGGCAAGATCAGGACCTGTCGAAACAGTAAATAAAATTTTGAATACATCAATAGTTTTTGTAGCAACATGAGGGCTTCCACTTGGATTGTTATTTACTTTAGTATCTGTGGATGCTTGCATCACTTCTTGGTCTTCTTTTACCATTCCTCCATTCTCTATAATCTTTTCATTATCCAAATTTTTACCTTTGGCCTTATCCTCCATCGCCTCCATGTCCATTTCTTTTAGTTCCCTTTCTCTCTTCATTCTTTCTTTCTCCAATTTCTCCAATTTACGCTTTTCCTTCTTTGATAATTCAGGTTCTTTGCTTTCGGAAACCAATGACTCGGCAGGTCTTTCTACTTCCTCCATTTCTTTTGGAGCAACATTACCAGTTACTTCGCCTGGCTTAGATTTGACGACTTCAGCAACTTTGTATCCTTCATTTTTAACTTTGTTAAGCACTTTATCTGCACTTTGTTTAGAATTAAATTCTCCTAAATAATATTTGAAATGACCAGACTTGGACTGTTGCTTTAGGATGGTTCCAAATCTTTCTAACTTATTAAATGTGAGATTTGGATCAGATGAAACAGTAAATAATATTCGGTAATTATTAACGGTAGGCTCAACTTGTGGTTCACTTATAGAAGAATTAGAATTCTCCATTTCTTTCATTTCTTTCTCCTTCATTTCCTTTTCTTTCACTTCCTGTTTCTTGACCTCCCGTTCCTTCATTTCTATTTCCTTCATCTCCTTCTCCATTTTCTCTTTCTCTTCCATTTCTTTTTCCTTTTCCTTTTCCTTTTGTAACTTTTCTAAATCTCTCTTTTCTCTCTTTGTCATCTCAGAGGGAGCTTCCTCTTCGATCATCGTCGGCTTTTCTTTATCATGTGAAGAAATATTACCAGAAGTCATTGTTGATTGAGATTTTATTATCTCTGCTACTTTGAAACCTTCACTTTTCACTTTTGAAAGCATCATTGTTGCCTCTTCTAAAGAATTAAAATCACCCAAATAGTACTTATAATGACCAGACTTAGATTGATCTTTAACTATGTTTCCGAGTCCTTCCAACTTATTGAAAGTAAGATTTGAGTCAGTAGAAACAGTAAATAGTATTCTATATATTTCTCCTGAATTGTACGCAGATGCTTGCATGTTTTCAGAAACACTTTCCGATATCTTTTCTTGCTCTTTCATTGCCTTCTCCTTCATTTCTCTTTCTCTTTCTCTAATTTCTTGCTCCTTCATCTTCTTTTCCCTTTGCTCCATTTCTTTTTCTCTGATTTCTTTCTCCTTCATTTCCTTTTCTTTCATTTCTTTTTCTCTCATTTCATTCTCCTTCATTTCCTTCTCCCTCATTTCCTTCTCCTTCATTTCTTTTTCTCTCATTTCATTCTCCTTATTCAATCTTTCTAATTCTGAATTACTTGGATCTGTAGAAGCATTTTCTTTTGAAATTATTGGAGTGGATTCTTGACTGCTGGTATTAAGAGGCACAATTTTAATAATTTCCGCAACTTTGTATCCCTCATTTTTTACATCTAAAAGCACTTTAGTTGCTTCACTTTCGCTTTTAAAGTTTCCTAGATAGTATTTGTAGTGTCCAGACTTGGATTGTTCGGCAGTAATATTTCCATGCTTTGATATATTCTGAAATTGAAGATTTGGGTCAGTAGAAACGGTAAATAAGATTTTAAAATTACCACCGATAAGAGAATTAGTGATTGAATCAATTTGATTTGGAGAAGAAGTATCATCAGCCATTTTTTGATCCTTCATTTCTTCTTTTGCTTCCTTCTCCAGCATTTTCTGATGCCATCGTTCTTTCTCTATGGCTTCTTTTACCTCAGCCTCCTTAGCCTTTTTTTCTCTTTTCAGTCTCTCTTTTTCCTTTTTATCTAATTCACGTTCTTCCTTTTTAGTCAATTCTGGAGAATCATTACTTTTATAAGATACGACTGCTGGCTCTTGAGTTATTTTTTCTTCTTTAGAGTTCGAATTATTATCTACTGAGGAGGTTTTAGCAGGAATGGTTTTATTCTTAACCTGAACAATCTCAGCCACTTTAAAACCTTCTTTGTGAACTTTCTCTAGAAGTATTTTGCCGTCGTTTTCGTTTTGAAAATCACCGATATAATAGAGGTAATTTCCTACTTTTGATTGTTCGTAAGAAATTGTTCCTAATTTTTCTAATTTTTTAAATGTTTGATTCGGAGAATTAGTGACTTTAAAAAGTATTTTATAGCTACTTATAGATTGTACATCTGTATTATCTTGGCTTGATGCCCAAAGGGGGAATAGTAGGAAAGACGCTATAATGAGGTAAAATCTTGAAATTCTCATAGGGTTTATATTGAAAATAAATGATCTTGCAATATACTGCATATTGCTCATTATAGTTTTGTTTCAACTTAGTTTTTGGATCATATTACATTTGCTCGATATAGGTTAAATCTATATATTTAAAATTGAGCTTAACATATGATATTTTTTCACCATAACTTCTACTATTGTGCATATACATTTTGGTTCTAATTTTGGATTTGAGAATGTTTTCCCCCGCTTAGTCAATGGTTCTAATCGCTATAAACATGGCCACTTATATCTAGGACAGAAGGGATTATTAGAATTAATGGAGCTTCATTTGGGACTTAAGACCAAGGATATCAAAGATGCTATCCGAATCAGCTCATACAAAAAAGCCATTCATAAAGCTATTGAGGAAAACGGTAGGCTATACATTAAAGATTCATACGAAGTTGATGATTGGGGAACAAGTAAACATTTATTGAAATGGAGAGATGAATTGCAAATAGGTCTATGGAATTTTGATTGTAGTGATCCTCAACTTGAAAGATTATATGCTTTATCAGAAATAGAAAAACATACAAACAATCTACCATTAGGAGTGAATGATCGTTGGCGATATGTTTTAGATGAAATTCGTAGGTGGAAATATAAATGGCCAATCTACAAGATTACTGTCTATGAAACCAAAGAATATATTCATCCATTCTTTAAAGCGTTATTTGAAGTACTATCAAAAAAGAAAATAGAAATCCAATGGTATGAGTGTCAATATTCTTTTCACGATAATGATCTTTCTGCCTTTCAAAAAAAATTAAGTTCGCAATCAAAGTTAGATAAGGTCAAGTTAAAAAACGATGGATCTCTATATGTACTAAAAGGAGAAAATGAAAAAGTAATTGCCGACGCTTTAGGCGAATTTACCTTATCCAATAGAGGAGTCGTCCCACTTTATGTGATTTCAAGTCGTGGTCAAATATTAGAAGACGCATTTATCAACAGAGGATTTCCTGCATGTGGATATTCATCCACATTAGAAGATAGTGCATTTGATCAATTGCTGATTTTGATTACTGTATTTTTATGGAAACCGCTAGATCCAGAAAGACTGATACAATATTTAACGTTACCTAACGCACCTATTGATAAGAAGCTTCGACTCGCTCTTGCAAAAATATATGCTAATAAAACAAGTATCCATAATGATGATTGGCATAAAACCATCGAAGGCCATGCAGATAAACATCAAAACTCTATAAAGAAATTACAGAAAAAAATTGATTATTGGTTTGACAGGAAGACATACGATCCTGCTAAAGGGGCACCTTCAAAACAAATTGTATTCCTATTTCAAGATTTGAAAAGTTGGGCTGATAAATATAAAGTACAACTTATAAATCAGTCAAGTTTTGATATAGAAAGTGAAAATACCAAAAAATATGAAGGTATCGTTGAAGTTATAGATGAGAGAATCGCACCATTAAAAAAATTATCAAATCAATGTAAGTCATTTATAGATTTGATCAATTCTGAAACGAAAGGAGATGATCTTATAGAACCAATCAAATTAAACAAATGGTTGAATTCTTTAGATGAAGACAGTTATTCCACATTCAATAAAATAGAAAAAGGTGCACTTGAATATGTAATGCATCCGGCGAATATCACCTCAAATACTGAAGAACTTATTTATTGGAATTTTATAGATCCTGGCAATCCAATTTCAAATCATACAGATTGGACAGATGAAGAAAAATTAGTTTTGAAAGACACGCATATTCACCAATCAGCAAACATCATAAATCAATGGTTTTCGCATATGTCAAATGCCATTCTGAAAACTAGAAAGAAACTGATTCTCTGTATACCTTCAAAATCCCTTGGTGAGTCTATCGATCCACATCCACTCTATAACGATCTAGTTGCCACATTCGACTCCATTGACCCAATAACAATAGACGTTAACCTAAATTATAAAAAACTAAATATAGGAGACCAATCTATAACATTAAAATTATACACTAAATCTGAGTTACCAAAATCTAAGATTGCATGGTATTTTCAACCTTCAGACATGATAACTTCAGAAAAGCTAATTAAGCGGGAGGCTGAATCTTATACTAGTTTGTCAAAATTATTTTACTATCCCCATGCCTATTTCTTAAATTACCAACTTGGCATCAAACCGATTGATATACCGGAAGTAAGCATAACCCCATTATTAAAAGGAAATATAGCTCATAGAACTGCGGAAGAACTTTGGAAAATAGAAGATATTCTATCTTGCGATGAAGTTACTCTTTTGCAAACTATAGAAACACAACTAGATAAAATCATAGAAAGCGAAGGAGCGGTTTTTTTACTTCCTAAAAACAAAGTAAATCTCATGGAGTTTGGACGAACGGTAAAACAATCGTTGTTACACCTAACCCAATCGATTAAAAATAATGGATGGAGTATTTTAGAGGCAGAGCAAAAACATCTTGTGCAAAATCACATACCACTATTAGGTCTAATTGATTTAGTTCTTGTAAGAGGAGAAAATGAAATTGCGATTGTAGATTTAAAGTGGGGAGGACTTACGAAACGCAAGAAAGAGTTGCTAGATGAGCAAGAGCTACAACTCATCATCTACGACCAACTAATGAAAGACAAGTATGCAGAAATACATTTACATTACTACATTATCACTTCACAAGAATTTGTAAGTAGGACGGATCAGGCATTTAAGGATGCGATTGTCATTGGAACTGATTTGGCGGAAAACTTACATAGAAAAGCGCTTTGGGATAAGATGGTAAATACTTATCGAGAACGATGGAAACAAATAGAAAGTGGCCATATTGAAGTTGGTATAGATATGTATACAAATGTAATTTCTAATATTTTCGAGCTATGGAATGACAAGGAAAAGTTCCTTTCCATGCCTCTAAAGAGCAATAAAAAGGAAGCGGATAGGTATTCAAATTACAAAAATCTAATTGGTCAATAATCATGAAGTATCCTAAAATCACTTCTGCTTCTGCAGGATCAGGAAAGACGTACAAGATTACCAAATTGATCTATGATAAGATTAGTAGTGGCGAAGTTTCACCAGATAAAATAATAGCAACCACTTTTACAGTAAAGGCGGCCAATGAATTGAAGGCAAGAATCCGAGAAAAACTTATTGAGGAAGGAAAGACAAAGGAAGCAAATCTAATGAATGAAGCATTGATCGGCACCATCAATAGTGTCTGCTTGAAGTTACTCAAAAAATATGCTTTTCATGCCGGGATCTCTCCAGATCTTGAAACATTAGATGAAAATGATCAAAAGGTGATCATCCGAGAAATATTAGGAACGGTTACCGATGATGCATTTTTAGAAGTAGCCAATAAATTGTATCAAACTGAAAATAATGGCTTCAACATAAAAGTTGCTTATTATATAAAACATATCGAAAAAATAATTTCAGAACTACGATCTAATAATCTTCACCCAGATCAATTAGAGTCTTTCGGACAGAATTCTGTCTATGAATTTATTAATCTTTATAAAGGAACGATCAAAGAACACGACATTCAAAAAGCTCGTATTTTAGAATTAATAGAAGAAGCAATAGACCAAATTAATCTTGATAAAATTGATAGTGACAATGCAAAAAAACAACTATCCAAAGTAAAAGAACATTATCGAAGTCTTAAAAATAATAACTTTATTTGGGACGATTGGCGAAGTATTTCACAAATAAAATTAAAGAAAACGGCATTTGAAAAAGGATATTTTGATAGTTGGATTGTAGACTTAAAAGTTGCTTGCGGAAATCTTTTCGACAATGAATTATTTAGAAAAGAATATGAATTGTATATATTGAATTGCTTTACTTATGCAAAAGAAATTATCAAAGGTTATGAAATGTACAAATCTGAAAGAGGGTTACTAGATTTCACAGATCAAGAAGCTAAGATTCATCAACTTATCCACAATAACGATCAGGTCATAGAAGATATTCAAAACAGTTACAAGCTTATCGTTGTAGATGAATTCCAAGATGTCAGCCCACTACAATTATCAATATTTTTAAGACTTACCCAGATTGTCGAAGAGAATATATGGGTGGGAGATCCTAAGCAAAGCATTTATGCATTCAGAGGTGCTGATCCTAAATTAATGAATGAAGTGGTAATGGTCCTGCCAACACAAAATAAATCACAACTCAAACACTCATACAGATCACGAGCTGCCCTACTCCATTTTTCGAATTCTATCTTTTCTAAAGCCTTTGAAGACTCTATGGATGAAGAAGCAATCATACTTCAGCAAGGTGAAACCGCATATACAAAAAGGGACGCAAATGAAGAAAACATTCTTTCGGAAGCCATCAATTATTGGAATCTAAAAGGCTCCGGCAATCTAAAAAATGATTACAAACATGAGACAATTGCTATCCAAATACAAAAGCTATTAGCCTCAGAACAACTGGTTTTTGATAAGGGCACAGCAGCATATCGAAAAATTCAATTTGGAGACATCTCTATATTATGTAGAAAAAATTCAATTTGCAAAAGTATCGGTAATGCGATATCTAGGGCAGGCATTCCTGTTGCTGCAGCAGGATTTGGATTAACAGAAGAACCTGAAATAATCTTGCTTTCGGCACTCCTCAAATTACTAATATTTCCTTCTGACAGTTTGGCCAAAGCAGAAATTTTATTGTATAGTAAATACCAAGGAGATCAGTCTATTATGATTGAGGATCGACTTAGATATGAAAACAACTACGAATGGGGCTTGGACAATAGATATATAAAAGCGATAAAAGAGGTCCGGTCCAAGTCTTTTGATTTCTCTCCTATTCGAGCCATAGAAGTAGTCCTAAGTCATCTGAACTTAGAAGAATTATTCTCTAGTTGGGGAAACATAAAACAAAGAATCACCAATATAGATGCCTTTCTGTTACACGCGAAAGAGTACCAAGAAATGTGCAACAGACTTTCTCTGGCATCCTCCATTGCAGGCTTTTTGAATTGGATGATCGACTTGAATAACTCTGAGGAAGATACCAAAGGAACTCAAAGTGGTGATGTTGTCCAAATCATGACCTATCATCAGAGCAAAGGTTTGGAATGGCCGATTGTAATTCTTTGGGAGCTTGACAACAAAGAAAGAGATCGTTTTTATAACGTGAATATTGTTACTCAGTCTGCATTGGATGTTTCAGATCCGCTTAAAGATCGAGAACTTCGTCTAAATGTTCTCCCATATAACGGCACCTCTTCCTATAATGAATTTGACGAAGTTATAGATAAAAGTGAACAAAAAACAAATAGCTACGAAGCGCTAATTCAAGAGGAAAAACGACTATTATATGTAGCTATTACGAGAGCTAGGGACTATCTTTATTTTTGTTCATTTAATAAAAATTTCAATATTCCAAATTTGGTGAATTTAGAAATTAATAAAACAGATCTCGAAGATGGTTTCTATCCAGCTGAAATAAAATGGAAAGAAAAGGAAATTGGGATTAGGGTGTCACACATTGAAGTTAGCAAAGAAAATGATTTAAGCATATTCTCGGGAGAATCTATCCATAGATACTTCGCAGAAAAAACAGGTAGAAAAACTCATGATCTCTTCAAAATAAATGCGTCTCATTCCAAACCGATAGACGCTATTATTGGAAAAATCATAGATATTAATACTCGTAAGTATATAGATAAAACAGGAATTAGTGACACAGAACTAGGGCATTTATTGCATGATCTTATTTGTGTATATCAGCCATCCATGGAATCTGATCAAATGAAACATATCATCAGAAACTATGTGCAAGAAAATAAGTATAATGAGCTAGTGGACAAACAATGGATTCTAGAAGCGATACAAAATTTTTATACTCACCTGTATAACCTCTTTGATATACTTAAAATATACAAAGAACTACCGATACAATCGCTGACAAATGAGGGTAACTACATAAATGGATATATAGATATGCTCATTGAAACTGAGAATGGTTTGACCATCATTGATCATAAAACATTTAGTACTAAAGACTATTCCGAATGCACATACGCTAAAAAAGCCCGAGAATATTCAGGTCAATTAAAAATATATGAAGACATCATTTCGGCATCTATGGAGAAGAAGGTAATTCATAAGTTTATATACTTTGTATTTGAGGGCAAAATGTTTGAAGTAATATGCTAATCGACACTGAGTGATTGTTATTTTGAATGATTTAAACGTTTCGCTAAAAATTTTGTTTACTAGTAAACATCTTAAATGATATATGAGCTCACATACAATGATCGAAAAATTCAATATGAAATTGATCAGTTAGTTGGCAAAAAATTTTCCATTTTACAGCGGCTAAAAATGAAAGGGAACGGTTCTCCTTCACTTGTTATCAATGAATCTAGCCTAGAAATCACAAAGCTTCTCTCCAATGGTGTAGATACTAAAAATGCAAATATTGAGCTTCGTCCTCAAGGAATAATTGTTGGATTCAAAAATGGTAGAAGAGTATATGCTTGGGTTATTCCATATTATTACCTACAAGTATATGGGAGCGGTTACAGATTGAATATTTATGGTAATAAACACAAGTTAAAGCTAGAAGATTTATACAAGACGGATGAATTAAGAAAATTTACTAGAAAGTTGATGGAGATGAAAGCTAAAATTAATTTTATAGATAATTAATTTTATCTTCAGAATGATCTATTTTGAAACTAATCTGATGTGACAGACAAAAAGCAAACAAAGTGTAATGAAATCATTTAGATTATTGATAATTCTTCTTATAGCTGTAATAATAAAAACAATACAGATCATGGGGATAGATCAATATCCACCAGTGCCTGCTCCTACGGCAGCACCAGAAGATACAATCTATAATATCGTTGAGCAAAGGCCCACACTTTTAGGCTGTAAAAATGTTGGAGGCTCAAATGAAGAGAAAGAAAAGTGTTTACAAGAAAAAAAACGTGCATTGATATATAGTAATCTTGAATACCCTGTTGAAGTTAGAGAAAATAAAAATTAAGAGATGGCAGTAGTCCAGTTTTTATTTGATAAATATTGTTACATCAATGAAATTAAAATTATCAACGACCCAGGATATGGTATGAGTCAAGCCAGGTGTCAATTCATAAAACCATAAAACAACTTTTTTAGTTTGATTTCACTCTTTAGGATATTACTAAAATAACAGTTTTTTTTGCAACTCTTTTATAATGATTGATTGTATGTTATGGTTGAAAATATAGTTTACACATATCAAGAATGCTACTTTTAAACCCATCCACTAAATTATAGACTATCGGAGATTGGACCCATTCAAATGGAGTTGCATTCGACTTTCGTATAAGCTCAAGTGTTTATTTGATACCCTATCCATTAATACCTAGAAGTTCACCGTGAAAGTAATCTATACTGTCTGCTATATCATCGATTTGCAATTATTGAGCTTTAGGTATTTTATATGTCATTTGCACATCATAATCACTGTCTGGCGAAGGGCAGTATCATGCACGTCTCTCACTTGTAACTGTCAGAAGGATTTGAATATTCTGTTTCTGTTATAGTTGCCTAAAATATTCAATTATTTCTTCTTTCACTTTTTATTTTTTTTTGCTGCTCGCTTTAAGCAAAAAATCAAGGTTTTGTTTTGCAATTTAGCATTCATTTCACCAATAGACATTTTTTCATTTTCACTGAGATATTCTATATCATTCAAACTAGCTACATAACCCATCATTAGTTTAGTAATTTCTTGATAATGAGTATTGAAATTTCCGCGGATAATGTTTAATTGGATTTTCACCAAAAAGACCACCCTTATAAGTTCCAAATTTTTGTTACAGTCCTGTTAGCGAATTTTATTCTGACTACTCTAAATAATTTGTATGTATTTTTGGATTCGGGCTACTAAGATTACACAATAACTTTTCTGTCTCTACTATTTTATAAATAATTCTTCAGATTTATTTAAAGTTAACTATTGTACTCCTAAATCAAATGAACTAAATTAGCTTCAACTAATACTACATCAACTTCTAAGAATCCCCAGATTATCGCTCAAATATTGGGTTTGAATCCACATTTATTAAAAACTAATTAGCTGTTAATAATAATGTATATTATTTAAGTTTCTTTGAAATGTCCGTAATTCTATCGTCGAATGCTTGGCTACTGTTAATATTAAATGATGTAAAAGAAAACACAAATTTCTGTAAACTTTTAAGCTACTCGATATTCTAATTAATCCAAGAATAGATTGTTCCTATACTACAATACTTTTCTTCCAGATATTATATTAAATAGTATAGATATCACTGCAATAACTAATAATACATGAATTAGTTTTCCTGTAGCCATACCGCCTGCAAAGCCTAAAATACCTAGTATCCAAACAATAATGCAAATAACTGCAACTAACCAAAGCAAACTTCTCATAACTATTTTTGTTTTATAATTTAAAATATACGTTTGATAATATTACAAATTAAAATAAAAAAAGTTCGGTATTAATAATTTTCTTTTTTGATCATTGAATCTCTCTGCATATTTAATAAGTGCTACTGTTTCCTCACTTTGAGAGGCCTCAAACAAATCCTCCTACGCCCCGAAACTAATCTTCTTATTTATCTCCAGAATTAGCCTTCTTGGATTTACTTTTTTTTCCAACAGATTGTTCATTTTTAATTTTCTCTTTCCAAGCGGGAGTTGTAGATTCTTTATCTTTATTAGCAGGCCAACCTTCTCTTTGTTTTGAGCGATCGCCATCCGTTGCTTCCGTTTGGTCATGCATAAGTTGCACTTTTGTTTCATATGGCATATCTATTTTGGCATTGTCTAAAGATTTTTTGATGGCAGGAATTACTTTGACCATTGTTTTGACTACATCTGATCTTTGGCTTCCTGTCCACCAACGAACTCTCAATGTTACCCAACTAGCGGCTAAATCCCAAGGTAAAACTTCCACTCCCTTTTCTTGATTAACACCTTCTACTTCCGAAACGGCATTTTTCAATACTTCGATTGCTTCATCCATGTCATCTCCATATCCAATACCAATATCATATTGAGATCGGCTATTTTCATGTGCTGTTTTTACTTTTATAGAATTGGTATAAATTTGATTATTGGGTATTACGATTCTCTCACCACCATAGGTTTTGATGATCGTTGCTCTCGTTTCTATTTTCTCGACAGTTCCCTCGTACCCATCTACTTCTATTTGGTCTTTTACTTCAAAAGGTTGACGCAACAATATTAGCAATCCTGCCATCCAGTTTTGCAAAATATCTTTGAATGCAAAACCAATGGCCACAGATGAAACACCCAGCCCAGCAATCAAATCCCCAGGATTCAAACTAGGAACTATTACCGTCATTCCAAGCACCACACCAGTAATGATAATTGCATATTTTGCAAAGCCTCCCAACATCGAACCCAAGTTTTCTCGGTCTCTTCTCGCGGCCGTTTTCTCAACTAATTTGCCAATAAATTTAGCTGCAAAATAAAAAATGATAACGAGCACTATAGCAATACCTATATTTGGTAGTAGCCGGATGAAACCATCTACCCAACTATCTAACTTTTCGAATATCATTCCCGGGTCAACATCTACTTGCTGAGGAGCATCTTGAATTTGATTTTTTTGTGAATTTTGATCTTGAAAGGACATTACTTGGATTTTTGTTTTGTATAATGTATTTCTTAAATAATTAAATATACAAATTATGAATAAAATACAAAGTGATAAAAAAGAATCTATCATTTATCCATTATAAATTTGTAATTTAAATTTTATCGAATTGATATATTTTTATCACGGTCCAAAATTTATCCTGAAAGTCATGAATTAAGAGTTACTCCAAAGATCGATTACCTAATTTTCGTTTATAAAAGAGTCTGCTATTTTTAGATCGTCCAATTAAAACCTAATTATCTTTAAGACATTATCCTATACATCAGAATCATCAGATTGTTTTATAATTACTCTTTCTACTTTTAGGGATTGATCAGAAGGATAAACATTTCTGCCATGGGCCAGCGCATAGACTTGAGTGAATTCTGCGCCTATAATTAGAATAATTGCATTGTAGTAAACCCAAACCATGAAACTTGCCAATGCACCTGCACTACCGAATGTACTGCTTATATCACTATATCCTAAATAGTAACTTATTGCATACCTTCCAATGGCAAACATAATCGTTGTCACTACAGCACCTACGATGAGGTCTCTAGATTGAAGACGAGCATCTGGTAAAAATCTAAATAACAAATAGAACATAATAAAAGTCACGACTAACCCAATGGTGGTAGAGGTAATAAAAACAGTTGTTTCTCCGATCTCTGGAATTATGGAAGCCACCTGATTTGACAGTAAAGTCGCTACCGTATTTAGTCCCATTGAAACTAAGAAAATGAATCCTAATCCTAATAAAAATCCCAATGACATAATCCGATCTACGACCACAGCCTTGAATCCTAATGATGGATCTTTGATGACATTCCAAGCTTTGTTGAGTGTCTCCTTTAAATGTATGACGACGGCAGTAGAAGTAATTAGTAATGTAAATGATGATATTATGGTTGCTAAAGTTTCGGATGAACTGTTTTTTGCATTCTGAACTACACCTTTTAATTCATTCGCTTGGGTATATCCCATTACACCTCCCAATTGCTCAAATAATACATTCTCCAAATCGGTCGACTCAATGACAAATCCCAATAAGGCAATGATTACAATTAATAATGGCCCAACTGAAAACAAAGTATAATATGACAATGCTGCTGCCATCATAAAGCCGTTATCATTTGAAAATTGCTTCCAAGTAAATTTTACATAATACAGTAAGCCATATTTCTTTTTTTCCATTATTCTACCTCCGAATTGTGATTCAACAAAATACCATTTTTTATCTTAGGTCTCTAATTTTTCTAATTTATTATTTTATCAATGAGGTCAGATTCTTGATTGTTTTATCTCGATTTGGATGCATGTAAGTAAGTTGAACTATCAAATGAGGAAAAGACAAATCTAATTAATGAGTTGTTAGAATTATGGAACCAAATACAAGAAGTATTTATTGAGTCAGTTATTTAAAAAACCCAATAGAATGAGAATGAAAAAGATTATACCTAGGATCAAAATCTACATAGCATTGTCCACAGTTCGCTTTGCTAAAATTATTACAATTGGACTCCAATATTTAGTTGCAAAAAGCGAGGATGTGCTTTATAATAATCCCGAGGTAAAAAAGATTAAAGCAATCGAGGCACACGCACTGACAGACGAATAATAAAAGAAGATTCTGAAATTTATCTTTACGAAGGGACGAATCAAACTACAGGAGAACTAAATTATAGAATTAAAGTTAACCAGCCCAAAAACCATGGAATTTAAAGAAGATGAATTCAATAAATACTTTAAATTCAAAGACATGTCGCAAAATTTATTGACTAAATAACGAAACCATTAAAATAGTTCTTTTCGGCGGAGGAGATAAGTTTGGAGAATCTTTAATACTACACCTTGATCCAGAATTCATAATAATTGTGGACTGCTTCAAAAATCCACAGGACTAAGAGCCTGAACCTATAAATTATCTTAAGAAAAACCAGTAAAGCCTGCATCATGTTAAGGCTATTATATTGACTCATTTTCATAAAGATCATGTAGGTGCAATTCGCCCATTGTTAGAAAGGTTGCCTCAAGTACCTGTAATTTTAACTAGAAATATTATTATCCAAGAATTCAGAGCTTTGATTTTAGCAGGGGCAAAAAACAAATATATTAAAGGGACTGTTTTAGCTCAGAATATATTCAGAAACATTAAAAGGATTGGAAATAAAGTTCAAAGAGTTAAAGAAGGAGACATTTTGTATGATAAAAATAATCCTTGCTTAAAAGTAATATATCCATCAGATCTTATTATAGACCACTACAAATCTAAGTATGAGAAAGACTTTAATAAATGGGTAGTTCAAAACGAAAAGAAAGACTTAAAATTATCATCGGACTTCAACCACCAAATCATTGTCTTGGAATTAAGCACTCCTAAGTTTGATATGTTGATCGGTGGCGATTTTGTAAAGTGGCACAATAATTCAAATGGGTTGGAATATGTTTTGAATAAATTAATTGATTCAGCAAAGAAATTTCAGTTTTATAAAGTACCTCATCATGGCTCTCATACTGGATATTCTAAATTGATAATTCAAATACTTGATAGCAATGTTAAAAAATTAATTACTACTGCATGGTTTGAGGATTCAATTTGTAAACTGTAACTACCATCACTCCTAATAGCAGTTTTTTCTAGTTTATCTATAGCCTTTAATTGAATACTGATTTTTAAATTTGATGGGTGCTTTTCTTGTTTTAGTATTTCTAATGAAAAATCTGTTCCATAGTCATAAAATCCATTGTGCTCAACTAGAAACAAAAAGGTGTCTTCAATGAAAAGTTTTATTCTATTAAAACTCTTTTTTTCTAGATGCTTTTCATGACTATAATGAGGAAGGTTTAATTTGTCTTTTTTTCAATCCATTTTAATTTTATGACATGTAACAGATAATGGTATCCGGCGTCTCTCGACGAGGGAGAGATATGCTGTGGTCATCTATTGTTAGCAAGGGTATTCATCGTTATTTTTACGCCGCAACAGTTTGTTTTTTGGATTTTAGCTTATATGGACGACTGAAAGCTTCTGGTCGCATTGCAAATCTTCCAGATAATTTGATTATCATATTTTTGCTGATATTACTTTTATATCTTAATATATCACTTATAAGTTGGCGAGTAGTTCCTAAATCGCG
>Ga0209828_1001575_pt1 | contig 20375 bp, 12 predicted proteins | sample MaitaG_FD_187429 | JGI IMG/M metagenome (GOLD analysis project Ga0209828, IMG submission 187429) | Marine algal microbial communities from Maine, USA - Maine_Asex2 metaG (SPAdes) (version 2) | ecosystem: Host-associated > Algae > Red algae > Unclassified | place: Maine, USA | collected 2015-01-05 | reverse complement strand
GGCTATGCAACTGATACGGCCGGGGTATCAGTAAAAATGGCGGAGCTCGATTTACTACCCGCCGTGCGAGAAGCAGACCATGACACCTTAATCGTTGCAGACGGTACGTCCTGCCGTCATCAAATTAGAGACGGTAGCGGGCGTGAAGCCCTGCATGCAGTAGAAGTATTGGCAATGGCACTGAACCATCAGAATAAAAGCTTACAAGGAGAATCAGTTTGACCGGGCTAGAACAGGTATCGACAATCAGTCGTTCATCATTGCAATTGAATATCAGTAAAACGTATTCGATAGCAGCCTGAGCTAGATGACCGGCAATCCTGACTGTGCTCAGGGCCTAATGCAGGTTGAGGGTCTTTGGCCGAGCTATCGCCTAGCGAGTGCGTCGAGTATCCGCAGAACAAATAGTCTGTGCGCAGGGCGTTCCTGGCATTGATCGGCAGTTGCCGAGAATAAGGAAAAAATTAAATATCAATAAAATCAACATCTTGCAATTTCTGACGGCACACTTTTCTTGTAAATGATGGTCAGAGTATTGACTTTAGGACTTCAAGGCTATAATAGTGCTAAAGATTCGAGGCAATCAGGCGACACTGAATCTGTATTGAGTAGTTTCGTTGCCTATGGAACATTTCATGATAGAACTTTTAGCGGGTCTCAGTATTTTCCTTTTCGGCACGGCTATGCTGGTCGTGGCGCGCAAGCTTGGTCACCTCATCAGAGTCAATGCAGAATCCAGAAGATTGCTTCGCCACGATTCTGGAATCAATATTGTGCACGGTATCGGAGGCAATCAGACGGGCCGAGTCTTGGCTGACAAACGTATCAGTACCGACTCGGTCAGATCATTGTAAGTATCGTTTACAGCGGTATTTCCCTTTGAACCAAAAACCTTCAAATCCAGAGACACTAAACGTGCGCTAGTGTGTATCGTGTCCTCTCGTCGAGTAGGCAGGGGCAACGGTTGGACAAAGAATTTATATCTTGGATTCCCTGCGTAGCGGGCGAATTGTTTTTCTCCAAAACTGACCACGGCCTCGGATCCTTCGACTTTTATATCTCCAATGTGTCGGTGCAAGACACTGACGCCAACTTCTGTCACAGAACACTGTTGGCAAGTTCGGTTGTCGACTGGCAGGACACCGATATCTTCAGTCAGCAGAACAGGGGCCTGTATCGAGTTGTGGTTGTTGCCAGGTCAACCGACTACAGAACGCTGCATGGATCAGTTTATCTGCTGGAAAAAAATACCGCAGACAACGATAAGCTCTCTTATCTGAGACGGTTTGTGCCCCGTTCAAGTTGCTTGAACGAACAAAAGATGCTCGAGTCCCTGCAAAGACTCAAGACCCGGTTTACCGCTCCTTGTACGGTCATCAAAGGCAGCGAGGACGATCGATTCCTCAGCGCCACCGCAAGGCAGATCAATCAGTCGCTGGAATCCATTGACACAACGGTTGTTCACAAGATCGATTTCGATATTCATCGCACCGGTATCATGCTATCTGCCGTGCACTACTCGAAGGTTCATGGTCTGCCACTTCAGCGTAACCACAACGAGCGCCGACGCCTGTGCGGTCAGTCCTTCTATTATCTGAAATTCCTACTACACAAGCATGCCCATCACTCCAGTGACAACGAAACACTTACAACCGTTCACGGATTGAAAGACAGTGGTTATGAAAATGCTCAGGTACTGGTTCGAGACCTGAAGCGTGGCCTGGTGGATGCAAAGAGAGCACGCAAGTACACCGGGCACTCAGCGTCAGGTATTGCTGCCTATGGAGCCACGCTGGTACGTGTGTGCGAGTCCATGGGCTGGTATGTGAAGGACTCCACCCTGTCAGCGAAGAACTTTTCCACATTGAGTGCTGAGCATGACTCAAACAGTGAAGTTGAATACCTGCAGAATGTCGGTGGTTCACTCGAGCTGCTGGACCAGGAACAAGCCAACGCGAAAGGGCAGAGCGCCACTTCCAGGTTTGCACAATTATTCACGTCCTCAGCCTTATGGTTATTCGGGGTCTTGGGCCCACTTCTTGTGTATATCAATATTTTCTCCAATGGTTACTACTCTGCCATACCTACCGATGGTGGGACGGTGGAAAGAGTGAAGATTCCAGGAGGTATAACGGAACAGTTCCAATCATGGCACGACAGCTGTAAGCCCTTGTGGTCAGGATTCCAGAGCGTATGCAGCCGGTTTACGCAAATGTTGGTGGACTACTCCAGTGGTGTCGTCATGGCAGCCATTGACATCATGGTCATGGTCCTGCTACTAAGCTGCTTGTCTGCTGTGCTATTGGTCCGTTGGGGGCAGTACCGCCTGTTTGAAATGGCAGCCGTATCCTACAGACACTATCTATCACGTCGAGCCTACTCATTGAAGAGTAACCGCTCCTGGCACTATCGACTGGCAATAAGCAGAATGTTTTTCAAGCGGTTGCTTGTCAGTTTTTATCAACCAAAAACATCGAATGGAATTGCAGCGTTGTGGATTGCTATGGTACTGAGCATCTTGGTAGCCGCAGTTTCACTATTTACAGGAATCTCCATGACTCTCAGCGCACTGTAGAATCCCGGTCTGAACTGTCATGGACATCGCCTTCATCTAAGATCACTGCCGATATTGCGTCGGAGATGCCTACCCTTTTGCGTCAAACGATACGGAAGAAGGCCGTCAGGCTAACCGACGTGTGGACATTGTGCTCATACCAGTTAGATAGATCAAACCGAGCGAGTAGCTGAGGTTGGCGTCTCCCCAAGTGCGCATTACCGCCCAATCCTAGAGATGGTCGATAGCCTTATCAAGGTCATCGGTTTCGGAATAGCCGTGTGCAGGAGAGACGGAATGGGGAGGTGAGTGTTTGAGAAAGGCACGCTCATACGCGTCCCACCTTGCCAGAGGCAGCCGAGCGGTACAGAGCATCGAGTGCTTCGGTGAGACGTGCGCCATTGTCAGCACTGGCAGGGTTTATGACAACCTCACCCGCGCATAACTTCGCGAACGTGAGCACCGGCACAGTGCCGTCATATTTTATATGATTCTCAGAGTATCGTTGCGGGGTACTCTTGGTAAGTCTCATAAAGCGCAATCTGCTTTGCGTTGTTGATACCCATTTCTTGCAACGTCTGTTCACTCATGCTTAGCTCGTGACCAGTAGACGCGAGCGATAAGTCTGGATGGCACAGCATGCATTCATAGGGAGATGTAAGCGCTACAGGGTCTTTCCCATCTGATAGGGTTGCCGGAGTCGATGCAGGTTGGAGATCTGCGCAGCGCCTAAAACCTACAAAGTGGCTATCTGTACCTTTAAAAGCAGTTACTCTCTATGATTCTGATCTTGGCCAAAGGAAGTGACATGCTGTTCGAGCCGATTACGCGGCAGTTAGAATTTATCCCGTCGGCGACATGGCCATTGTTGCATCTTCTATGGATTGTGGGCAGTACAACCTTTTTGCTGCTGCATGAGCGCAAACCGGTCACCACCGTAGCCTGGCTGCTGGCGTTCTGGACGGTACCCGTGCTTAGCGGCGTAGCCTATTTTCTGATCGGTCCGCGCAAAGTTGATCGCGAAAAGGCGGCTCGTCAGCGTGCGAAGGCGGCTGTCGATAATGCGTCACCTGCAAAACGTCATGAATACTCTGGAGCATTTGAAGCCGAGCCGCTGGCTGCTATCGGGTATTCCCTGCGCAATGGCACTAATCCTAGCGCCGTGCCGGGGCGAGCGGCAAATTTCAGACTCTTCGATACCGGCAACTCCTTGTACCCAGCGCTTGAGAGCGCTATAGATTCCGCAACGGATACCGTGCATCTCGAATACTACATCTGGCAACCCGACGAGATCGGGACGCGTATCAGAGACGCTCTGGCCCGGCGTGCGGCCGCAGGCGTGACGGTGCGGCTGGTAACTGACTCGATCGGTGCAAAGAATTGCACCCGTACGTTCTGGGGGCCGTTAGAAAGCGCAGGGGCGCAATTGCGAACGTTCAATCCGCCACGCATTCTGATTCCGCAGCCCGGGAAACTGAACTTCCGTACTCATCGAAAAATATTGATAGTAGATGGACGTGTTGGCTTCGTAGGGGGTATTAACATCTGTGACGACAACATCACGGCCGAAGGCGGACGTAGTGATACCGAAGCTTGGCGCAGCACCCATGCCCGGTTCGAAGGCCCACCGGTTAATCAGTTGCAGCGCGTGCTGCTCGAAGACTGGCTATACGGACTGCCGCTTAATCGTTCTGAGACCGTTAAGCGGACCGCAGAAAAACTGCTGTCAGATTCGGATTTGGACTTACCCGACGATCTGGACTTGTGGTTCCCGACACTCGAAGAGCCAGATACGGGTCCGTGGGTTCAGGTTGTTGATTCTGGGCCTGATGAAGATACAGTCGATATTCGCAATCTCTATTTCGCAGCGATCAATGAAGCGCGACATAGAGTATGGATCACAACTCCCTACTTTGTTCCAGACGAGCCAATGGTCACTGCGCTTCAGACAGCCGCTGCACGCGGAGTCGATGTGCGAGTATTACTGCCGGAAGATAACGACTCGGTGCTTGTAAAGGCCGCAGCGGAGACGTACTCGGAAATTATCGTCGAGGCTGGCGCCGGTGTTTTCATGTTTCAGAACCTGATGAACCATTCAAAAACCATGGTTGTAGACGATACTTTCTCGATAGTGGGTACAGCCAACATGGACAACCGTAGCTTCAGGCTGAACTTTGAAGTTGTGGCTGCTGTCTGGGATCAGGATGTCAACCGCCAGCTTGCCGAGCTGTTCGAGAATGATCTGTCTCGCTCGCAGAAGTTCGATGACAAGGATCTCAAGAGAGGAATCATCAGGCGGCTCTGGTCGAACGCTGCCCGTCTGTTATCACCATTACTGTGAGCATCATCAGATGGAAGCAACAACGGTTCCTACCGTGCGCCAGAGCATCGCATTCGCCTTTGCACGGGGCGATGACATCAGCAGCGAATAACCACAGGTAGTGGAAGGAGCTTACAGGTTATGACCAATCAGTCCACACTGGCAATCTGGCCTACGACAGTAAGTACGGTTGATTGGCCATGGACTAACTTTTCTACAAGATTGCCACAGCTTTTAGCGCTGCAGCGTATAGTTTTCGAACCGCAGGCTTGTAAGACGATAGCTTGCAAACCATACGAAAACCCAAATTTAACCTTTCAAAACCGAGTGGTAAAATTATGTCTGACAAGATCGCAAATGATTTCATACACGTCAATGGAGAATTATGAGAAGTTGAAGAAGGGTAAGCGGGATGACACGACTCCGCGAGAAACCCCTTCAGGACAGGGTCCTGGAGGTCGTGGTTATGACAAAGCACAGCACAAAAACTGGACTGACGAAGAAATCAAGGAACACGCAGTACGTCTCAATCCTGCAATCGCGAACAGGGAGATGAGTCGGGAAGCGTTGATAGAGCTGATTAAGTCTCGTGATGCGCCGCTGCGAGGATGACCGACAAGCCCTAGGTGACCGACTTGGCAATACTAACTGTTTCAAGACGAGCATGGTGCACCTGTTTTCCGGTCACCCCTGTTTGGGGCTATTTCGCTATGATCAGATCCTTAACTATTCAGGAAAAGTTTATGATTTTGGTTCACAAGGTGCTACAAACCTTGCTTAGTTTGTCAGGAGTATGGTCGGTATTGATAGGGCCGTGAATATCCGCTTTTGCGAACTTCCTCAGTGATCGAAGCCTGACAGCGCCGCAGTTCCGCAGCCTCAAGTATCTAGCATGGTGTTTTCCACACCAGCGATCCGGACGCACTGGTCGGAAAGCCTGTTTGTTCCCAATAAGAAAACGGACATCAGGAGTTTACTGTTTACTTTGAAATTTTGTTATTATGTCGCCTATGAGGAGACAAAAAAAAACTAAACTGAAGTGGGTTCTCGACCAATTGCCACACGGACATCTGATCGACACACGGACCCTCGAGCGCCATGATATTGATCGGAAACTAGCACACAAATATATTGAGAGTGGATGGCTCGAGCCTGTTGTTCAGGGCCTCTACCGTAGGCCTTCCCCGTCTAGCGACATAGGTAAGAACTGGCATACGGCCATCAGATCGCTTCAGCACACCATGGGCTACCAATCGGTCGTAGGAGGACGGACTGCGCTCGAGGAACAGGGATTTAGTCATTACCTCAAACTGGGCAATGAATCGGTAGTGCACCTATACGGCGACCACCACCCGACCTGGCTGAAACGTCTGGACGGTAAAACGACTTACGTCCTCCACTCGAGAGGGCTTTTCACTGATCGAGTGGACGAGTACACCGAAGTTGAGACATCGGCGGGCGCCATTATCTGTTCGTCTCGAGAACGCGCCGTTTTGGAGATGCTTGACGAGCTTCCGTCTGCTGAGAGCTTCCATATTGTTGATACTATTTTTGAAGCGCTGGACTCTGCCCGGCCTATACGCTTGGAAGAGCTGCTCCACGCCTGCCGTAGCGTAAAGGTTAAACGTCTCTTCTTCGTCTTCGCTGATCGGCATGAACATGCGTGGCACAAATACATCGATAGGGATGCATTCAATCTCGGGAAAGGAGACAGAGCCCTCGTAAAGGGTGGCAGGATTCACCCGCTCTATAGGATCACTATTCCGGCGGACTTGCTGCCCACACCAGACGGACCCGCAGAGGATGCTTGACCTCTATCGTGCGCAAGTTCAATTGCTAGTCGATACGTTACCAGCAGTTGCCGCTGAGGACGTTTTTGCGCTAAAGGGCGGCACCGCGATCAATCTCTTTTTCCGCGACCTACCCAGGCTATCGGTCGATATCGATCTCACCTACCTTCCCGTTCAAAACCGCGAGATATCGTTGGCGGGGATAAACGCGGCGATGGACCGAATCGCGAAGAGGGGCAGTATTGGCAACATACGAGCATCTCGTATCGCCGGAGGCGGAGGTGGTGCCACCCGCGTGCTGTTCCAACGCGGTGCGGCTAGGGTGAAAGTCGAAACGTCGCCGGTCACGCGCGGTGTCGTGTTCGAGCCAGATCGCCGCCGTGTTTCACCTGTAGTAGAAGATACATTCGGATTTGCCGAGGTAACGGTTGTCTCATTTGAAGATCTCTATAGCGGCAAGATCGTTGCGGCACTTGATCGGCAGCATCCGCGCGATCTCTTTGATATCAAACAGCTCTACGAAAATGAAGGTCTCACGGACGATCTTTTCCGGGTTTTCCTGACTTACCTTGCAAGCTCGAGCCGCCCGCTACACGAATTGCTGAACCCGAATCTCCGCGATCTCGAGATCGTCTTCGTGAAGGAATTTGAGGGGATGACGGTCCTGCCGGTAACGGTTCGCGAACTCAATGTTGCGCGTGACACCCTGATTCAAGACATTCAAAGCCGTCTCTTGGGGCAGACTGCACAATACCTTTCTAGCTTGGCTGATGGAGAGCCGGACTTTGCCATCATTGGCCTGCCTGACGCACACGACCTTCCCGCGATCCGTTGGAAAATACAAAATATCGCGGCGTTGAAACAGCAAGATCCTGCGAAGCAATGTGAGCTGGTGGCAGCCCTTGAACAGCTTCTATCATGACTAGTCAGAACCACCCAATTCATCCAGACAGATGAGCACTGCTAAGCTCCCAGCCTGTTTATCGAGCAGCGACGTTCGTCGAATCTGTGCCAACCTGCATGAGTGTCCAATGACCAATCAGGCGACAATGATATGAATAGGCATCAAGAGGTCAAAATTATTGACGGCCGAGAGTTTGTTACAAGCTTTTGGCTGCGACCAGTTGGATTTGCCTGGCTATTGGGGGCAGGCGCATCTGCCTCCGCAGGGATACCCACAGGGTATGACATGATCACCGATTTCAAAAAACAGCTTTTCTGCCAGCTGAGTGGTACAAGTCTCAAGCAAGTAGATTGTAACGATCCACTATGGATGGAGCGGATCGATCTGTTACTTGCGAGTCGGGCTGCTCTACCGCCGCCCGGTGATCCGACGGAATATGCAGCTGCATTTGAAACGGTTCACACAACACCGGAGGAGCGCCGCGCATATATCGCTAAAGCTGTCACAAAGGGGACGCCGTCATTTGCGCATCGCGTGTTAGCAGCTCTGATAACCAGCAAGTCGGTTCCTTGTGTTTTCACGACAAACTTTGATGCGATGGTTGAGACCGCGACGACGATTACAGATCAGTTGCTAGATGCGACTGAGCGTGCCAACTTGACGGTTGCAGGGATTGATAATGCAGATCGAGCGGCGTTGTGCCTTACGGAGTCGCGTTGGCCGCTTTTAGCTAAGATTCATGGTGACTATCAATCTGTAGAATTGAAGAACACGTCAGAGGAACTAGCATCCCAAGACCGAATTTTGCGGAACGTCCTCACAGAAGCGTGCGGACGGTTTGGCCTTATTGTTGTTGGATACAGTGGCCGAGATCAATCCGTCATGGATGCCTTGACGAGTGCGTTGGATAGGCCGGATGCATATCCGGCCGGCATCGTCTGGACTTGCAGAGCAGCAAAGGGGCTATTACCCGCTGTAATTGGTTTTTTGAATGCTGCTGCGGATGTTGGGGTAAAAGTCCGCATTGTTGAAACACATACATTCGATGAGTTCACAGCAGATCTTCTTGATGGAGCTGATTTGACCGAGATTCTTGATGCGCATGTATTGCAGGCACGGCCCGTTGAAGTGAATCAAATGGTTCCTATTCCATCGGGAGATGCTCATGTATTTCCTGTACTGCAAAGTTCAGCTGTGCCAATTTTAAAGCTCCCAGTTACAGCGCGCCGGATTAAGCTCAACAAGTCAATCGATACTCGCCAAGCACAAATCATCCTTAAAAATTCTCGCAAACCCGGAGTCGTTGCAAGTTTGGGCAGCGAGCTAGCGGCGTTCGGGCGCGATGATGATTTGCTAGCCGCGTTTTCTGATCAAGGAGCAAAAATTCTGGGGACCATCGGGCTGGATATCGTCAAGGACGGCTGGGCCATGGGATTGGTATATGACGCACTTGTGAATGCTATTTGTCGCAATCAACCTCTTGTTCCGAGGCTACGGCGCAGTGGCCATGGGGCTGTTTTTACTCATGGTCACCGCAATGAGGATGCAGTAGTGGCTGAGCGGCGTAAATCTCAGCAGTCTTCGGCACAGTCTGCCTACGGATCAGAGCTCACAGGTGAGCTTCCGAACCAACATGGGTTCGTGTTCAACGAGGGCATTCGCATCAAACTCGATTGGGTGGTGGATAAGTGGTGGTGTGCTTTTGAACCGACCACATTTGTAAAAACACCCCAAACGGAGGATGCAGATCAGAAAAAAAGGGACCGAGGTGTTGTGGTCGATTGGACGCGGGAAAGATGGGCGCGGCGCTACAACAATGTGTGGTCAAAAATCATCTCTGCTTGGGTTCCACTAATTGCAGGTAGTGAAGATGGTCGTGTTCACTCCTGTGGAATCGATGCGTCTGATGGCGTTGATGCGGAGTTTTTAATATCTGCCGCAACTGCTTGGAGTAGACCATCACATGATCATGAGTATTTTCAGAGGCGGTAGGTATGAAAGTAGATTATGCAAAGTCAAAACTACCGCCATTTTCGCTGCTGGACGAGCCGACACTCTCTTTTGATACCGACGATACATCACTGGATGTAAGCCCGTTGCGGGGTTTGGCTCGGTTTGGGCCACACAGCAGCGACGTTTTTCCTAACTACACGCCAGCAATTCGCTTGGCGACAATGGGTCCACAAAGCGCATGGGGCAAAATAAAGGGATTGGTTTCAACGCTCAGATCAAATCATGCAGCCGCGGACAGAAAAGACTATGTCCCTGCATACGAAGGGTTTGAGAAGGTGTTTGGAGTTCCGCTGGTCGCAGCAGAAAGGCATGCGCATATCAAGTGGAAAGACGAGCTCCATAATATAGATCCGAACCAGCCACTTAATCTGGCACTTCTCAAAGCGATGCGTGAGGGCATGGACCAGCTGAGCATTCGGAGAGACCAATTTGATGTCGTCCTCGTACATTTGCCAGAGATGTGGAAGGACGCCTTCTATGCTGAGGGGTTTAATGCCCATGATGAACTGAAAGCGCTCGGTGCTGCGCGTGGCATACCCACGCAGGTCATTAATGACCACAGCTTTTCATTCAGCTACAAAGCATCGCTGGCATGGCGCTTATCAATTGCTCTCTATGTGAAAGCGGGCGGGGTTCCGTGGAAGCTTGGCCCTTTGCAGGGAGTGCCGCGACATACCGCTTATATTGGTTTGGCTTATTCATTGCGCAGCAGTGCGGAGGGGACTAAATTCGTCACTTGCTGCTCGCAGGTATTTGATGCTGACGGCAGTGGAATGCAGTTTGTTGCCTTTGAAGCCCGTGATCCAGTGCAGGATACGCCGGACATTCGACGCAACCCGTACTTGAGCCGAAGCGATATGCGTGCAGTTATGGCGCGTAGCCTAAACCTATATCAAAGTAGAAACGGTGGGTCTTTGCCACGTCGGTTAGTAGTCCACAAAACCACTACCTTCAAGAAGGATGAAATTGATGGGGCGTTGGATGCAACATCTGCAATACCCGAAGTTGAGTGTGTAGAGATCAATCGCTCATCACCATGGCGGTCTGTTTGGCTAACAGAAAACAAGGGGACTGGTGCACCGAGTCGACCAGATGGTTACCCTGTGCCGAGAGGTACGACACTCTTTCAATCGGGATGTTCTGCGCTGATTTGGGTCGCGGGCAATGCACCGGGTGCTTCACTGGCTCGCGACTACTATCAGGGCAAGAAGAGCATTCCAAAACCCTTGAAGCTCATCAGACATACCGGATCTGGGCCTCTGGAATGCACTGCGCTTGAGGCGCTTGCGCTCACTAAAATGGACTGGAATAACGATGCGCTATATGATCCAGTGCCTGTGACGATTAGGTACTCTCAAACTCTGGCTCAGACCATTGCCAATGTGCCAAGCCTTCCCGGTAGAGAGTACCCTTATCGGCTGTTTATGTAGTGGTCAAAGCATGACGTCATTCTTCGAGAGAATATAGTCAATTGGATACAATCAACTGTGAGACTTCCGCCGAGTTAGCTGAGGCCCTTGAAAGCCTAGCTCCAGGGATGTTGTTTCGAGGTCAGACTCAGGAGTACCTACGAACCGATGGAGGGCCTGATCTGCGGTCCTCCATAGATCGACATGGCTGCATACCGAACCGCATGCTCAAATGGTGGCAGTATTCGCGATTTATCTTGGGGACATATATCAAGGCATTTGAAGTCGAAAGTGACCTTGCAACTGATCAAGCTATTCTTCAGCACTATGGGTGGCGGTCGTTCTTCTTGGATGCATCATCATCGTCACGAGTTGCTGCCTGGTTTGCGGGACATAAATACCGTACGAAAAGAGCGATCGAACTTGTTGAGGATTGCTGGGAAGACCCTGTTTTCGCGATTCGCGAAGAAGCTTGGTACGAGGACGCCGACGAGCAAACTGGGTGTCTTTACGTCATTGGTCGGAAGGGGCTGAGGCGGAACGGGATCGAGTGTGTCGATCTGGTCGAAATCGCAACCGAGCAAGGGCAGCACCGGTGTGGAGCGCAATCTGCATTCATGGTGGGCCCGCTATCCGGCAACTTGCCTGATGACTGCGTCGTCACGAAGATTCACGCGCCGACAAAGGTTTTTCGAGAGTTTGCGGCCGAAGACCTGTCGCTAAATCAGAGTTTACTATTCCCAGGCCAAAGGTCCGACCCTTTCTTGGCGACGTTGATGTCTGTCCCTTGGGTGAAACGATATGGCGATGGTGACGACGTCAGCATCAATTTTTACGATCGGGGCTTAGGGCTTCCTGAGTATGATCTGTGCTCAATGAAACGGAACGGATCAGAAGCATGTTTTTATCGTCGATTCTGGCTGGCGGACGCCTTGTCAGAGGATTCGCTGTTCGCACAAACCGATTTCTACCTCACCGGTGAAGGCCTGTTTCATGGAACAACCGATGGAACCAATACGTTCCCCAACATCACTCGCCTATTGCGAGAGACTGCATCCGTTACTGTCGAGATCGATGGGCTGATCCGCTATCCATACTCAGCACATGGCTCGTTTGCGAAGGGGATCTATCTTGAACTCCAGGAAAATGGCTCATTACTTCTTACTGAACTTTCAGTTGAGCAACATGGCCTCCGGCCTGTGGGCTTTGGTATTGCGAAAGGGATTTACTATGAGCCAAACGACTCAGGAATTTGGACTAAAGTCTCACATCCAGAGGAGTGTGATTGTGGACACAACGCTCACCATAATCACCATCTGGTCGTCGCTTCGCACTTTGAGAATTTGCTGCAGTCGGGGGATTTCAGGAAGCTGAGAGAACGTGTTCTCACAACTCCCGACGTTGACCCAACTAGTGATAAAGGAGCCCTCGATTGGATGGTCGTTAAGGATACCAAAAATAACGATTAGTGACCGAACGCCCGCTGCATCCGATAGGGCAGTCTGACAGAATAGTGCTTGTATTCAAGATCAAACAGCAATGGGGGCAGATATCGACGGTTGTGCGACATAATCTTCCAGTGAAAAGTCCTCGTACGAAAACTCGAACAAATCAGTCACTCTCAATTAGGTAATATTCTTTCCATCAGGAGAGCGTCGAAAGCAACTTTGTGGCCGCGCTAGTTTTAGTCGCATATCCTAATGATTGAGATTCAACCAATATTTCTCTCAGCAGCCGAGCTGCATCCTTTTTCTGATTTCGTGTTGACAGGATTTCTGCCTGTATCAACGCAGCAGATATTTTTCTGAGCCGCATGCCGTTTCGTTTTGCCATCGCAATAGATTGTGAAGTCACAAACCCCGCTTGAGTTGCTTCACCTTCAGCTAGGAGCACTTCACCGCGAACTTTCAAGACTTCTGTTAACATTTTCTGTATTCCCATTTTACGAGAGAACTCTTCGACTCGCCTTAGATTTTCCAATGCTTCTGGACGACGCTGCATATCACGATGGAGCCGTGCCTGCGCAATCAGCGTATAATTTTGTAGCTCCGTGGCACGTATCCCCATGGCAAGTTCTTCAGCGCTCTTAAGCTGATTAATAGCCTCCAGATACTCATCATCACTTCGAGATTTAGACATTGCGCGCAAAAGATCTCCATAGTGACGCCGAAAAATGCACTGGCCGCGGGTAAAACCAAATTTCTCCATTTGTTTGATGACATTTTTGTAGCCCTCGCATGCGTTAGCAAAATCATCGGACAAATGTTGACAAAGTGCAAGATAGCCACTGGCATAGACATTCACAGTCGAGGGTGTATCACCTTTCCACCGGCGAGAGGTTTCTTCGATAATATTCGAAAACGCATCATGAGCCCTTTTTATGTGGCCACGCTCTAGTTGAGCCAAAGCCAGATTTACCATTACACGTCTTCGTGTCGACTTATAGCTCTGTGGATCATTTTGCTGGCTTGTCGTACCCAGCACAGTCAACGCTTGTCCAAACAGTGGTAACGCATCAAAGAGACGACCTTGAACAAAACTTATCAGTGCCCGTTCGTTGTACAGCCAGGCCACTTCGTCTCGAAAAAAAGGTTCATTGATTGCGAGAATATCTTCTTTGGCATTCACCTCACGAAACTCATTGATGACCCGCGTCAGAAGGGTTGCCGTGTTGAGTAACTTGCGCACCCAGGTCCGATATTCATCGTAGGGCCATCTATCATACGATGTACCCATCTCGTCACCAAGACGAGATACAACAGACAACGAGAATGTTCCACGAATCAACGCATATGCTGCGCGTAGGCTATCGGAAAACTCGATAAGCTCGACTTTCTGATTGGGCACATTTTCAGAACTTGCCCAATAGTCTGTTTCACAAAGCTCAACTATCTCGGTATGGGTGTCCTTTACCAGTGCACGAACCACAGCACTGACTCGCATGAAATGGCTGTATTCAGGTTTTATTGAATTCTCGGTCTGCTCTGAAAATAGGCTCGGTTGGAATGGCACACCGCTATAATGGCCATACACCGAAAAATTTGCCTTCGCACGTAAAGCAGACGTGAGCTTCGTGTCGAGGGAATACACGAATCTGTTAATCTCACTACCACTTGAATTCTCGCTGTCACTTGAATCAGGTGGCAGATCAATAACACTAAGACAAACCGTGCTGTATTTTTTATAGCGGCAAGCAAAACCACGCTGAACTAACTTTTCTAGAATAGTTTTTACACTGCAAGGTCCGTCCACCCGTTTAGGGAGCAGTTCGAATATTTCGGGACATTGTGAAAGTGTCTTGGGTGATACCGGGTGCGAGAATAGCGCAAGATGATCAACGACGAGCGCAGAAAGGCGCTCCAACTTTTGACTCTCTATTTTCTCCTGATTTCGCGAGTGTGTTACAAAATCTGCAGTACCTGTGTCACGATCTAGCCTGCGATATGTAGTCAGCAAAGCGTCAAATAGCCCCTGAGTCCTTTCCCTTATATACGCTGCTTCAAGAAACTGAGTGTGTTTATCCCATAAATTAGCGAAGTCTATATGAAACTTAGACTCTAAAGATTTACCTTTTTCGGCGTATGGCTTTGCTGCAAAAGCGTATAGATCTACAGCTAAGCCTGCCATTAGATAGGCATAGACAACTCTCCGCTGTGCGAATGTTCTCAATCCAGCAGGAAGCTCTATAACGCCATTCTTCTTAAGGATCTTCAGAATGTTATCGCGAATAATATCTGGCTCCATCTTTTCAATTGGTTTTTGTAAATTTTTTGCTGAAAATAATAACGCTTCCTCAATGAGATTCTCTTCATTTACACGCTCTAGTGGCGTCCAGTACTGCAACGCACAACCTCGAACATGACGGAACTTCCACTTATTTTTTACCCACTCTTTAGAGCGGCGTTCCATGTTCTTTTTTATCGATTTTTCGATTGAAAGGTATCGGATGGGTTTATCCGCGTGGCAGTTTACTAAGATAAGATCAATGGGAAGTCTGGTGTGTTTAGCGTGATTGTTCCAACCTGAAATTAGCCGAAAAAACTCCCTATGAATCGGAGAATAAGCATCGCCGTTTTTATCTACAAGATGATCTACATACGACAAGATAATCACCACACGTGTTGACCATCCGTCGTCGGGGCAGACATCCATCAGTAATTCATAAATATCCTTGAGAATGGCTAAGCCAGGTCTGCGTCCTTGAGGTTTTTGTAACTGTTCTCCAACCAACTTCTCCCATCGTCCATCTTCCTGTTGACTTTCGTCTCCTGGTTTAACAGACTCAACTTCACTTTTAAATTCCATCATTCTCAGCTGCAAAAAACGTACAATACCGACAATAATCGAACTGAATTCTAATGTGAATGTTAAGTGCGCTGAAAAGCACCCAGCACTTTTAGTTTTTCTATATAACGAAGTAGCACTAGCGCTATTTTCAGTATTGAAGAGATACTGGAATGGAAAATCTCTGGTAGTTTCTGTTCCACAGATATTCTGTTCGTTGGTAAAAAAACTTATAATTCGAGCTTTGCCACCACCAGGAGCAATTGAGAGGCGCGCTATTGCAGCAGGATATTTCTCAGGTAACGTTGTTTTTTCTGGATACTTAATATTTTTGTCTTCTGCCAAAGCTATTGCATCTTGCCTAGCTGCACTGGTCTCATTGATTAAGCTAGTAAATTGGGTTGTTCTCTCAGCTTTTCCCAATTCTGTGGGGGCATCTCCAAAATCACAAACAAGATTCATTTGACGCCAAACCAGAGGTTTGCCATTAAGCGCATTTGTGCTGTCGTCTATCTGAAACTTAGATGAATCATCCTGATTACGTGTATATAAGTGTGGCCCATATACAGCCCATCTCAAACCAGGTGTACTAGACCACTTCATCCACCAATCATTGCGCTCCCTGCTGATTTTTTTAATCGTGGCAACTACGCCTCGATTCAAGAGGCGCTGGTCTAATGCCATTATCACGCATTTGGCAGAAATTTTTAAATCAATATTCTCCAATTTGTTACGAGCATTGCAGTGATTAGATAACAGCATCGCCATAAACTTGCGGGCTAACATCACTTCCGGTAATTCGTCGTCATCGCTGCTAAGTAAATCGCCAAAGACTTTTCGCCATATTTTGGATGAATCGCCATCTGCGAATCTATTGTCCTTTGAAGTAAGAGATTTTTTCCCATCACAAAGGTTACGGTAATACGCCAGTTCTACACGAGCCGCAAAAAGCCTAGCGGTGCCTTTCTGCCATTGATTTTTTGTTTTCCTGGAAACTCCTAAACGTTCAGCGAAGCAGTGATCAATGAATAGCGTGTACATGCCGTAGGTTTGATGTAGTTTCTGAGCCAAAGCCATATTTTCTAGTTTTGCAGCCGTGAATGCCATCTCTGGATTGGCGTGCAGCCCATCAAGCTTTGAGCTGGTCAGGTAATAAACCATGCCGTGGGCCTCACGTCGATTTGACTCAAGCTCAAGAAAGTCGCGCAATGGTTTGAGCACGTCTGTCTCACTGTGGCCCATACCCAGTACCAGAACATCAGATCCAGTAAAAACAGCATGTCGCGCTTCATCAAACGATTTTTTTTGTTCGTTCTGACCATAGTAAATCGTTTGATAATCATGAGAGGTCACGATCATATTGGTTGCATCGTCTACTCTGCCGTGTAGATGATGCACCGAAGTTTCATAGTTAGTCGGAAATGCTCCAAAAGCGAATAAATCAGCAAGAGTCTCTTTGCGGCTAGACGTGCTACGAAGCACGCGGCCTGAAGCACTTTTAAGATAAACCGCACGGCCAGGACCACGATCATATTCTTGAATAAGCTCATTGTCTTTGTGTTCTAAATTATTTAGAAAACTGCGAAAAAAATCATCGCTAGAAACTGGAGCTGAACGAACCTCCTCCAGCAGCATACGCTCGAGTTCAAGATCATAATTTAGCGTTAAGTAGCGCCCGATTCCCAATTCGGTTCGCAAGGCACGCAATCCATCAAATATTTCGAGATCGGTAGCCGCCTTGTTGCCAAACAGGATTGCATCATTGATAAGATCCTCCATCAGCTCATCGTTGTTGAATTCTTTCGCTTTAAGTAGGTCTATGATCGAAGTGGCCTGGCGAAGAGTATCGTCTGAAGCTTGACTGCCATCAGATTCATTTTTCACGACTGGGACGATTGACTTAAAACGTTCGGCAAATGTCAAACGAAATTCATTGCGCGAAACAATCGGCTTACTTATTCCATCTGCATTTGAAATGGATGGTCCGTACTCACTGCGACCATTACCGGGCTTTTTTGCTGAACGAACAGGTTTGCCATTTTTGTAGGCCAATATAAACAGCTTAGTGAGGTCTTCTTCAGTTAGGCCACCGTGCTTGTTTATCAGTGCACCAACTTCTTCAAAATAGCCTTCACATAATTTCACGAAATGCATTGTATCAAAACTATCTTGATCCCAAACCTCATTTATCTCAAGAGCTACTGGCAATATTGAATGTTTGTATTCTCTTTCGAACTCAATGTCATTTTCCCAAAGAACACTTTTATAGATACAATTTTCTAATACAAAAAATAACATTGCGGTTCTATATTTTATTTCTTTCCATCGGGGCTGACCAAAATATAAACTGGCACCCGATCCGACAAAAGCCACAACACGACCTATATTGAGTGCTCTAAGCAATGATTGCTTGCCGTACCGCTCTATGTCCAACGATGTCCTGATCTTGCTGATGGGCTTTTCATCAAAGGGAAACATCAATCTTCTCCTAATTTTTTTGAATCGCATTTGTAAAGGATAACTACAGCCTTACTACATTGCCAATCACCTTCAGTTGAAAATGGAATCACTTTTAGTTCTTAACCAATATCAATGAGTATTTCTGTTGCAGGAAACTCACACACAGTGTCACATAGACTTATTTCATTGTCTGTGAATGTACGAAACTGCAGATTATTTATTATATTGACCTTCTCCCCGCTGTTAATATGTTTGATTACAAAGCACGGATGCTTGCCTTTCGTATTGGGCTACTTAATCGAAAATGCTGAATTATCTTTTACACTGCGACAAAGTGGCTTTTTATATTTGCCCATTTTCTGTATCTCGATATTAAGCAAAACCAAAGCTTGATAGAGTTATACCAAGCTGCTGTCATAGTCCCTTCGTCATACAACTGGTGTTGATACGATAGCTCTCAAACGGCAAGTTGAACGGAGCCGCTATGCGGCAGAGTAAAACATTCAGATACTGTATCAGTGATACCTCACACATTCCATTCCGGAGTGTGCCATTGAGGATTCGCTATCATGCAACCCAACGAACAACGCCGCTTCGATAGACAGTATCAGAAACATCTCACAGCCCTCAAGCTACAGGACATGGCCGACACTACCCGCGACATCTACGCGCGGGCTGTGCGGCGTGTGGTATCGGCCTATGACTGTTACCCTGATCGTATCACTCAGGATCAGTTTCGCGAACACTTCGTCTCATTTCACTAATCGACTCGCATTCATGGAGCACCGTCAACTCGGACCGAGCCGGGTTGAACTTTTTCTTCAAGCACGTGCTAAAGAAGCAGTGGGACTGGGGCGATATCGTCAAACCCAAGAAGGTCAAGTCCCTGCCTGATGTGATCACTTATGATCAAGTGGTGAGCACGGCCACTCTACCCGAGGTTAAAACACCCTTTTTCGCTCACATTACGTGAGGGAAGTGAAAGAACCCCCTCGAACAACTTGAACATTGTTCGAGGAGGGTGTCTCCTGAGATTGTCAAGATCAGTAGGAGACACCGATAGTGTGTCAGTCATTGCCCCTGGATGCCAGCCTCTGGCACGCTCTTTTTTTGCTTGATAGGCATATCGCTGATCAGGTTCACGACCAAGGTTGCCCTCACTGCGCTGGCAAGCTCTACGTGGCCAACTTTCCGCGTAAGCCACGCGGTGTCAAGCGCGACATAGTAGGTCCGCACTATTCCCAACGTTTCAGTTTCTGTTGTTCGGTGTGTCGCAAGCGCACAACCCCGCCTTCGGTGCGTTTTCTGGGTAGAAAGGTCTATATGGGTGCCTTCATCACGCTAATCAGTGCTGGCGTCCATGGCTTGAGTCCAGAGCAACGTGCTGCTGTGCTTGATGAGCAGGACATTTCTGCACAAACGCTTCATCGCTGGCGCCGCTGGTGGACGTACTATGTGCCCGCTAGCGCTTTCTGGCGATCGTTAAGTGGCTGGTTCTCACCACCGATTCAATACAAGACGCTACCTGGTGCGCTACTGGACCGATTGAAAGGGTCCACACTGGCGCTACGACTCCAGCAACTGTTGAGCTTGATTTGCCCACTGACAACTCTCTCATGTCCACTTTACCCGGAGGGTGCTTATAAAAACTCACAAGATGTGATCGTAACAGTGTGAGCGATGGGGCATGGTCGGTTTTCATCGATCAATCGTGGAGAACACAGCACATGGCACAAATGAAGGATCCACAGCGTTGGGCCCGGCTGCGCTTTGCAGTGGTTGGCGCTTTGTTAGCAGCGCCACCGGCACCAGGGCAGCTTCAAAACGCGCTGCGCAAACTCAGCGAACAACATTGGTTACATCCCAATACCGGACTGCCGGTACGCTTCGGCGTATCCACTATTGAGCGCTGGTACTACAAAGCCAAAAGCACGCCCGATCCGATGAACACCCTGAGCCGACAACGACGAGAGGATGCGGGTCGTGCTCGAGTGTTCTCACCTGCTGCCATAGCGCAGATCCATGCACTGTATCGAGAGAACCCGTACTGGTCGGTGCAGTTGCACTACGATAATCTGCGTGCCTGCAGCTATCTTGAACCAGCATTGGGAAAGCTACCCTCCTACTCCTCGCTCAAGCGCTATCTTCGGGCCAATGGCATGGTGAAAAAGCGCAAGCCACGCATCGACACACCTGGTGCCAGGCTTGCAGCAGAGCGTATCGAAGCATTGGAGATACGCAGCTATGAGGCAGAGTACGTACACGGGCTATTCCATCTGGATTTTCATCACGGCTCCCGACGCGTGCTCGAACCCGATGGGCGTTGGATCAAACCGCTATTGCTCGGCATCATTGATGATCATTCACGCTTGGGCTGTCATCTTCAATGGTACCGATCTGAAGATACCCAATCGTTGGTGCACGGGTTCTGTCAGGCGTTGGCCAAACGAGGATTGCCCAGGGCGTGTCTTACCGATAACGGCTCTGCCATGATTAGTGAAGAGTTCACAGCGGGCCTGCATACACTGGGTATCGTGCATGAACGCACTCTGAGCCACAGCCCATACCATTATGGGCTCAAGTCACTTATGTGCTACTCACAGGTGAAAGCGTTGTTTTCTATCATTTTCAAGCAATCGAG
>Ga0209828_1001574_pt1 | contig 20378 bp, 19 predicted proteins | sample MaitaG_FD_187429 | JGI IMG/M metagenome (GOLD analysis project Ga0209828, IMG submission 187429) | Marine algal microbial communities from Maine, USA - Maine_Asex2 metaG (SPAdes) (version 2) | ecosystem: Host-associated > Algae > Red algae > Unclassified | place: Maine, USA | collected 2015-01-05 | reverse complement strand
GATTCGGACCCGTAGACCTCGGGTTCGCGAGTGCCGAGCAGGTTCAGGTTCGGCCCGTTCAGCAGCAATATCCGATCGGTCATGCCGAGAGGGTAGTGGTCGAGGTCATCCGCACTGTGGGAATACCTCTGCTCCGCCGCAACGCGAACACCATTGTTCATCTTCCATTCCGGACACGTTATGCGCTCTCTTTCGCTCGCTGTTCGCGCCGCTCAGCGGATCTGCTGGATTCTGCCCAACGTGCCCCACGCCGTGTCTGCGGTGAGAATCTCGCAGCCCATTCGCTCGCCGAGCGCAAGGCACAGACGATCGGCAAGGGAGAGACCTTCGTTGGGTTTCCATCGCCGAGCAGCCCACTCGGCGTCGGCCGCGATTACCGGTTCGACCCAGTTGCCGCGCTCCAGAGCGACTCAGCATCGAGAGCACTCTCGACGAGATCAGCGCCGTCTTCGCCTTGAACGAATGCCAGCACGGCTGATGCACCGACGACAACCGTCACGCCGCATCTTCTACGTTGGCCGCGTTCGGGCGCTCAGTGAGCAGCTCTTCGACGAGGTCAAGCCCGGCAAGTTCACCCCGGACCCTCGCGAGAAGCTGCTCTCGTCGCATGAGAACGAGCCCGCCCGGTGTTTCGAGTGACACGAGACGGACTCCTTCATCGAGACTCAGGCGTTCGCGAACCTCGGCCGGAATGACGACGCGACCTCGATCTCCCATCGCGATGTTGTGGGTCCCATTCATACGTCGAACGTACTACGGGGCCTTGGCGCTGCCTCTGGGGTTCAGTAGCTCTTGGGTAGGCCCATGACGTTCTGGGCGATGAAGTTGAGAGTCATCTCCTGGCTGACCGGGGCGAGGCGCTGCAGGCGGGCCTCGCGCCAGTAGCGCTCGACGTGATACTCGGTCGCGTAGCCCAAACCGCCGTGGGTCTGAATCGCCTGGTCGGCGGCGAAGAACGACGCTTCGGCCGCGAGGTATTTGGCGGTGTTTGCGTGTTCACCGCAGTCGAGGCCCGCGTCATACCGGCGGGCTGCTTCCTGCCACATCAGCGTCGCGGCGTGCAGCTCCATGTGGGCCTTCGCGAGAGGGTGGCTAACTGCTTGGTTGCGACCGATCTGACGGCCGAAGACCTCGCGCTCGTTCGCATAGGCGGTGGCTTTCCGCAATGCGACCTCGCCGATTCCGCAGGCCATCGCGGCGAGCAGAATGCGCTCGGGGTTCAGTCCATGCAGGATGTGATGGAAGCCGCGGCCGCGGTCGCCGACCATGCGCCAACCTTCGACCGGTAACTCGTCATAGGCCACTTCGCACGACGCCACCGCGTTGCGGCCGAGCTTCGGGATCGCGGCGATGTCGCAGTACATCGGGTCGAGGTCGACGAGGAAGAGCGTGAGCCCCGTGAAACCTTGACCTGGCTCGCCATCGGTGCGAGCCAACAGCAGACACACTTCGGATTCGAGCGCCTTTGACGTCCAGATCTTGCGGCCCGAGATGATGAAGCCGCCCCCGCCGTCGTCGACCGCACGGGTCGTGATCCGGCTCGTGTCGGTTCCGGCGTCGGGTTCGGTGACGCCGAAGGCGACGTGGAGATCCCCCGATGCAGCCCGGGGCAGGAAGGTGTCCTTCAGCTGATCGTTACCGAACTTCACCACCGGGTTGAGCCCGAACATCGTGAGGTGCAATGACGTCGATCCGTTCATCGCCGCTCCTGATGCCGCCACCCGATTCAGCACGAGTGCGCCTTCGGTGATGCCTTGGCCGCCGCCGCCATACTCCTCAGGAATAGCGATGCCGACCCAGCCGCCTTCGGCCATCTGCTTGTAGAAGTCCCACGGAAATTCGTGAGCCTGATCGCGCTGGCTCCAGTAGTCGTCGTCGAATTGTGAGCACACCCGATCGACGCCTTCGATGATGGCGGCGTGGTCCTCGTTCAACATTGCGGTCATGCTGGTTTCTGTCCTCTGGCGATCGCCTCGCCACGTAGTATTTGCTGTCCCCACACAAGATTCTGCCCGATCGGAAGAAGACGTCGTGACCGAACCACTGCGAATCGCAAATGCCAGCGGCTACTGGGGTGATGACCTCACGGCGCTGCGCCGCCAACTCGAAGGCGGCCCGCTCGATGTCATCACGATGGACTTTCTCGCCGAGATCACGATGTCGATCTTGCAGAAGCAGGTCGACCGCGATCCATCGGCCGGTTTCGCTCGTGACTTCGTGAGCCAGCTCGACGACGTCATGGAGCTGGCGGTCGAGAACGACGTGAAGATCATCGCGAACGCCGGTGGCGTTCGACCCGAAGCGTGTGGCCGAGCGATCGCCGCGATCGCGACAACGAAGGGCCTCAACCCTCGGATCGGCGTCGTTGCCGGCGACGACCTCATGGCCGACATCGACGCATGGCACAACGACGGCGTCGACCTGTCGAACATGGACGATGGGCGACGGTTCGGCGAAGTGATCGAGCGGGTATCGAGTGCGAACGCCTACTTCGGCGCGGTGTCGGTGCTGACGGCGCTGGAGCAGGACGCGCAGTTCATCGTGACCGGTCGCGTGACCGACACCGGTATCACCCTTGCGCCGATGATGCATCGGTTTGGCTGGGCGGCTGACGATTGGGACAAGCTCGCCGCGGGCATCATTGCCGGCCACATTCTCGAATGCGGTGCGCAGAGCACGGGCGGCAACTTCACCGACTGGCGCGATGTCCCGTCGTTCCACAATGTCGGCTATCCGATCGTCGAGGTCGACGCCGATGGCTCGTTTGTCGTGACCAAACACCCGGGCACCGGAGGCCTCATCAACACCGCCACGGTCAAGGAGCAACTCGTCTACGAGATGGGCGACCCAAGCGCGTATCTGACGCCCGATGTCGTCGTCGACTTCGGCTCGATCGAGCTTGAAAACGTCGGCCCCGACCGAGTTCGGGTCTCTGGCATTCGCGGCGCCGCTCCGACCAACCTGCTGAAGGTGTCGATGAGTCATCACGACGGCTTCAAGGCCAGCGGTGCAGTCATGATCTGTGGACCGAACGCCCGCGAGAAAGCCGAGATGTTTAAGGAGATCTTGTGGGGGCGGCTGCCCGAGTTCGAAGCGACACTGACCGAATACGTCGGTGCCGATTCCACGTGGGGCCCGCTGGCGCCGAGCCGCGAAGCGAACGAGATCATGTTGCGGTTCGGCGTGCGCGATCACGACAAGGCGAAGATTCGCGAATTCGCGAAGATGCTGCCGGCGATCGTGTTGTCGGGGCCACCCGGCGTATCGGTCATCGGCGGTCGACCGGCGGCGCAGGACGTTGTTGCCTACTGGCCATGTCTCATCCCGCGTGATTTGTGCAGGGCCGACATCGCGGTGTTCACGCCAGCAGACGTTGCCCACGGAGCGGAGCTGAGCTGGACATCGGCAGCCTTCGAGGGTCCCAGCGGTCCGGGCCGAGTCGACCCATCTGGCGTCGTTTATGACTTCCCGTCGATTGCGCCGACGGGCGACACGGTCACCGTCAAACTCGCCGACCTCGCGCATGGTCGATCGGGCGACAAGGGCGATACGTGCAACATCGGCGTCATCGCGCGGCACCCCGCCGTCTACCCGTGGCTTGTCGAGAACCTCACGGCCGATCTCGTGAAGCAATCGTTCACCGGAATCTCAACCGGCGATGTCGAGCGCTTCGAGGTGCCGAATATCGGGGCGCTGAACTTCTTGCTCGACGAGGCGCTCGGTGGTGGTGGCACGCTGAGCCTGCATATCGATGCCCAGGGCAAGACCTACAGCCATGCGCTGCTCAGTATCGAGGTCGAGGTTGATCGTGCGCTCGCCGACCTCGTTGGCGCCACGGTGATCGAGCCCGTGGCGTAGCGAACTCTGCAGTCGGCCGGCGTCGTGCCTTCTACTCACGATCACCTGGTGCCAAGCAGCTCTTTCAGCAGCTTGAAGAAGTGGTCTTCGGGGTAGTAGGTGACGATTGTTGCGTTCGCGGGCATCTTGGCGAAGCCGTAATGGTCGACAATCATGGTGCCCCGCATGGGGTCGGGACCGATGGCGATGTCGACGGCGAGGAATTCGGCCGCGGCAGGCGTCGGATCGATGGCGTGAGCCATGGCGATCGGGTCGGGGAAGTCGGGTCCGGCGAGACGAGTTTCCTCGTACGCGTAGTTCTGGAGCGTGGCCTGGATATCGATACTGAAATTGGCGAGGTCGGTGTCGAGCGCTCGGATCTCGGCCTGGCGAGCTTCGCCCACGACGGCCGACTCGATCGAGATGTCCCAGCCAACGAGTTCGAGCGGCATGCCCGAACGCAACACGACCCGCACCGCTTCGGGGTCGACCCAGAAGTTGAACTCGGCACTCGGCGAGATGTTGCCGGGACCGTGCTCGCCGGTACCGCCCATGATCACGACCCGTTCGACCTTCTCGGCAATATCGGGAGCCCAGAGCAAAGCGATCGCGACGTTGGTGAGCGGGCCAAGCGCGACAAGCGTGATCTCGCCCGGGTTCTGGCGAATCGTGTCGACGATGACTTGCGGCCCCCACCCATCGCTAGGCGTCCGACCCTGTAGATCGAGGCCGATGTCGCCGAAGCCGTCGTCGCCGTGCACCATCTGCGCGGTCGACAGGTCACGGGCCATCGGCGCAGGGGCCCCGGCGTAGACCGGCGTCGACTCGCCACAAAGTTCGACCGTGTAGAGCGCGTTCTGGACCGCCTGGTCGAGCGGCACATTGCCGGCGACGACCGTGAAACCGACGACGTCGATGTCGCGATGGCGAAGTGCCATACACATCGCCACCGCATCGTCGCTCGCGGTGTCGGTATCGATCAAGAACTTGCGCATATTCGAACGCTAGCGGCGCGATGTTGTCTGTCGATGATGGGATCGACCGCTTTGGTACGACAAGCCATCGTCGCGACCGAATCTCGCTAGGTTTGGTAGCCGTCGGTGGATGCCGGCGGGAGGGAGTAGTGGTGGACTTCATAAAGCGGGCGGGTGTCGTCCTAGCGTTCATATTCGTTGGCGCATCATGCGGCGGCTCGGCAAACGAGACCGAAATATCGGCCACAAAGGCAACGTCGGAGACCGAGGTGTCGACGACGGCACCCGTGGCGCCGACGGCCGAAGTTGAGCCTGGAGCAACCGTGGAACCAACGACCGCGGCACCAACCACGGCGGCACCAACCACGGCGGCACCAACCACGGCGGCACCAACCACATTGGCGGCAACGGCGACGGCCGAGGTTGAGCTTGAAGTGGCGGCGGCGCCCACGGCCGCCGAGCCAACGGTGGCATCCGATGACGCCGGTGCCTCGGCAGATGATGAGGCGACCGAAGCGGACGTTCTCGACGCATTCGAGCGCTATCGGGAGGCACTACTGGTCTTCGATGGTGAGACAGCGGCAACCGTTGCCAGTGCCTCGACGCTCGACTGGTACGACGAGCTTCTTGACGTAGCCATCAGCGCCGACGACTCAGCCTTCTTGAACGAGGTGTCGATCATCGATGGATTGTCAGTAATCGCAATGCGAGCCCGGTTCGGAGCTGACCTCCTCGAGGTGGCTGATGGCCGCGAGCTCTTCATCCGAGGCGTCGAAGAGGGCATGGTGGGCGAGAGTGTGAAGACCATGCAGTTCGAGCGCATCGATATCACTGGAGAGGACGAAGCAGCGGGCGTTCTTGGGGGGCTGCCCGTCGCTCGTTTCGTCGTCGAGGCTGGCACCTGGCGCTTCGATATGTATGAGCTGATTAGTACGATCGCGGCGGCCGACGACCAGGCACTCCTGGCAACTTTGTCCGGTGGGGCAGCCACAACCCGGCTCGAACTCTTCGAACTGCTCTCCCAGGCTTACGGACAGTCATGGACCGAACTTGCCGAACCGCTCGGCTAGCCGACGCGACGGGCGAAAGCTACAGCTGCGCTCCTGCTACCCGAAGCGCTCCGGGCGCGGTCGCGAATGTCGCGGGCAGCGTGGTGAAGGGTTCGCCGTCGGCGCGGACGCGCACGTCGGCGCCGTCGACTGTGACCTCGCGGCCCCGTAATTGCGTGACGGCCTTGTGATGCACATGACGCCCCGAGAACGCGAGTGGCAGGACGGTCGCCAGCGTGAACCGACTGGCCGGTCCCATGATGATGACGTCGAGCAGCCCATCGGTCGGTGAGGCCTCGGGGGCGATCTTCATGCCACCGCCGAAGTGGGTTGTATTGGCAATCGCAACCAGGTTCGGCTCGACCTCGTGCGCTTCGCCGTCGACCGTGATCGTCATCGGTGTCGTAGCGAGACCGGGCAGCTCGCGAAATGTCGCCGCCGTGTACTTCAGCGTGCCTGTGGGCCACCGCATGCGGTCGGCCCGCTCGTTGACATCGGCGCCGAAACCGAACGTGGCGACGCTGAGCGCGTGCGCTTCGCGGCATCGGATGAGATCGATCGTGGCCGGGTCGGCGAGAGCCGCGCGACACGCGCCGCGCACATCGGTCGGCAGACCGAGGCCAGCTGCGGAATCGTTGCCGGTGCCCGCTGCGACGATGCCAAGCGTGCTCGAAGAATCGGCGAGCGCGTTCGCGGCAAGGTGCACAATGCCATCGCCGCCGACGACGACGATGCGGGCTGGTCGGTCCTCGTCTCGGCCGAGGTTGCGCAGCAGCGCGCTGGTCGCTTCGGCGCTGTCGGGTCGATGCTCATTCAGGTGCACGTTGAGAAACCCGAAGGTCGAAATGACCTCATCGATGACCTTTGCCGAACTGCCCTTGCGCGCGGCCGTGTTGATCACAAGGTGCACGGCGCCCTGATACGTCACTACGACGCGATGCCGAATCGTGACGCGGTATCCCGCCGGGGGGCGAGATCCGTCACCGTCAGTCCGAGTTCGGTGATGGTCGACGGCAGCGCGGCGCCTCGTACGACGGACGCGACGGCTTCGCCCGCAGCACGGGCGGTGACAATGCCACAACCGCCTTGGCCGACGGCCCAACAGAAACCGTCGACGGTGTCATCCCAACCGAAGACCGGGTGTCGGTCCGGAGCGAAGGTTCGCAGTCCGGCCCACGTCGTGTTCACCGACCGAATGTTGAGCGTCGTCAGCTCGTTGATGTTGTTGATCGCTCGTGCGATGTCGATCTCTTCGGGTCGGGCATCGCACGGCTCTGACGGGGTCTGGTCCGACAATGAACACATCAGCTGATTGCCCGACTCGGGCTGGAAGTAGCACGTCGCATCGACGCGCGGGTTGTAGATGAATGGCCACGCACTCGGGTCGACGTCGACCGTGGTCGTAAACGCGGTGCGTCGGCATGGCGTGAGGCCGAGGGGTTGCGCTCCGGCCAATGTGCCGACAACGTCGCCCCAGGCGCCGGCGGCGTTCACGACAACCGCGGCCTCGACGGACCCCGCGGCCGTTGTCGCCCGCCAGGTGTCATCGGTGCGCTGCAATGCCGTCACTCGGGCCGACCGCTGGACTTGGGTTGCCCGTTTCCGGGCCCCTCGAACGAATAGTTGATGTAGGGCCATGACGTCGACGGTCATGGCGTTCGGTTCGTAGACGCCGCACGTCGCGCGCTCGGGCCGCAACACCGGGCACAGTTCGAGCACATCGGCTTGTTCGAGGAACCGAATCGACGGCGTGACTTCGGTGGCTGCGGCCATGTTCGCTCGTAGCTCGTCGGCGATCTCGGGAACGCCAATGTTCAAACAACCTCGAGGTGACAACAGCGGCGCGTCGAGATCGTCGGGTGGATTCTCGAGGAACGACCGGCTGGCCGTCGACAACCGGTGGAACACGGGACCACCCTCGTTCTCGATGTAAAGGGCGGCCGAACGCGATGTTGTGTGGAAGGCGAGTTCGGCCTCTTGTTCGAGGAGGATGACGTCGTGGGTTTTCGACAGTTCGTAAGCCGCCGACGCACCGGCGATGCCGCCGCCGATGACCATGACCTCTGCGGTGAAGTCGGCCATCGTTACAGGACCGTCGAGCCGTACATCTCGCCGAGTTGGTCGGCCAGCAGCTCGAGCCGTTCGCCGTCGGGACCCATGAAGTAGATCGATGTCTCGTGTTCGAAGACGATCTCGATACCGGCGGCTTCGAGCTTGCCGCGCAGGTGGTTCTGCTGCTCGGGGGTCACCGAGATAGCGAGGTGATGCATGCTGCCGAGCACTTCGGCGTAGGGGCCGAGGTCGAGCCCAGGAAAGTCGAAGAAGGCCAGCGCGTTACCGTTGCCGATGTCGAAGAAGAAGTGCGTCGAACCTCGGTAGTCGCGGTTCTCAAACAGCTCGGTCAGCGGGAATTCAAGGATGCCTTGATAGAAGTCGATCGTCGCATCGACGTTGGACGACAGCAGCGCGAGGTGATGGACACCGCGGGCCGACGACTGGGGTCGCTCGTCGGCCGGTCGCAGATGTTCGGCCCGCAGCCGATCCCAGTCTGCGCTGCGATCAGTGGTGGGCGCGCTCGTTCCGTCTCGGCTCATGGCGGCGACGCTACCAAGTTGCTCCGGGACGGCGAAGCTAGAACGCCGAGGAACGCTCGCGGCTGAGGGTGTAGAGACCCGCGGCGGTAACGATGCCGGAGCCGATGAACGTCATGAGATCAGGCACGTCGGCGAACACAACGATCTGAAGCACGATCGCAAAGACCATGACCGTGTACCGGAATGGCGCGCTGAAGCTGATGTCGCCGGTGCGGATGCTGATGATGCTCGCGAGGTAACCGACGCTCAGGAACAGCGCCGCGCCGATGAGTAACGCGATGGTCGTCACAGTCGGCTGTTCCCATCCTTGGAAGATGGAGACAACGCCCCCCATGATGGTGATCGCGACGGCGGTGCCAAGTGCGATCGAGGGCGCCGGGATCGATGGAGGTATCGCGCGCGTCGCCAGCTCCCGAATGACGACCAAAGCGACGGTGACCAGACCGGCGAGGAACCACGGGCTGAAGTCGTCGGACCCGGGTCGAATCACGAAGAGCACCCCGATGAAGCCGACGATGATCGCGCCGACTCGGTGAACGCTGACGGCTTCGCGCAGCACGCGCGCCGCGGCGAACGTGACGGCGATCGGCACGAGTTGCATCACGGCCGTGATCCCGGCCAACGACAACTTCGTCAGCGCGAGCAAGAAGGTGATGGTGCCGAGCGTTTCCATCGCGATCCGCAGAAGCAAGGGTCGTTCGAAGAACCGCTGCAGCGGCACGAGCGCATCGCGGCTTGAAGCCAGCAGTCCGAGCAAGACGACGAGGAGGCAACCTCGGAAGAAGACGGCCTGGAAGAGCGGCAGGTTCTCGGCCGCTCGCTTGATCAACGCGTCGTTGCAGACGTAGCCGAGCATTGCCGTCGTCATCCAAGCAGCGCCGCGAAGGTTGTCGGATTCGATCGGCATGAGTCGGACAGTCTGCCGCAGCGGGCGCGCGATACTTGCGACCAAACAGGAGGAGTCATGGCAGATGACGAGGCAACAACCGGCGAGCCGCGGGTCGCGCTCGTCACCGGGGGAGCGCGTGGCATTGGTGGCGAGGTCTCGCGCCTACTCGCGGCGCAGGGCCGGCGGGTCGCGATCGCGGACTTGCTGATCGATGAAGCTCGGGTGCTCGCCGGCGAGATTCGCGGCGCCGCGTACCGCTGCGACGTCTCGAACAGCGAGGACGTCATCGACACGGTGCTGGCCGTAACCGACGAACTCGGCCCGGTCGACATCTTGGTGAATGTCGCCGGTTTCGACCGATTCGTGCCGTTTGTCGAAACCGACGAAGCGTTCTGGGACCTGATCATCGAGATCAATTACAAGGGCGCGCTGCGCACGTGCCATGCCGTGCTGCCAGGGATGATCGAGCGCCGGTGGGGTCGGATCGTGAACATCGCGAGCGACGCGGCCCTGGTCGGGTCGTCACTGGAGGCGGTCTACGCCGGCGCGAAAGCCGGGGTGATTGCGTTCACCAAGACGATTGCCCGCGAGACGGCGAAAAAGGGCGTCACCGCGAACATCGTGTGCCCGGGGCCGACCGACACGACGTTGATTCGCGAGATGGGCGAACAAGGTGAGCTACCCGCCAAGATCGTGGGTGGTCTCGGTCGGGCCGTGCCGATCGGCCGCATGGCCGAACCCCATGAAGTCGCCTACGGCGTGAGCTGCTTCACCGCCGACGACGCCAACTTCATGACCGGCCAAACCCTGTCGGTCAGCGGCGGCCTGACCATGTCGTAGGCCTACCAGTGGCGCAAGTCGATCGGCCAGCGGTCTTCGATGGCGCCGTCGGCATCGGCGATCCACAGCTGCTCATGGCGGGCGACGGTCGGGTCGACGTGGCTGGGCCACAGCTTCACCCGGTCGCCGACCGCGAATCGCTGACCGTCGGTCGGTTGGAGCGTGACGTGTTCGTCAGAGCAGAACATGACCTCGCCGAGATCCCAACTCGGATTGCCATGATCGAGGCTCTGCGCCTTCAGTCCGGCGTCGGCGACAATCCATCCCTTCGGACTGACCGAGATCACCGTGGCGACGAGGCTCATCGCTTTCTCGAAGGGCAGGTCGCTGCCGTCGTAGTGGGTGTCCATAAGGGTGAAGGACCCGGCTTGAATCTCGGTGCACCAGGTGTTGAGGTCGTACGTGCCGGTGCCGCCGCCCGACACGATGTCGCCGCCGACCTCGTCGTGAGCCTGAAGAAGAATCGCCATTGCCGCTTCGACCTTGGCTCGGCGGCGATCGCGGTCGGGCACCATCATAAGATGGCCCTCGTAGCCCATCACCCCGCGTACCTCGAGGCCCGCGGCGCGGGCTCGCTCGGCCAGTCGGCCGGCATCGGCCACGTCGCAACCACCGCGCGGTAGACCGACCTCGACATCGATCAGGGCGGCTCGGACGCCGCCAGCGATTGCCGCGTCGAGCGTGGTGTCGCTGTCGACGGCAACCGTGATCTGCGCCTCATCGGCGAGCGCGCCGAGACGTGTTGTGTCGAGCGTCTGGTTTGCGAGCAGAAGATCGTCGCCGAGTCCGGCCGCCGCCATACCTTCGATTTCGCGCGGCGTTGCCGCACAAAACGCGGTGTGGCCGTCAGCGGCAAGTCGTCGTGCCAATGCGGTCGACTTGAATGCCTTGACATGCGGCCGCAGCGCAAGCCCGGGCAAAGTTTGGTCCATCGCGGCGAGGTTGCGATCGAATGTGTCGCGGTCGACGACGAGCGCTGGAGTTCGAACATCGTTCACGTGCGTCGGATCAGGCTGCATGGCTGCAGCCTTACAGCATTTTGACCGGTCCCGGTCGAAAAGGCGGCACGTGAAGCCATTCGAACGACAAGGATGAACAACAAAGATAAACACTGCGATTTTGTCACGATTCGTGCCCGGCGAACCTGCTACGTTCGCGGGAACGCCCAGCAACATGTCACTTCGGGGAGCCATTCCGTCATGTTCGAGTATTCGATCCGTCCAGCCTTGCACCGCGCGCTTGCCGCCGGTCTTGCCATCGTCGCGATGGTTGCCACCGTCTTGGCGATTGCGCCGCCTGCCAGCGCGCAATCCGACGATGTCACCATTTCGATTCTGCACAACAACGATGGCGAGTCGAAGCTGCTCGCCGATGCCGACAGCGAGTTTCCTGGCATCGCCCGCTTCATTCAGGCCCTGAAAGACAAGCAGGCCGCGAGCACCGCCGACGGCGTCATCACGCTCACCTCCGGCGACAACTTCCTCGCATCGAAGGAGTTCAACGCCAGCATCGACAAGGGCGTGCCGTTCTACGACTCGATTGCCCTCAGCGGCGTGTACGACGTCATGGCGCTCGGCAACCATGATTTCGACTTCGGTCCCGACGTTGCCGCTGCGTTTATCAGCGGCTTCGACCCAGCGATTCCGTTCCTGTCGGCCAATGCCGATGTCAGCGGCGAGCCCGCCCTACAGGCGCTCGCCGATCAAGGCCTCGTCGCACCGTCGACGATCATCGACGTAGCCGGCACGCAGGTCGGCGTCATCGGCGCCGTCACGCCGCAGCTGCCGAACATCTCCAGCCCCCGCAACGTCATCATCGACGCCGCCGTCGCCGCGGTCGTCAACGCCGAAGCTGCTGCACTCGAAGCCCAGGGCGTCAACAAGATCATCCTGATCAGCCACTTGCAGGGCATCGACGAAGACCAAGCCCTCATCCCGCTGCTCTCCGGCGTCGACGTTGCCATCGCCGGTGGCGGCGACGAACTGCTCGCCAACGACGGAGACACGTGCGCCGTCGGCGACGCCGCCGGCCCGTACCCGCTCGTGCTGCAAGACGCTGACGGCAACGACGTTCCCGTCGTCACCGGCCCGGGCGGCTATCGCTGCATCGGCCAGCTCGACGTGACGTTCAACACCGATGGCGAGATCACGGCAACCGCTGGTGGCGCCATGGCCGTGCCGCTCGATGGAGCGCAGGACCCGGCCGTGCTCGCCGATGTCGAAGTTCCGGTCGCCGCAGCAGTGGCCGACCTTGAAAGCAACGTGCTCGCCTCGCTGAAGGTGCCGCTCGACGGCCAGCGTGGATCGGTGCGAACGATGGCCTCGAACGAAGGCTCGCTGCTTGCCGATGCGATCCTCGATGCCGGCGTGCGTCTCGCCGCGGACTTCGGTGCTCCGGTGCCGCTCGTCGGCCTACAGAACGGTGGCGGTATCCGCAACGACGCGGTCATTCCTGCCGGCGACTTCACCGAAGCCGACACCTTCGACATCGCCCCCTTCTCGAACTTCGTCGTGGTCGTCGAAGTGCCCCGCGACCGGTTCAAGGAAATGCTCGAAGATGCCTACAACCGTCTGCCAGACGCCGGTGGTTCCTTCGCTCAACCCGCTGGTTTCACCGTCGGTATCAACCTCGTGAACCCAGCTCGTGAGATCAACCGCGACGGCGAATGTGAGCTGACCGGCGACCCCGGTAGCCGCGTTGTGAACGTGACCCTCGCCGATGGCACGAAGATTGTCGAGAACGGTGAAGTCATTCCGGGTCCCGCAATCCCAATGGCCACGATCGACTTCCTTGCCAGCGGTGGCGACTGCTACCCGCTTGGTGATCTCGATGCGACGAAGCTGGGTACCTCGTACCAGCAGGCATTGGCCGACTACGTGTCGGGCACGCTCGGTGGGAACATCAACCCGGCGAGTTACCCCGAAGATGGCACCAACCGGGTGCTCGTCTATGAGAGCTACGTCTCGCAGCCTTCGCCACAGCCCGCACCTGCACCTGCACCGGCCCCAGCGCCTGCTCCAGCACCGGCGCCCGCTCCGGCCCCAGCGCCTGCTCCGGTTCCTGCACCCCAGCCGGTTCCGGCACCGCAGCCCGCACCCGCAACTGTGCCAGTCATCGTCTCGAACTCGGCTTACACCCAGGCCCAGATCGATGCAATGTTCGCCGGTGGCAGTGTCGGCTCAGCGGCCTCGAGCGCCAAGGTCGACGCCGATGACGACGACAAGAAGAAGGCCGCCGCACTCGCCCATACCGGTAACGAGGTCGGCGTACCGGCCATGCTTGGCCTTGCACTTGTTGGCGCCGGTGCGATCGCCCTCGGCATGCGTCGCCGATCGCTCTTCACCGACTGACCGCCGAGCGGTTTATCGTTCCAGGTCTCCGGGTCTCCGGCCCTTCAAGATCCTGCCCACTGCTCGACTCGGCTTCGGCCGGGTCGGGCAGGCGGCCTTTTGGGGCCGGTTTTCGTGGGCAGCCTCAGTGCCCGGATCCGGGTCGAACGTAGACGGCGAAACGCTCGATCGTGGCGGTTCGGTCGTAGTCGGCCGTCAACGTGGCGATGAGGTCGGTGGACGCTTTGGTGTTGTAGTGCGACCGCTCGTCGTGAATGAACAGGGTCGGCTTCGCCGCCTCGAACGCGTCGATGAAGGCTGCTCGTTCTTCGCCGTTGAGCAGGCTGATCGTCGGGTTGAACATGCGGAACGGGTTCGAGCGGTCGGCAAGGAAGTACAGGTCGGCATTGTTGGGCGCGGTGAAGATGGCGTCGTCGGCGCTGGTCGCCTCGTCGATCACGGCCAGCAGCTCGTCGTAGGTCGCGGCTTCGGTTGGATCGATGCGCAGGCCGAGCCGGTCGATCGATGTTTCGGTCAAAGATCGCGTTGTGCCGTCGGCCAGCTCCTGCCAGCTCCGTGTGTACGGCTGCCCAGCGTGCGAGGTGATCGCGACCAGAGCGAGGGCGAGCGCGCCGACGGTAAGCGGGAGTGAGATCGGTGATGCCGGGCCGATCGCTGATGCTGGCGTGCTCTTGAGCCACAGCAGCCCGATGATCGAGAAACCGACGCCGAGGTAGAGGTAGAACGGGATCTGGTTGAACACGGCGACGAGTGCATGGAAGAGCGCGATGAGCGGCACGGCAAACGAGTTCGAGAATCCGCCGAACTCGCCACGGCCGCGGGCGAACGTCGCAGCACCGAGGGCGAAGGCGACGCCGATGAGAACGAGCCAGTAGACGCCGTTGAATCGAGCGGTGAGCGATGACCCGATGAGAAGGTTGCCGATCGAACGCACGCCGAGGTCACGAACGAAATTTGCCGTCGTCAGGTGATCGAGATCCGTGATACTCAGCGACCGCAGGAATGTGTCGTTCAGCCAGGCGCCAAGCGAGCCGTTCATGAGGTGGTAGCCGACGAGCGGAAGGGCGGACGCAACACTGCCAGCGAGCAGACCGGCGACGGTGCGCATCGTCACACCGTTATCGGCCGCGGGTCGTCGGGCAACGACGAGCAGCAGGGCAAGCGGCCAGACGCCGAAAAGCACGGCCGCGCTGGTGTCGGTCGTCGTCACGAGATAGCCGACGAGACCGAGCGCGGTTGTCGCAAAGACGCAACGAGCGGCCAGCGCATCGCTACCCGACGGTCGCGACCCGGAGCGGCGTTCGCCGAGCAGGAAGGCCAGCAGTCCCATTGCGACGAAGACCGCCGTGAGCTGCCGGAACAGGAACACGAGCCCGAGCCCCAGGCCGAGTAAGAGAGCGCGGTGCCTGGTTTCCGGGTTCGTCTTCGTAGCGATCGCAGCGACGAGAATGCTGGCGGCAAGCGCGTAGAGACTCGTCGTCGGGTTGGCGATCTGGAAGACCCCGATCGCGCTCACGACGATGGCCGCCGTCGTCGCGGTCCGCACACCGCGTGACCGGAAGAGTAGGAACACGCCAACCGACTGCAGCACCGTGAGCGCCATCAGGGGATAACGAAGCGACACGGCTTGCTGGCCGAACAGATCGAGCGACCACGCGTGGAGGAAGTGCACGTAGCCCGGGTGGAGTTCCTCGACGTCGCGGTTCAGTACCTGGCCATTGGCGAGCCGGTCAGCGACGTGCAGATAGTGGCCGTCGTCAGCGGGGATCCACGATGCATCGTGAAACACGACCACGACCGCGATGTTGACGGCGAGAACCGTGAGCAGGCCCGGCACGAATCCGAGCCGTGATGAGGGGTCAGTTGGCTCGTTGCGGCCGGCCGGGCCGGCGTCGAAACGCGAGTCGGGCTGCGGCTGTGAGTCGATGCGAACGAAGGTCGGGGCGGTCACCGTTGGAGGTCGCGAGGGAACCGAGCCGTGCGGCGCAGACCGAGACCGGCAAGCCGCGACTCCGTTGCCGTCCGAAGGCAGCCCAGGCCGTAGACGACGCTTCGTCGAAAGTTGATCGACGACGCTTCGGTCGCGTAACGAGTCGGGCAGCTGACCTCGGCGATCGAGAAACCACACCACAACACTTGGGTGAGCATTTGATTGTCGAAGACGAAGTCGTCGGAGTTCTCGTCGAGCGGCAAGGTTTCAAGTAGCTCGCGAGAGAATGCGCGGTAGCCCGTGTGGTATTCGGACAACTTCGCTCCGAGGAGCAGGTTCTGCGCAAGGGTCAGGAACCGGTTGGCGACGTACCGCCACATCGGCATGCCGCCGGCGCGAGCGTGGCCACCAAGGATGCGAGAGCCGAGCACGCAGTCGTAAAGGCCGCTATCGATCATGGCCGCCATCGCCGGGATGATCTTCGGCGTGTACTGGTAGTCGGGGTGCACCATGATCACGATGTCGGCGCCGGCGTCGAGAGCCGTCCGGTAACACGTCTTCTGGTTGCCGCCGTAACCCCGGTTCTCGGGGTGCCGAATCACGTGCGTGCGTTCGAGACTGCGACCGACTTCGGTGGTCCGGTCCGAGCTCGAATCGTCGACGACGATCACCGAGTCGACGCAGTCGTGAGCGATCGTTTCGGCGTGGGTCTTGGCCAGCGTGCCTTCGGCGTTGTAGGCCGGCATGACGACCACGACCGTTCGGTCGCGCGCTCGCCGCGCCGGTGAATCGAGCCCGAAGTCGGCCAGGCGTTCTGGTGGTCCGGCTGGGGCGGTTGGTGTGACTGGTGCGCCTAACGGAGCCTCGGTGTCGACTTGGCTACTGCTCATCGACTCGCTCGAAGGTGAGTTCCATCGTCCCGCCTCGGCCGGCGCGGGCTTCGATCGCGGCGAGTGCGGCGAACAAGGGATAGCTGCCGTAGAAGAGGGCCTTCTGGGCCGCGAGCGGAATGCGGTGGGGCTGCTCGGCGACCTTGGTGCTGCCCTTCAGGCTCTCGAACAGCGCGTCCCGAGTCGGTTCTACACAGTTCAGCAAACTCTGGAACCAGCCGAAGGGGTTCTGTTCGAGCGATTGAAAGTTGACCTCGGTACGACGGAAACCCAGGTGCTCGATCTCTCTCGTGAGTTCGTCGGGGCCGAGGTAGAAGAGGTGGCGCGGCGGGTCGTGATGTAACCAGCTGCCTCGGAACAAGCGGCATTGCCAACTGTCGACATTGGGCAGCGACACGTGGAGTCGGCCACCGGGTCGCAGCATGTCGGCGGTGGCCGCGAGTGTCTTGCGCGGATCGACGAGGTGCTCGAGTACGTGCCACATGGTCACGGCATCAAACTGTTCGCCGATGTAGGGGCTGTCTTCGAGGCTGCCGATGTGCACGGAGATGTTGTCGATCGCGGCGGCGCGTTCGCCGGAGGCTCCGGCTAGCTCGATGCCGTGAGCGTCGAAACCAAGGCGGGCCAGCCCTTGGAGGAACCCACCGTTGCCGCAACCGATGTCGAGCACGCGAGCTTGGGGAGCGAGGCCCGTCGCTACCTGCCGGGCTCGGCCGGATCGGAAGGCGTCGATGACCCGTTCGATCGGCGCGATGAACTTGCGGTTACCGGGCCCGTAGTACGACGAGTCATACGCCTGGGCGAGTCGTTCCGCGGTCGGTCGAGGGGCAAGAAATACTGCCCGACAATCGACGCATCGTCGAAAGCTGAACGTGTCGGCTTCGGTCGTTGTCGTCTCGTACAACAAACGACTGTTGGTCTGCCCGCAATATCCGCACGAGCGATCGGTCGAGAATGAAGTGGCCATGGCTGGCCTCTGCTTCGGACGGCTATCGAGGGCTCTGAAGGACTTGGGTCATCGGCCGTAGGTCGCACTCCCTATGCCGCAGCTGGCCGAACCGTTGACGGGTCGACGAGCGAACCTTCTACTCTGGCGATCATGAGCCAAGCGGTCACGATTCTCGACGGCGGTATGGGCAAAGAACTGCTGCGTATTGGCGCGCCGTTCCAACAGCCCGAGTGGTCGGCGCTTGCGTTGATGGAGGATCCGGCGGCGGTGCGCCAGGCCCATCAGAACTTCGTCGATGCGGGCGCCGATGTCATTACGACGAACACCTATGCGGTCGTTCCGTTTCATCTCGGCGACGAGCGATTCGCCGAGCGGGGCCTCGAGTTGGCATCGTTGGCCGCCGGCATCGCGCGCGAGGTCGCCGATGCCGCCGACCGGCCGATCCGGGTCGCAGGATCGCTGCCGCCCTTATTCGGCTCGTACGAGCCGGAGAAGTTCGAACCCGACCGAGCTCCCGAGATCTATGACGTGCTCGTGAAAGCCCAGGTCGACAAGGTCGACTTCTGGGTCGGCGAGACGATCAGCTCACTCGCCGAGTTCGATGCCGTTGCCAACGCGATCGCGGGTCGCGGCGAAGAGTTGTGGGCGTCGTTCACGGTCGAAGACGACCCACCGCATGACCGCGCTCGTTTACGGTCGGGCGAGTCGATCGAGGCGGCCGTTGCCCATGTCGCAGGGAAGGTGTCGGCGATGCTGTTCAATTGTTCGCAGCCTGAACGCATGGCCGCGGCTCTGGCCGATGCGGCGGCCGCGGTCGGCGCTGCTGGGTCGGTGGGGTCGATGCAACTTGGCGTGTATGCGAACGCCTTCGTCGACAAGGAAGAGGGCTACGCCGCGAACGACGTCGTCCTCGAACACCGCGCCGACCTCACGCCGACCGCGTACGCCGAGATGGTGGCCGGTTGGATCGATCTCGGCGCTTCGATCGTTGGCGGCTGTTGCGGTATCCGGCCCGATCACATCGAAGCGCTCGGTCAGCTCCGGGCCGCCGTTTAGGCCAAACCGAACAGTGCGCGGGCGTTGTCGCCGATGAAGGCCCGGCGATCCGCTTCCGGGAACATCGACACCAACTCGTTGAGGTCGTGCACGTATTCCGGGGTGTGGTCGGCATGGGGGAAGTCCGATGCCCAGAGGAATCGGTCGACGCCGAATCGTTCGGCGAGCGATGGGATCATGCGCTCGTCGGGGTCGCAGCTGATCCAGACTCGCTCGCGGAAGTAGTCGCTCGGCTTGTGCTTGAGCGGCACCCGGTTGCCGATGAACGTGTGGCCGTAGATCGCATCGATGCGATCGAGCCAGTAGCCGATCCAGCCGCCGCCCGATTCGAGCACCAGCACCTTCAGCTTCGGAAACTTGTCGAACACGCCGTAGTCGAAGAGCGTCGTGAACTGCTGGCGAACGCCGTCGCTGGCGGTGACCGACGCGAGCAGTCGTAGCTGCTTCACGTTCTGCCAATCGCCCATGCGTTCGCCCTTGGTCCATTGTGGTTCGAACGTGGGGTGGATGGCGAATGGAATGTCGAGGTCTTGGGCCGCGGCGAACACGATGTCGTGGTCGGGGTGGCCGAGCGGTTTCGCATCGTGGGTGAACGGGCACACGTAGGCGCCTTTGGCTCCTTCGCCGACCGCTCGCTCCATCTCGGCCGCGGCGGCAGCGGGGTCGGTGAGTGACAGGTGCGCCGTCGGAACGAGCCGAGGTTCGTCGGCCGTGAACTCGCAGATCCATCGGTCGTAGGCGCAGGTGTAGGCCTGGCTCAGCTCGGGGTCTTTGAGCTCGGCTTCCCACAGCAGGCCGACGGTCGTGTAGAGAATCGCGATGTCAATGTTCTCGGCGTCGAGTAGGTCGATGCGTTCGCCAGGGTGCATCGTGCCGTACGGGCATCGAGCGCACCGTCGACGTCGATCCGGTGCGCCTCGTGCATGGGCTTCGATGCAGGAACAAACAGGCTCATGCATCGAAGTTAGATCGTTGGCCAGCGGGCCGGGGCCGGGTCTCGTTGATCTCGGTGCGATAGGGGAAGTCGAACGGCTCGGTCATCGTCGCAACGAGCGCAGCGATCTGGTCCGCTATCGCAGTCTGGTCCGCCGGTGGCATTGCGGCGACGAAGCTGACGGACAGGGCTCGGTCGACGACGCCCTGGCGGGTCGTCGGCCACGGGTTGTCGACGGTCCAATCGTCGAGCGGAGCGAAGCGGGCGTCGGCCTCGATCGCGTCGCGCCACTTCATGGTGCGATGGCGCGGCGTCGTTCCGGTGGGGTCGGTGACGATGGTGGTGAACCGTTGCATCCAATCGACAGCTTCGTCGCGTACGTTCCAGATCAGCAACAGCCGGCCATCGGGCCGCAGCACGCGGTGGAACTCGTCGAGCGCCGGGCCGTAGTCGAACCAGTGGAACGATTGCGCGGCCACAATCGCGTCGACGGAGTTGTCGTCGAACGGCAGGTCCTCGGCGGTCGCGTCGAGGCAGGTCGTCGCCGGAAGCGCCGCGGTGAGAGCGGCGCGCATCGCGGCGACCGGCTCGGTTGCGGTGACGTCGATGCCGGCGGCCACAAGCTCGCGCGACAAGATCCCGGTACCCGCGCCAACCTCGACGACGGTGTCCAGGCCGGTGAGGCGGCCGACGAGTTCTGCGATGCCGTCGGGGTGATAACTCGGCCGGGCTACCTGGTAGGCGTCGATCGTCTCCGGCCGGTTGTAACCCTCCGCTGCCGATTGATGCATCGCTTCAGCCGCCGCCGGTTGCGTTGGCCAGTGCGTCGCGAAGGATCGTCACGTCGTCGTCAGAGAACTTCTCGCGCAGCTCGATCGTGAGGTTTTCGTCGCCGAGGATGTCCCAGAGCCTTGCGAGGCAAACGATGAACACCTCGCGCGGGCCGCTCACGTCGAGAGTTGGTAGCCGTCGAAGAGCGGCATCAGGACCTTGCGCATGCCTTCAGGAAAGCCGCTGACCGGACTGGCGTCAATGACAGGTATCCCACGATTCAGGACATCGCGTGGTGGGGTAGCTTGCTGTTAT
>Ga0209828_1001572_pt1 | contig 20386 bp, 17 predicted proteins | sample MaitaG_FD_187429 | JGI IMG/M metagenome (GOLD analysis project Ga0209828, IMG submission 187429) | Marine algal microbial communities from Maine, USA - Maine_Asex2 metaG (SPAdes) (version 2) | ecosystem: Host-associated > Algae > Red algae > Unclassified | place: Maine, USA | collected 2015-01-05 | reverse complement strand
ACCTCAACATACTGTGTTTTTAGAAGCTGTATTGCTTTATACAACGATAAATAATGCGGACGTCTCCACGATAAACCTAATAAACTCTTTAGCGGAAGCTGCTGTTTTTGGAGATAGCTTTTTATCTATAGATGACGATCTGTATAGAGTTGATGTTCCTGATTGGAATTATTATTGGGGAAGTAACATGACAACTGCAAATTTCGCAAATCTTGCATTAATTTTCCGGAAGTACAATGTAAATCCAAATCTTAATCCTGAACTTCTGCGAAAAGGAGCTGAGATAGTTCATTATTTCCATGGTATTAATCCACAGGGATTAGTTTACTTATCCAACATGTATGGATTTGGAGCCGAAAGATCAGCAAATGAAATTGCGCATGCATGGTTCATAGAGGGTTCAGAATGGGATAATGCCCTAAGTTCTATGGGGCCAGCGCCAGGTTTTCTTTCTGGAGGACCTAATCAAGGATATACTGGAGCATTAACACCACCAGCCAATCAGCCTATTACAAAATCTTATCTGGATTATAATGATTGGTTCACTGATCCTGCTTATGAGATTACAGAACCAGCTATTTATTATCAAGCAGCATACATTCAGTTACTAAGCAACTTTGCGACTACGAATATTATCAGCAGTACTCAGAATGAAATTGACTATTTCTCTAAATTATATGTTTATCCTAATCCCAACAATGGAATATTCACCATTTCTGGCAACATAAAAAATCATGTAGTTCAAATTTTAAATATTAATAGTGAAGTATTATATAATTATCATTGTGAAGATTCTGAACTTAACTTAAATTTGAATTCTCTACAAACCGGAGTATATTTTATTAAGACAATTAGCAAAAATAATCATGCTGTTCACACCCAAAAACTTATGAAGTTGTAATATGAAATTTAAGTTTTTCTATAAGAATAACTAGATGAAACAATATATAAGATGGAATATTCCCTGCAGTCATACCCTGCATATAATTATCATTTATGCCTCATAGAAGAATAGAAATGGATAAAAGACCTAATTTAAATATAGAAATATCGGTTAAAGATTTTCAAGACTTTTACTGGTTAAAAGAAGAATTGGTACGGTTCTGCAGAAGCTGTGGTTTGAAATCAAGTGGAGGAAAAATTGAAATAAGCAAAAGGATAATAAATTTTCTTAATACCGGAAAAAGAACGACCAAAACATCCATCCAAAACACCAAAGCCAAGTCAAAATTTGACTGGAATATGTCTGTTCTAACGTTAGATACTAAAATTACTGATAACTACAAAAACACTGAAAACGTAAGATCATTCTTTCGACAAAGTATTGGAATAAAATTCAAGTTCAACGTTAGTTTTATGAATTGGATGAAAACAAATAGCGGGAAAACGTTAAGCGATGCAATCACAAAGTGGAACGAAATAGAAAATAAAAATAAGAAGTCAGACAAACCAAAGATAATAGCACCACAATTTGAATACAATACCTATTTAAGAGATTTCTTAGCAGACAATCCAAAGTTAAATCGAGATGTGGGAATAAAGTTATGGAAAATTAAAAAGTCATTAAGAGGAAGCAATAAATACAAAAAAGAAGACCTAAAGTTTATAGAAAAATTGAATAACGAGGCATAACAAGTGATATGAGACCAGACTTCTTTCGGTCGTCCGCGACATATGATGGACCGTCATGCGTAATCCCCGATTAAATACGAAAACTTGAATTTTCAATAGCAAATGGAAATGATTTATAATTGAATCTGATTATATTTAATCAACTATAAATCAACAGAATGTATTTGCGTTAGTTAGAAAATAAGACAAATGACTGAAGAAGAAATAAATAGAATTCAATCTGGAATAAATACACGACCGATAGAAGACTTCGACAATCTATCACTTGCAGATATAAATTATCTTATATATTCACCCTTTTCAAAAGAATCAATTATTCAATTTAAAGACAAGCCGAAAAAAGAGAAATTGGACAAAATTGGGTTCCTAAATTTGATTGAATATCTACTTAAAATTTTAAAGGAAGAAAATGAAGTAAAGCTTACCAAGTGGAATAACATAAACACCAAATTAGCAACAGAAATTTATCATAAAAATTTTACAGATGAGTTTGTAATTGTCTTAAAGAAGAGAAAGATATATAAACAGGATGACATGCTTTCTCTACAAAATGCAATGATTATCCTAAATAACTTAACCAAAATCACTAAAGTCAGAAAAAACAAATTAAGCCTTACAAAGAAAGGAATCGAAATATCCAAACCAGACAAACGAACTGAATTATTCCATACTATATTTAAATCCTACGGAACTAAGTTTAATTGGGCTTATCATGATGGATTTTCAGACGAAAATCAAATACAATCAACATTCGGATACATTTTATACTTACTGTTGAAATATGGAAAAGAAGAAAGGAGTGCAAACTTCTATGCTCAAAAAATTGATAAGGCTTTTCCACAAATAAAAGATCAATTTCATTCAAATTGGTCGACACCAGAAAAACAACTAAAATCTTGTCTTTCTGTAAGATGCTTTGAAAGATTTCTTCAATGGTTTGACTTTGTATCAGTTAGGAAAATAAGAGGAGAATTAGGAATCGATGATACATTTATTAAAACCAATCTACTTGAAGATTTTTTGTCTATTAACACAAATAATTTTAAATTTAAAACGAGCAAATTCTACTCATAACAATAGTTTACCACGGCATATCTACTCCTTCGTCGTAGAGACGCTGGGTATCAGTTTCCGGTATCGCTAACCAAAAAACAAAATGGTAGACAATTCAAAATACAGTGAAGACAATATTCAAGCTTTAGAATTTCAGGACCATATTAGAAAAAGGCCTGGGATGTATATAGGACAAATTAATCACAAAGGTTATGTCTAAACTTTGAAAAAGATATTTACTCAAGTAATTAAAGTATCTGAATGTGATACTGTTAAAATATTATTCAAAGATGAAGATTATGGTGAAATTGAATTTGATAATTTTCGACAAGAATTCGATCAAGACATTTCCATTTATTGAAACAGCCCCCTAACAAAGCAGACAAAGATTACAAATTTAGTTTTGTAATCTATGGAAGTGAAACAGACAAAAAAGGGAACCAAGAAGTTCGCCGATAAGGAAAAGCTAGCAATCATAGAAGAGAGTATGCTAAATGGCCAAAAACTCACCTTGGCTAAATACGGAGTATATGACTCTACATTTCAATAGTGGAAGAAGAAATTTACTGTATATGGTGAAACTGGGCTTAAACACAATTCATCTAAAGAGCATGATCAACTTATAAAGCGATTAAAAAAAGTTTCGTGAATTTGAAGAGCCGAATGATGGGAGACCGTCAAATACGATTCTGTGAGAGACTTAGGGGAAACTCCCTTTGCCTACTTGACCGATTACAAAAGTCAATTTATAGAAAATCAATCAATTTTAAAGGTTAAAACAACATTCAACCTATAATAAATGTCGTTCAAAGGATAAATTTTATACTTACAGCTAAAACTATTCTATTGCAGTAAATTCTTTAACCTAGAAAAACTGTGATCTAATGAAACCACTATATTTTTATTTAATTCTATTTATTACGACAAATACTCAAGCACAAAACAATCTATTCGGGAAAGTACTGACCCATGACAATGAACCTCTTGAATTTGCAACAGTTTTTATATATCCGATCCAAGACAGCACTGATATTAGTGGATCCATAACCGATAAAAATGGTGTATTTGAATTCATCAATCTGTCTCCTATGACTTACCAACTATCCATTCAAATGTTAGGTTACAAGGACTGGACTAAAGAAATAATATTAGATAAAGAAATTGATTTAGCTGACATAATATTGCATGAAGAAGCTGAACTATTAGATGCAGTACAAATTGTTGCTGAACAATCTAGCATAGAAAGTCACCTTGGCAAAAAAGTTTTGCGCATCGGCAAAGACCTATCAACGACAGGATCTAGTGCACTCGAAGCTTTAGATATAATTCCTTCTGTAACAACTACTCCAAAAGGGCAAATACAGATTAGAGGAAACTCAAATGTAATAATCTACATCAATGGAAAAGAAACACAGAGAGACCCTGCAACCCTAAAATTTATAGCTGCTGAATCCCTTGAAAAAATTGAAATAATAACAAATCCATCTGCACAGCATGATGCCGAAGGGGTTGGAGGAATTATTAATATCGTATATATAAAAGATAAGAGCACTTCCGTTAAACTCGAACTACTTTCCAATCTTTCTGTTTTGACAAATCCATTATACCTAAGTCCAAATGGAGGTCTTAATTTTAGTTGGACTAAAAAGAAAATTTCTTTATTCGCTAACCTAAGTCATGATTATGGCAAATATGAAGATTATGTAAATTCGAATAGAATCAGTTTCACAGATAACTTACATCGATATGAAAATCTGACGAATCAAAAAGGCATTGGCAATATCAGCAATGCATTGATCGGCTTTACTGTCGAACCTGATTCTACATCTTCTTTTGGATTAGAAGCTAACTTATCGCGATGGGATGTTCTTGATAAAATTACTCAAGTAAATAATTTTGAGTATCGATCAGCGGAGAATGAATCGATATCTCTACAGAGTGAACGTGGAGAAATTGAAAATGAGCTGTGGGTCAATTTGTCTTATGAAAAAACATTCACTAATAAATCAAATCTAAAAGTCTCATTAACGGCAGGTGGTGAAGACGAATCAAATTTCTCTCAAAGTGAAGATATAGACCTCACCGATCTACCCGTTAACTTGAACCAATTTCTTCTGTCTTCAGATGAACTAGAGAATCAAAGGTATTATCAAGGAAATGTTGATTATGAATTACCTCTTAATAAATGGGGAAAACTACAAGCCGGACTGAAACTTGATTTTATCAACTATCACATTTGCCAAAAATTAGAATTGCAATCAGAAGTAATAGAATTGCCTGACAATGATTTTGATATGGATATGCAAAAGGCAGGGGCATATTTAATACAAAAGAAGAAGTTCAAAAATTTCGAATATGCTATTGGATTGAGGCTAGAAAATTTTAGTAGTAATGCATTTCAACATGCCAATCTATCAAGTTTTACTCAAGATTATATACGCTTATTTCCATCTCTTCAACTAAATTATAAAATAGATCAAATCAATCATACCATTGGCATGAATTATACTAGACGAATAAATCGCCCTGGTTTTTTCGACTTGAACCCTTATGTGTCCTTTCAAGATCCTTTAAATTTAGAAACTGGAAATCCTTCTTTAGAGCCCGAAATCGCTGATTTAATCGAAATCAACTTACAACAAGAACTGAAAAGAATAAACATTGACGTGACACTTTATCATAGAAGCACAAGCAACTCAATTCAAGATATAGTTCAAGTTATCGATAATAATCGTACCCTATCCACATCAAAAAATATAGGCAATCAAATAAGTCATGGGATTGAATCCCAAATAGAATTTAAACTCAACAAATTCTTCAAAACATCAGGGACATTGGTGATTAGTCAAATCCGATATGAGGATACTGAAAACGACATATTCTTCAACAATCGATCTTCATGGAGTTTACGATTTTGGCAAGAATTAAAATTTAATGACAATTGGAAAATTGAATTATCTGAGATCTACAGAGCACCTAGATATCAGATTCAACAAAAAACTCATGAAAACTATTACATGAATCTAGGAATAAATAAAAAATTCAATAATAAACAGGGAAGTTTGTCCCTTTCAATACGTGATCTTTTTAACACAAGACAATATATTCGTTCGTTGCACACTTCTTCTTTTGAGGTAGAAAAAAGCTATAAATGGCAAACACGGCAAATTACTTTAGGTCTTAAATATTCAATAATTGATATTAAATATTAATAGGATGAATAGAAGAACTTTTTTTTAAGTATTCTGGCCTAATTGTATATGCGACCTCAGTTTCAGGATGTACTTTTTCAGACAGCAAAGGACGACTAAAAGAACTGAGTTCCACAACTTCTGATGCGCTAGGAACGTATTCTAGAGAAGGCGCTTCTACTACAAACTAACTGAATTCTAAAAATAGAAAAGGAAGTCCTTTAAAAGTAATTGGACAACTTTTTGAATCAGATTGTAAACGCCTCTGGTGAATAAAATAATTGAAGTTTGGCATTGTACTCATAAAAGAAGGTATGTTATGAAATTTGATGAATTTAAATGTCGAGCTAAGGTCCTCACGGATAAAAACGGGTGTTATTATTTACATACCATAATTCCTCCAAATTATTGGTGGAGACCTAAGCATATTCATTACCTTGTACAAGACATTAAAGATCATAATTAGGTAATTACACAATTGTATTTTAAAGGGGATAAAAGATTAAATAAAATGACTGAACATTTGCATTATCCTTATGATCCTAAGCGCATCATTACTCCTTACTCGAATAATGAAAGGCAAACTGAAGTGAAACTTAACTTATATATGAGTCCTTTGGATGAATAACGCATTATAACATGAAAAAAGAATGGCTAATTCAATTCGTAGCATTCCTTATCCTATTTCTAAATAGAATAACCTTTATTGAACATCAAGGATTATTTTTTTCTGATACAATAGGTTTAGATTTTTTGATTTTGTTGTATCACATGATCCTGTTTCTCTTTGTCAATTATTTTTTAATTCCTAAACTTTTTTATCCCAAGAAGTATTTGGCATTTTTTGGAAGTTTAATATTAGCTATTCTCTTTTTCGGAATTGTTGAAGAGGGCTTTTTAGAAAAAATTCTCTCGCCTGATATTAGAGGTGTGAATGACGTAACCTGGCAATCCATTTGTTGGTTTTTTGGAGAAATTATAGTCCCTTTGTTGACTTTCATGAGTATAAAATTTGTGTTTGATAATTTTTCTCAAATGCAGAAATTGGAGAAGATCGAACAGAATAAATTGCGTAATGAACTAAAATTTTTAAAATCTCAAGTCCAACCGCATATTCTATTTAATAGTCTTAACAACTTATATCATTTTGCCTTGGAAAAGTCGGATAAGTTACCTGACTTAATATTAAAACTTTCAAATGTTTTACGCTATGTTGTTTACGATGCAGCTGAAGAGAAAGTCCCACTCAATAAAGAATTATCATTTATTAAAGATTTTGTAGATCTCCAGAAAGTACAATATAGCGGTCGAGGAACGATCTTGTATAAGTTGCATATGGAACCCGTTTCCGAATCTGTAAAAATAGCACCGTTCTTATTAATTCCATTTATAGAAAACAGCTTCAAACACAGTTTTGGAACCAAAATAAAAGGAATAGAGCTTATCATAGATATTACAATAAAAGGACATGATATTTCTATGCAGATAGAAAATAACTTCGAAGAAAATAAGCTTATAGAGAATGAACTGATCCAAGGCGGAATTGGCTTACAAAATGCTCAAAAAAGATTAGAAATTTTATACCCCAATCGACATAAACTTGAAATTAATATCATCGGTGATAAGTATATTGTTCATTTAAATCTAACTGCTAGTTAATGGATATATTAAATTGTATAGTAATTGAAGATCAAATGCCTGCTCAGGAAATTCTGAAGAGTTTCATACAACAGACTCCTCGGTTACAATTACTAAGAGCATTTGTATCTCCATTGGAAGCTTTGGAAATGTTGGATAGTCTTGATGTCGATATTTTATTCTTAGACATTGACTTACCCAAGCTGACAGGGATCGAATTGTTAAGATCAATGAAGTCTCCACCAAAAACAATAATAACAACTGCATTTTCAGAATATGCCCTCGAAGGTTACGAACTTGATGTTGTGGATTATCTATTAAAGCCATTTTCATTTGAAAGATTCTTAAAATCGATATTTAAAATCCGAAAAGAAAAGAACAATAGCAATTCGGAAATCAATAATGAAAGCATTTTTGTAAAGAACAAAGGCCAAATAAAAAAAATTGTCATCAACGAGATTCTCCTTGTTGAAGCTAAGGGGGATTTCAATATTATACTTACGCAATCAGGAAAAGTAACAGCTAATATATCATTACAAAAAATGCTACTAACTCTCCCTTCCAATTTCATTCGATGTCATAAATCCTATATCATTAATATTACATTCATAGAAAAGATAGTTGGAAATCAAATACTAGTAAAAGACAAAAAGATACCAATTGGTAGATCCTACAAAGAGGATTTAATAAAAAGACTTAAATTGATATAAACGGCATGTAATAATATGTATGAAAGCATATATACTCCGGCCTCGTAGAGACACAGCTTACTATCATACGTTCTGTCTACTTAAGGAGGGTAGGGTGACAATTAGTGGGAAAGCGGTAAAGTATGTACAGGGTATCATCGAAATAAACTAAGCTTGATTTTGAAATTCTAACCATTCAGATTTCTTAAGATTATACCAATTGTGCGGCGTCTCATCCAAGTCAAATACCTCAATAAATTTTAATCCAACTTTACTTAAGATTTTATTTGATACAACATGATTCACATCTGCTGCACCACCAATTTCTTTTACATCAAGTATTTCAAATCCATATTTAAGAGATTCAATGGCAGTTTTGGTAGCAATTCCCTTGCCCCAATATTTTTTTCTAAGTCTATACCCCAAGTCATAATAATTAAAATCTTTTCTTACTTCTCGTTCGTATTTTAATCCCGTCCAACCAATAAAGTCCCCGGTAATTTTATCTTCTATAGCCCAACGACCGATTCCATTTTCATTGTATTGATTGCGTATATAATCGACAGCTTGCTGAGCCTCATGTATGGTCTTAATTGGGTTTTTTCCTAAAAATTCATGAACATCAGGATCAGAGTCAAGTAAGAAAATTCCCTCTGCATCATGCTCTTCTACATCTCTTAAAATTAAATTCTCTGTTTCAATATGTACATTCATCTATCACTTCATTTTTATGCTAAATAATATTGTAAAGCTAATTGATTGTAAATTTAAATTCACGTACCATATGCACTTTACAAACTATCTTAACTCTTCAACCATTTCCTTTAGTTTATTAATTTGCATCTTTTGTCGATCAATTTTATTCTGCTACCGATCTATTTGTTTCTGATGAAGATCTTTAATTGCTTGTTGCTCTTGGATGGCACTAATAGCCACGACGCCTATTCCTGCGTAATTTATTTTCATTGAAGCACCTTCGGAATCACTTTCAGATCCATCAAGCACCAATTCTGAAAATTGTTTCACAAAATCTTGGGCAGCAAAACCAATGGTTTCTTTTTGGATTGGATTCGCCTTCTAATGGTATTTGAGAAAAAGGATGTCCAGATACTTCCTGAGTTTAAAAAGATCGGTCAACCTATTCAAGTACAATTTGAAGTGCGCACATTGCAACATGAATGTGTGATCTGTGGTGATTTGGAAGCAATGGAAATGATTGTTCACCTGTAGAACATTTAGGCACTTATAGAATATGTGTATATCAATATGCCAAACGCAAAACCACTCAAAAACAATGACCCGTATCTTTACTCTAATACATGTTTGTAAAAAAAATGTCTTTGGAAGATAAAAATAAATAAAGCTAAATGCAGCATTGTTGCAAAAAGCATTATCTTTGACTTATTGAAAACTAAAATATTATTTACAATGAACTGGAAATTATTAGTTGTTGCTATTTTATGTCCATCAGCACTATTTTTTACTGGCTGTGATAAGGATGACCCGGTTATTCCAAATGAAGAAGAACTCATTACAACACTTAATTATATACTAACTCCTCAAAGTGGTGGAGACGTGATTACAATGAGTTTTCAAGATTTAGACGGTGATGGAGGGACGTCACCTACGGTTGTGGGCGGCACACTTTCTGCAAACGAAACCTATGATGGAACTTTAGAATTATTGAATGAATCAGAAACTCCCGCAGAGGATATTACAGAAGAAATAGAAGAAGAGGATGAAGAGCATCAATTCTTTTTCCAATCTTCAATCTCCAATCTAAGTATAGCATATGACGATGAAGATGACGATGGTAATCCTATTGGACTTTCTAGTACTTTGAGCACAGGAGCCGCTGGAGAAGGTAATATTACAATCACTCTTATCCACGAACCAACGAAAGATGGTGAAGGAGTATCTAGTGGTGATATAACTAATGCAGAAGGTGAGATAGATATAGAGGTCACATTCCCCGTGAGTGTTCAGTAAAAAAGTCATTCTATATTTTGCCTGTGTCCTTATCAGTTTTAATTCTGTTGCTCAAAACTGCAACTTAACAATTGAAGGAAGAGTTCTTGATGAAGCTCCAAATACACCTTTGTCCTATGTGAATATTCTTATTCAAGAACTTGCCACAGGCACTACGACGGATACTAATGGTAATTTTAGATTCGATGATGTGTGTCCAGGTCATTATCATATGACTTTTTCTCACATTGGGTGCGAAGGAGATCGAATACACTTGGATCTAATTTCAGATACCATCCTTAACATGAAGTTGTCGCATACGCCAACGTCCTTAAGCACCGTACTAATAGAAGGTAAAAAAAGTAACATAATCCTTCAACCTAATCTGTCAGTCAATCGACAGGCGATCGAGGATAATGCGAATCATAGCCTATCAAGTATGCTTGAGATCGAAGCCGGGGTGCACCTCATAAAAAACGGAAGTGGCATTTCCAAACCGATTGTACAAGGGCTTTATGGGAATCGGTTGACCATACTTAATAATGGCATTGTACAGAGCGGACAGCAATGGGGTAATGACCATAGTCCTGAAATCGATCCTTTTACTGCGGATAAGATTACGGTAGTAAAAGGAACGAGTGCCATTGAGTATGGAAGTGGTAATTTAGGGAGTGTGATTCTCGTCGAACCAAAGCGTATCTCTAATGATCCTCATCTACATGGTCAAATAAATTATGCATTCGAGACTAATGGTAGAGGGCATAATGTCAATGCTCGCTTAAGTAAATACACTCCTTTATTCGCGTGGAAAATCAACGGTACCGTAAGAAAGTATGGAGATAGAAAATCAGCAAATTATTTTCTTAACAATATAGGAACTGAAGAAGTAAGTTTTGCCATTCAATTAGAAAAGTCATTAAAAGATAGATTGTTTTTGGATTTCTATGCCAGCACATTTAATACTCGATTAGGAATTTTGAGAGGTTCGCACATAGGAAATATTACGGATTTAGAAAGGACGTTAATCAGTGAAGTTCCATTTTTCACAGAACCTGATTTCAGCTATGGTCTGGAAGCACCTAAGCAACATGTCTCTCATCAGCTAGTAAAAGGCAAAGCGAAATATTTTCTCCAAGAGGATCAGATACTTGAACTTATATTGGCAGGTCAAATCAATAATCGCAAAGAATTCGATGTGAGGCGAAGTGGAAGATCTGATGTGCCTAGTTTGAATATTGCCCAAAATACTTTCAATGCAGAACTAAAGTATACAAATGAATTTGATGGAAAATGGAAGCTTAAAATTGGTAGCCAAAACATAATGACCGATAATACGAATAATCCAAATACTGGAATCTTACCATTAATACCTGATTATTTCTCTTGGAAAACCGGGCAGTATACAACCTTATCAAAAACATTATTTAGTATCGATTGGAATATTGGTGTTCGCTATGATTATGAATTACAAAATGTTGTAACCATTAGCAGGGGCATAGATAAAGAAATAGTCCGATACAAGAATCAATTTCACAATATCAGTAGTGTCCTATCTACAAAATACGAAATTTCTAATTCGCAATCTTTCAGTTGGAATATTGGATATGCTACTCGAAACCCTGCAATAAACGAATTGTATAGCAATGGTTTGCATCAAGGAGTAAGCGGTATCGAAGAAGGAGATATAGATCTTGTGCCAGAAAAAGCATTGAAAAACACATTAGAATATAAGTGGATTCCAAACACCAATTTTTCTTTCAATTCTTTGTTTTATCATCAGCATTTCAGAAAGTACATATCGCTGATCCCTCAAGATGAGATTCGGGAAACGATTCGGGGATTTTTTCCAGTTTTCAAATATGAGCAAACCGATGCCAATTTATATGGTATAGACATATCTACACAGTTTACAATAAGTAACTCGTTTTTTGGTATGCTGAAATATAGCTATCTTAAAGGTATAAATACGGAAGATGATATTCCCCTCGTATTTATGCCTCCAAATAGTTTTTTTGGCAGTCTTGTTTATCGAACCAATAAGCAAATAGGACTTAGTAAGATTAAATTAGATGCATCCGAAATAGAGATAAACAACCGTTATGTATTTAAGCAGAACAACCTTCTTACAGAACAAGATTTTGTCCCTCCTCCTGCAGCCTATAATCTTGTAGGCATAAAAATTTCTACCAATATTATTTCTTCAAGCTATAAAATTAGATGTTTTATCAAAGCGGATAACCTTTTTAATATTGCCTATCGAGATTATTTAAATAGACAAAGATACTTCGCAGATGATATTGGAATAAGCTTTACAATAGGCATAAACTACAAATTTTAAAAACTCCAAAGATAGTTTTTAGTAATTCAGGATCATTGTTATTTTCTCTTTTTGATGCACCTATCTTTGCTCTACACTAGTATTTACCATCTGTGTTAATCCGAGTAAGCTGTGATGAATTTTTTAGCTTAGATTACTTACATTAATATTAGTAAAGAAATTTATTTATTCCTTATCCCGTATCATTCCTTATCCCGTATCAATACAAAATCTAATTAAAGGATTGCAAATTATTCAATTTTAATATAATGTTCTGAATACCTGTAGTTTGTAATACTTTTGAATATTGCCGACTTAGGTGCAGAAAGTTGATAATTCACCACAATAAAGGAAAAAAGTAAGACTTCGATTAAGCACATGATGCCCTTGAAATATAATAAAAAATAGAATCATACATTTAAAGAAAACAACATACCTTCGAATTAGACTCCATGCGAAAAATAAAAATAAACGATTGTTTCACATTGTGAAATGTTGTCGTATATTTAAGTTATGAAAATACGTCTTGTCAAAAGGCAAACAGTTTTGGACTTCATGCAAATCCATTCCAGAAGCAAATCATCGTTTAATATTTGGTTGAGAATGTTAAAAGGTGCTGATTTGAAAAGTACAGATGATATACTGAACATTTTAGGAAGTGCTGATTTTACTGGAAATTGAACTGACAGAATAATATTTAACATAGGCGGAAATAATTATCGGGTAATTTGCACTTATTATTTTGGCAAACGTTATGTTCATTTTTACATCAATAGGATAGGAACGCATAGCGAATACTCTGATCTATGTAAAAACAACCAACAATACACAATAGAAAATTATTGCCATGAATAATGTACTAACATATAAAATTATCAAGACGAAAAAGCAATACTTCAATTATTGTAAAACGCTAAAAGGACTTCTTGATAAAGGATACAAAAAGGATGAAGATAAAATTGAATTATTAACCTTATTAATTGAGAAATGGGATGAAGAACAATATCAAATTCCTGACATAGATCCAATTGAGATAATAAACCAACTAATGATAGAAAACAATCTCATTGCTAAAGATTTAGGCGAGATATTATCTTTATCAAAAGGTACAATTTCAAAAATCCTTAATTATCAAAAAGGATTATCAAAGGAAACTATTAGAATACTATCTGAACATTTTAAAATGACTCAAGAGATTTTTAATAGACCATACAAGCTTAAAAATGCAGTTAATAGAAAGTTTAAGAACGAAGCGTTAATGAATACGAAGAAGAAAATTAAACAAACCGCTTAACCGTGAAGCACGGAGTCTAACGCACGATGATCATTGCCTATTTCTGCGCTCCGCTTGAGAGACGCAAGATATCGCTATCCGTTCTAGGAGATAATATATTTCTTTGCAAACATTTAGTTACCTACGGGTGTTCATTAAAAATGTATTGTGCACTAAAAGGACTATTCAAAACATCTAACACTCTATGAGACAAATAATTATCAGCGTCATTGGGATACTTATTATAGGCGGTGGGTACTTGGCAAAACAAAAATTAGCGGCTACAGAAAGACCAGAAAAAGAACAACCTAAAAAGGCCTTATCCAAGGTGTTTACTCATGAGGTGAAAAACAAAGATACCGCTATCACAGTAACTGCAAGTGGAAACTTAGCAGCCAAAGAAAGAATAGAGCTTTTTTCGGAAGTGCAAGGTATTTTTGAGTATAGTGATAAGTCATTTAAGCCAGGTGTTAGCTATAGTAAAGGAGATGTGTTGATGCGTCTAAATAGTGCCGAGGAAAGGGCCGGTCTTTTGTCTCAGAAAAGCAGTTTACAGAACTTGCTTGTCGGGATTTTGCCGGACCTAAAGTTTGATTATCCAGATGCCTTAGATAAGTGGGAGGATTATGTCAATGCCTTTGATGTCAACACTCCTTTAAAACCTTTGCCACAGGCGAGTTCAGAAAGAGAAAAGCTCTATATTGCTGGTCAAAATATCATTAGTAATTGGTATGCTGTGAAAAACATAGAAGAACGTCTAACCAAGTATAATATCTATGCACCTTTTAATGGAGTATTAACTGAAGCAGCTATAAACAAGGGATCACTTGTACGGGCTGGCCAAAAGCTAGGAGAGTTTATCAATCCCAATGTCTACGAGTTGGAGGTGGCCGTAAATTCTACATATGCGGACTTACTCAGGGTAGGTAGCTCCGTAAAACTACAAAATGTAGAAAAAACTAAAAATTGGAATGGGAAAGTGACGCGTATCAATGACCTGATTGATCCTAATACCCAAACGATCCAGGCCTTTATCCAAGTGACAGGACGTGGACTGCGTGAGGGAATGTTTCTTGAAGCTGTCCTCAGAGCCAAGAGCGAAATAGGTACTTTTGAAATTTCAAGAAAATTGCTGGTAGACAACAATAAAGTATTTGTTTTTCGGGATGGTAAATTGATTTTGATCGAGATAGATCCGGTGCACTATACCGATAAGACGGTAGTGATCAGAGGCCTAGAGGACGGAACCGAAATTTTGGAAAAAATGTTACCAGGCGCCTATGACGGTATGTTGGTAGAACGGTTTGAAAAAGAACAATAATTATAGGCAGCACTTCACAACTTCAATTCAAAAGCTAGGATGAAAAATTTTATTGCCTTTTTTATAAAGTATCCAGTTGCTGTAAATATTATCATGTTATGTACATTGGTATTTGGATACTTTGGACTTCATGATACAAACTCATCTTATTTTCCACTCGATGATTCTAAGCTTATATTTATTAATATAGTTTATCCTGGTGCTTCCCCAGCCGAAATCGAAGAAGGTGTTGTATTGAAGATAGAAGACAATTTGCGAGGATTGGTAGATATAGATAGAGTCACTTCCGCATCTAGAGAGAATGCAGCAACTATCACTGTAGAGATCGTCGAAGGGGCGGATATTGACATCATATTAGCCAATGTAAAAAATGCCGTAGATCGAGTACCTTCTTTCCCCACTGATATGGAACCTCCTGTCATCTCTAAGCAGGAGAATATAAACAGGGCAATCACTTTTACCGTGAGTGGGCAAGGCATACCATTGATTACTCTAAAACAAGAAGCTAGGAAAATAGAAGATGACTTACGAGCACTTGAAGATATTTCTCAGATAGAATTAAGTGGATTTCCGGATGAAGAAATTGAGATCGCCGTCAAGGAAGATAAGTTATTGGCTTTTAATCTTACGTTCAACGAAGTGGCCTCTGCGGTAAGAAATACAAATTTGCTGACCACAGGTGGGAATATCAAAACAGATACAGAAGAATATCTTATCCGAGCCAACAATAGATCTTATTATGGCGATGGGTTAGATTTTATCGTAGTGAAATCTACCAACTCTGGGCAAATAGTACGCCTCAAAGATGTTGCTGTCGTAAGAGACAAATGGTCGGAGACACCAGATCGGATTGACTTCAATGGAGATCCAGCAGTACAAATTGAGGTCAGTACGACTAATACAGAAGATCTCCTCTTCGCAACAGATCAAGTAAAAGATTACATCAAGACTTTTAACACAAAAAATGATGTAATTAAGCTCAATGTAAGTTCGGATTCTTCCATCGCCTTAACCGATCGTCAAAATTTATTGTTAGAAAATGGTTTGATGGGAATCTGTTTAGTCTTACTATTTTTATCGATTTTCTTAAAGCCTAGTATTGCTATTTGGGTCGCCATCGGGCTGCCATTTTCATTTATGGGCTTGTTTATTTTTGCGCCAGGATTCATGACGATCAATGTAATTTCATTGTTTGGGATGATCATCGTGACGGGTATTTTGGTGGATGATGGAATAGTAATTGCGGAAAATATTTTTGATCAATTTGAAAAGGGAAAACCTAAATTACTAGCAGCCGTAGATGGTTCGAAACAAGTCATGCCCCCGATCATTGCCGCGATAATGACGACGATGATTGCTTTTTCTACCTTTCTATTTTTACCTGAGCGATTGGGATCATTCTTTGGACAGATAGCAACGATTGTAATTATTATTTTATTAATATCCCTAGTCGAAGCTTTTTTAATATTGCCCGCTCACTTAGCTCATTCTAATGCATTGAGCAAAGATTCCAAACAATTCTTTATAAATGTATGGGCAGATAAAGCGATGGCCTGGCTCCGAGAAAAGATCTACGTACCCATCCTTAAATTTGTACTTAATTTTCCAGTTTTTGGTTTTGCTATTCCTATTGCTTTGTTTCTCGTTACGATAGGCGCCATCGAAGGAGGAGTCATCCGATTCACTTTTTTTCCTACAGTCGCGTCAGACCGTATTAGTATAAATCTAGAGCTTCCTCAAGGTACGAGTGAAATGATTACAGATTCCTTAATTAATATTATCGAGCAAGAGGCTTGGGAGTCAAATAAAGAACTTACTAAAATCGATTCTTTGCCGCTCATTGAGAATATAGTAAGAAGATTAGGTCCCGGTTCTTCTACTGCTTCTCTAGTGCTGAATTTACTGCCAGGAGAAAAAAGAGACATACCTGCTTCTGTAATTTCAAATGACATCAGAACAAGAGTAGGTCCAATCTACGAGGCAGAGTCTGTAGTGTATGGATCGGGTAATGCCTTTGGGGGGTCTCCCGTATCGGTGTCTCTCGTTGGCAACAATGTAGATGAACTCAAGAAAGCCACCGAAGACCTAAAAAGTAATTTTAATAATAATGCACGGCTGACTGATATAACTGATAATGACCCAGCAGGTATCAAGGAAATAAAACTCCAATTGAAGGATAATGCTTATTTGCTGGGGCTAGATTTGCAGCAAGTGATGTCACAAGTACGATCAGGATTCTTTGGTAATTCCGTGCAACGTTTTCAAAGAGGAAGAGACGAGATCAGAGTATGGGTTAGGTATGACCGCAGTAATCGAAACAGTATCTCGAATCTAGATGATATGCGCATTGTTACCCCAGATGGGAATAGAGTGCCACTTTCTGAAATCGCTAGCTATACAATAGGTCGAGGAGAAGTAGTCATCAATCACATAGATGGTCGAAGAGAAATTCGCGTAGATGCAGATATGGCGAATCCGAAAGATTCTGCACCAGAAATATTGTCAAGTATAAGAGCAAATGTAATCCCTGACTTGCTGTCCAAATATCCGACAGTGACTGCCTTGTATGAAGGTCAAAATAGGTCCTTCTCTAGAATAGGAGTTGCCTTGGGACAAGTACTTCCTATCATCTTGTTACTCATGTATGGTGTGATTGCCTTCGTATTTCGATCTTATGGGCAACCATTGTTGCTGTTTATTTTGATTCCATTCTGTTTCGTAGGTGTAGCTTGGGGGCACTGGATGCACGGTGTAAGTATCAATATATTGTCTGGTTTAGGTATCGTAGCTTTGGTCGGAATATTGGTCAACGATGGGCTTGTGTTGGTCGAAAAATTTAATATCCTGCTCAAAGATGGATGGTCCTATCATGAGGCAATGGTCGAAGCTGGGCGCTCAAGATTTAGAGCGATTTTTCTTACCTCAATCACTACTGTCGCTGGGTTGGCACCATTGATTTTTGAAAAAAGTTTCTCAGCTCAATTTTTGATTCCTATGGCGATATCTGTTGCCTATGGAATTGCCTATGCTACTTTTATGACTTTGTTTTTACTGCCTTTATTATTGTCTTTGAAGAATAATATCAAAGTATTATTAATGTGGTTATGGACTGGGAAAAAACCGACCAAAGAAGCGGTCGAAAGAGCGGTGATAGAAATGGAGTCAGAGAAAGAGGCAGCAAAAATGTTTTAGTAGTTCGCAATAATTCAACAATAATACAATCTTAAGCCAACAGATAATTCAACCATAAGTCTAGTATTTATTAAATGTGAATTTTATGAAACGTAGTTTAGTAATTTTATTCTTTTCCCTAAGCCTTTTTATGAGCCTTCCAATTTGTTATGGCCAAAAAGTACTGAGCTTAGAGCAAGCTAAAATTTTGACCTTAGAAAATAATTTTGGCATTCGCATCTCAAAAAATAATGTCGAACTCGCAGAGAACCTAACAGATAAAAAGGCCAATGGATATCGGCCTACAGTTTCTGCTACAGGCGTGCTCGATGGGGGATATGGCAGCTCTTCTCAGAAATTTAGCACAGGTTTAGATGCAAGTACTGATCAAGCGTTAAGTTGGAATGGTACAGCCTCTGTCCGAGCTGATTATACGATCTTTGATAAAGGTAGAGCGCTGACGCTAGATCAACTTAAAGAGAGTCTAGAATTGAGTAATCTCCAATTGAATCAAGCGGTTCAACAAAATCTGCTGAATGTATATCAAGCGTATTATCAACTGGCAATCGATATCGAAAATGTAGAAGCACTCGAGGAGACAATAGGAGTATCTACGGAGCGATTGCGTAGAGTAGAATATCAATTGGAATTTGGACAAGGAGCGGGTTTAGATGTCTTAAATGCAGAGGTAGATATAAAGCGAGATAGTGTCAATCTGCTTAATGCTCGATTGAATGTAGAAAACAGTAAAAGAGATTTAAATATTGCTATGGGTTCTTATTATAATGAAGATTTTACTATAGAAGCTATTACGGATGTGGACGAGAGTCTCAACTTGGAAACATTACTATCAGAAGCTAGGCAAAACAACATCGATCTGCAAATCAACCGACAGAATCAATCAGTCAACGAAATAGACTTAGATATTATCAATGCAGAGATGAGACCAACGCTATCAGCGAATGCTTCTTATGATTATAATTATGCGAACAACGCACCTGGGTCATTTGTTATAACCTCTTCCTCTCAAGGATTTTCAGGTGCACTGACCCTTGCTTGGAACTTTTATGATGCGAGTAGAGATATCAGAAAACAAAATACCGTGCTCAATCTTGATAACATTAGACTGGAAACGGAACGTATAGAACAAGAACTGGAACGAAACATTGTCAATGCTTGGGCCAATTATCAAAATGCAAAATATGTGTTGCAAGTAGAAAGAAGTGCAGTATCTACTAATGAAGAAAATTTTTCCATCACCGAGGAACTTTTGAAAATCGGGAGGCTTACTTCGATAGAATTTAGACAAGCACAATTAAATCTATTGAATGCACAAACCAGTCTGAATAATGCGTTACTCAATGTGAAAGTGGCCGAGATTCAGTTGTTATCTTTGGTAGGAGATTTGTTATAATTCAGCCAATGGTTGTCCTCTGATAAAATTCTTTCTGTAAGTTATGCAAAAGTGGATAAACACTGATACTTTATAGGTGTTTCAAAAAATTTTACCACCTAAGGCACCAAAGAATAAATTACCACCAAAACAATAAGGTTCATAGTTGTCTAAATCTTAGATTCCTTGGGTGTTTCAAAAAAATTTACCACCTAAGGCACCAAAGAATAAATTACTACCAAAGCAATAAGGGTTATAGTTGTCTCAATCTTGGGTTCCTTGGGTGTTTTAAAAAAATTTACTACCTAAGGCACCAAAGAATAAATTACCACCAAAGGCATTAAGGTTCATAGTTGTCTAAATCTTGCGTTCCTTGGGTGTTTCAAAAAATTTACCACCTAAGGCACCAAAGAATAAATTACCACCAAAGGCATTAAGGTTCATAGTTGTCTAAATCTTAGATTCCTTGGGTGTTTTAAAAAAATTTACCACCTAAGTCACCAAAGAATAAATTACCACCAAAGGCATTAAGTTTCATAGTTGTCTAAATCTTGGGTTCCTTGGGTGTTTTAAAAAAATTTACCACCTAAGGCACCAAAGAATAAATTACCACCAAAGACAATAAGGTTCATAGTTGTCTAAATCTTAGATTCCTTGGGTGTTTCAAAAAAATTTACCACCTAAGGCACCAAAGAATAAATTACTACCAAAGCAATAAGGGTTATAGTTGTCTCAATCTT
>Ga0209828_1001570_pt1 | contig 20401 bp, 21 predicted proteins | sample MaitaG_FD_187429 | JGI IMG/M metagenome (GOLD analysis project Ga0209828, IMG submission 187429) | Marine algal microbial communities from Maine, USA - Maine_Asex2 metaG (SPAdes) (version 2) | ecosystem: Host-associated > Algae > Red algae > Unclassified | place: Maine, USA | collected 2015-01-05 | reverse complement strand
GATGAAGCTAGAGTCTCGAACTGTCTCGGCCCAGATCTTGTCGAGTTGGTCCAACAGGGGCGAATGCAGCGCTGTTAGGTCCAGAAAGGCGACAGGTGAGCGGTGGGGGGTGAACATCGTTCTCCTAGAGACTGGTTCCGGATAAGACCGGGCCGCGAGCGTGGGCGCCTTGACCCACGAGCTGCGGTTGCGCAACAGGGATGGGTTGACCGTTGTGCAAGGTGGATTCGTCGCTGGCTTCGAGAACGGCGACGACGTCGCGTCCGTCCATTCCTGTTGCTCGCGGACTGCGTTCCTCATCGAGGCAGCTGCGCACGAAGTCCTCGGCTTGGGCGCGAAGCGGTTCGGGGAAGTCGATAAAGGGCATGGAGATGTCGCCATAGCGATAGGCCAGGTGAGAGGTCATGCGGTCTTCGCTGCCCCGTTCACGCCCCCGGTCGAGAATCTTGATGCGTTCGTCGGCGGCCATGTCGTCGTAGACAGCCATCTTCTTCGACCCAACGACCGTGGTCTGTCGAACCTTCAAGGGGTCGAGCCAGCTGACGCGGATGATCGAGTCAAGGTTCTCCTCCCGATAGATCAGCCGCACGCTTGCGACATCCTCAGCAAAGCTCGTCGTGTGCCGTAGTCCCCACGCGGCGACTTCGTCGGGGGCCCGCCCCATAACGGCCATCGTGATCGAGATGTCGTGGGCGGCAAGATCCCAGATCACGTTGACGTCTTCGCGGTAGAGACCCAAATTGAGCCGGGCCGCATTGATGTGGTGGAGCTTCCCAAGTGATCCGCTCTGCGCAAGATCGACCAGCTTGTGAACTGCGGCGTTGTGCACAAAGGTGTGCCCGACGGCGAGCGTTACTCCAGCGCGTGCTGCCGCTTCGACAACAATGTCGGCTTCGGCGGTTGACACGGTCATAGGCTTTTCGACAAAGACGTGCTTCTTTGCTTCAATCGCCATCAGCGCCAACTCTGCATGAGACTCCGGCGGCGTGGCCACGACTACCGCATCGACGTCGTCTAGCGCTGCCTCGACGCTTGAGCGAGAAAGCACGGACGGGTACTCGCGAGCGACTTTTCCCAGGTGGTGGGGATTCGAGTCGATCGCAACGACTTGGGTCACTTCGCTAACTGCGGTCAGGACCCGAAGGTGCTTCTCACCCCAGTAGCCGCAACCAATAACTCCAACTCGCAGGCCGTGTTCCACTTGTGCTACTCCTTCCACCGCTCAAGCGGTGATCTGGTTTGAGTTGCCTGTGCTCGCAGTCGGCACCGGCGGCTCGCAGCGGTTTGTCCTACATTGAGTGACTTGCTGCTCGCCCCCTACTAGTGCGCGGCGGGACCCCCGGAAATACAAAAGGCCAAAGATTTTCCCGAGATCTTTCGCGCGTCGATACGGGGGAGCCGAGCCGCTCGCTATAACACGCCGTATAGCCGGCTCGATGAGCGCGCGAATACCGCTGCGCTAATGAGGCGCGTTGCGAAGACACATGGCAAGTACGTCCCTACGTTGGACGTATGCAGAAGAGCGGGGCCTTCGAGCGGCCGCCGCTCCTGGCGTAGAACTACTTGCAACCCCAGGAGAAGAGACACCAGGTGCTCAAGGACGGGTTGGGTTCGTTTGGCTCAGCGGTCGCGTTTGACTCGTTTGGCTCGATTGGCTCAGCGGTCGCGTTGGGATCGTTTGGCTCGTTTGGCTCAGGGGTCGCGTTTGGCTCGTTTGCCTCAGCGGTCGCGTTTGGCTCGTTTGGTTCGTCTGGCTCAGCGGTCGCGTTTGGCTCGATTGGCTCAGCGGGCTCGTTTGGCTCAGCGGTTGCGTTTGGCTCAGCGGTTGCGTTTGGCTCGATTGGCTCTGGTTGTAATGTAGATGGCGGCGCAAGGTCCGGGAACGTACCGAAGAGAGTGGGTTGAAGCGATGCGCCCACTTGGACCCGACCATGCACGCTGTTGCGGTCGGTGGCCAGGGGAAGCGCCGCAGTGTTGCGGACATGGGCTCGGACCGCATCGTGGCCCCAGCTTGGGTAGCCGCTCATCAGCAGCGCTACCTGGCCTGCAACGACCGGCGAGGCGGCAGAGGTTCCGGTCATCGTAATGGTCCCTGAACCGCGGTCCGCGCTTCGCACGGACACGCCGATCGCAGATACGTCTACGAGGTCCCCGTAGTTACTGAAAGGAGCGAGCCCGGGCTCGATGTAACCGTGGGCCGCAACCGAGATGACCTGCGGATAGCGGGCAGGAATCTGGGCGTCTTCAAGTCCTTCGTTGCCAGCAGCGGCGACGACCACGATGCCTCGACTTTCGGCATCGTCCAGCATCATCTGGAGTGCCGGTGATTCGATGTCGGTACCGAAGCTGAGGTTGATGATGTCTGCGTCGTGGTCGAACGCGAACTGCAGTGCAGCCAACACTGAGTGCACTGACCCGACACCGTCAGAGTCGAGGGCACGAATCGGGATGATCTCGGCCCCGGGTGCAACCTGGGCCACGATGCCGGCGACGTGAGTGCCATGACCGATGGCCTCGTCGATGAAGCCATCACCATCATCGTCAAGAGCGTTCGGCTCGTCGCTGACGTCGCTGTCTCCATCGACGAAATCTGCTCCGGGCAACAGGCGAGATGTCAGCAGTGGATGTGACACGTTGAATCCGGTGTCGATCACCGCCACGGTCACGCCGCTGCCAGAGACGAACGCATGGGTCACCGGCAGGCCATACACCAGGTTTACGTCAATTCCGATCGCGTCGACGATCGGAACGTTGCTGGACCAGGCATAAAATGGGCTGGCATGAACGCCCGGATCGTTCCAGGCATAAAAGGGGTTGGCGTGGACCTTCGCCGTTTCTGGCACCGCCCATTCGACATCGACGTCGTTGGCCATAGTGATCGCGAAGTCGCTGCTGGTTACATCTGGAGGACCTTGCACGATGAACAAGTTGTGGCCGGCATCAGCGATGCCGATGACGGTCGCCCCATTGCGCTCTGCTGCCTGGTTGGCGGCCGACAGGGATGAGGCACTGGCAACGACCGGAGCCGCCGGAACGACTCCATCGTCCTGCGCAGCTGCCGTCGATACGGTGAAGATCACGCCGAGCAGAGCGAGACACATCATTATGGCCAAGGCGGTCACCCGCGTCGGGCTGTGTGCTGCTGCATGGCTATTCATGTAGGTAGTTCTTTCTTGGTTAGACGTGAGCTTCCCGAGACAAGCTTTCGGGGGAGTGGGAGACACCTGGCGCTGGCTACGAGGGACGCTGATCGAATGGCACCACGCAGGGCGCCCGGCGGCGTCCGTTCGCTATATATCCACCTGTAGAAAGAACCGCAGGCGGTCGGATTGGACTTCGAAATCATAGGAACCAGCAGCGAGGTCGCCCAGCTCGAACTGTCCGATGTCGTTTATGACTGCTTCGTGCGTTCCCTCGAGGTTGGCAATCCGAAGCACGCCTGCGTCATCGGAACGCGAAAGCACCTGGCCACGGATGGCTGTCGTATCTGCGCCCGCCGGGGTGCCGTCCACGATCACGTCGGCCTCAGAACAGCTGTACATAGCGGTCCATGTATCGCGAGGGCCATCGTCAGCGCCACGAACACCGGCCAGCTCACGATCTAGTCGGGAGTCGTGGATCAGCGCCGCCCACAGGAACGTCTCGACGTTGGCTACGAATTTTGCCGATGCCATGATGTTGACGAGCGACTCGCTGAGTTCTTCGGGCACCGGGGGCATAGGAAGCGTTTCCGCCGCTGCCAGCAGCCGATCGACCAGTTCTGATTCGTTCTCGAGCAATTCGAGCGCCGCGCGGGGATCGTCTTTGCTAAGGCGCCGTGCGAGCCGCAGCAGCCGTTGCTCGTGGCTATACATGGACGTTCTCTTTCTCAAGAATGACGCGGAGCCGGGTGAGGCATCGCCCCCGTAGCGGGCCGATGCTTCCTACGGGGCGACCCAGACCCACGGCGATATCAGCGTACTCGGGCTCTGCGGGATCCAGGAACAGACCGAAGATCAACTCGCTGCACGGGTTGCCGAGAGACTGAACCGCGGAGTAAACGGCGGCCGATTCGCTGTGTTGCTCAACAAAGTCGTCGTCAGCGAGCTCATGAACCTCATTCACAAGCAGCATTGCGTTGTTACGGCGCCGCCACGATTCCCGACGAGCGACCGTCATCAACCAGCTCGGCAGCCGATTTGGGTCTTGTATGGCGTCGAGCTTTGTGAACAGAGTAGTGAATGTTTCTTGAGCGACCTCGGCCGCCTGTTCTTTCGACAGCCCTTCTCGGAGCGGGATCGCATACACCAGGCGTTCGTAGTGTTTGACGAGAGTGCGCCATGCATCCTGATCACCGGCCGAGCATCGCTCGAGCAGTAGCTGGTTGGTAGAAATGTGCGGAGTCATCGGGCCAGTCAGGCAATTATCCGAAGGGGGGACACTAGGCATCATGAATCACCAGAATATCGACGTCGTCCGCTGTTGGCTTTGGGCAAAACTGCCCGATTGCTGCGTGCCTGCCCTACTACTGTGTGACTACGAGCGTGCAGCGTCGGTGTCGCGCTGTCGACCACATCGGACCAGGCGACGATGCCCAGTCCTACTACGACACCGACCAAGGAACTCGGGTGCCGGATCGGCGAGGTTAGCCACAAGAGTGACGCCGATGCGTGAAGATCAGCGGCCGGCGGCAAGAACCGCTGGATCGCTGCGGTAGCGAGATCATCGTTTACATGTCGTCGGACGGAGCGACGACATGCTCACCTGTGACACCAGCGGCACGGCGTCTTCGCTTATCGTGTAAGCGTGGTTACACCTTCGCAAACCTGTCGCTCCAGGTCCGCGATACGGAGCTCATTCGTATTGATGATCGCAATTGCCAGCCTCCTGGCCACGGGCATGCCGTCGGCGGCAGCTCAACAATCAGGCGACGATCTCGTCGTATCACTGCAGAACGCAGCAACTGGCGGCTACCTCGCCGAAGTCAGCGGGTCAGTCGTGCAGACCGCAACGGCCGAAGTCACGGCGCAGTGGATCGTGGTCGATGCAGGAGCCGGCAGGTACTACTTGCGGAACCTTGACACCGGAAACTGGCTGCGTGGCCTCGGTGCCGGAGCCAGCTTCGATGTTGCGACACGTGCCAACGCATCTCAAGCCACCGCATGGAACGCTCCACTCAACAACGATGGCAGCTACTCCCTCGGCGACCCTTCCTCGGGCGGATGGGTACGCGTTCAGTCCTCAGACGTCAACCTCGGCGCAGAAAGCAGAGTTCAGACGGCGCGCTGGTTCGCCGATGCGATCAGCGCAAGCGCCAATCCACCCACAAGATTCTTCGAGACGCTGCCGCCAGGAGCTGATCTGCCGAGCGAGCGAGAGTGCGCCGCCGTTGTTTCGACCGAGCCGCTGGCCGAGATCGTTCCTGAGAACACAGTGCCGAACGCCGTTGCGGGTGGCCCCGACATTCTTGTCGATGGGGCCGAAGCGCTTCCCGTAAGCTTCTCCGAGCGGGTCACCGGAGAGTTCACCGGTAGCACCGAGGATCTGATCCGGTGGGCCGCATGCAAGTGGGGTTTCGACGAAGATGTAACTCGTGCCCGGGTGGTTGTCGAGAGCGGGGGCAGGATGTCTACCAAGGGAGATCCCTCGGATGATCCTGACATCTGCGCCATTTTCCAGGAGTCAGCGCCGTGCTTTCAGAGCCACGGCCTTCTTCAGGTCAAGGCGTCGATTCACTTGGGCAGTTATCCGGCCTCAGCTGAGTCCACCGCATGGGGTCTCGACTACGCAATGGCTTGGCAACGGGCGTGCTACGACGGAGCGTTCGTGTGGCTCGACGACCCGACCTATGCAGCCGGCAACCTTGCCGGGTGCGTCGGTGCTTGGTTCTCAGGCGACTGGTTTGACCCGGCTGCAAACGCCTACATCGGCGAAGTAGTCGCCGCCTACAACGCCCGGCCCTGGGACCAGTAGACAAGTGCCCATTTCCGCGCCGCCGTCACCGCCATAAGAACTGCCATAAGAACTAAGGCCATGGCATGACCCGCAACCCGGTCATGGTCAGCGAGCGACCTGCCTACGTTCATCAGAAACGTCCTCAGGAACGCATCAAGAGCTACCCATTTTGCTGCGTTCCCGCCGCTACCCCTGAAGGAGATCACGCAACTTGTCTTGGTCGGCGATCGGGAACACGACGTCAGAGATAGCGCTTTCTGGGTTGGCAATTGGCGCGACGATGTCGGCGGGGGTCGCTAGACGCTGTCGGCTAGTTCGATGCGGGTCCAGGCGCCGAGGAAGATCGAGGTGCCGGCGGTGATCAGAAGTGCGGTGCCGGAAGCGACTTCTTCGCCTGCTGCTGCGGTCAGGAAGGTGCCGTTGGTTGAACCTAGGTCGGTGAGGGTCCAGCTGCCTTCGACGTCTCGCTCCAACATGGCGTGGCGTGAGGACACCGCAGGGTCATCGGTTAATGCTTGTACATCAATCTCGGGGAAGATGCCGCGGCTGGTGCTTTGGCGGCCGATCAGAATGCGGATGCCGGCTAGCGGCACGATCTGCACCGCCGGCAGGGGGTCGGGTAGCGTGAGTTCTGCGTCGCCCACGCTCGCGGCAAAGAAGTCGGCGTCGACCGAGATCTTGACATGCATCGGCGCGGCCTCGACACTCGGTGCTGCCGTTCCGGTTGCGGTATCGGGACCTTCCGGTAGCGAGCCGCTGGCGAAGTCATAGCCACAGCTCTCACAGAACACATCGTGCTCGTGGCGCGCTACGTTGCAGTTGCTGCATGTCGGACCCGCATCCGCCGATGATGCCGGGGCTTGTGCTGCCTGGGCCGGGGATGCAGGAACCCGAGCGTCCGGTTCCCGGGGAACGCTGGTTGGGCCTGCCGGCGTGCCGCCCAGTAGTTCGCCGCACACCGAGCAATAGTCAGCCCATGTGGAATCGTGCCCATTCGGGCACTTGGTGGTGGTCACGAACCTTTGCCGACCCTAACTGTGCGGGTCGAGCGAACATCGAGGGCCATGGCATCGGCATCGGCGACTTGCTTACGCAGTCGCACCGTGCCGGTCTTAGGATCGTCGACGTCGACCACCTTTTGCAGCAGTCGCACCGAGTCCTCGTTGCCAGTCTCATGGGCGAGCTGCACGGCTCGGCCGAGCTTCATGGTCGCGGTGTCGTCGTCGCCAGCGGCTCGGGCGGCAAGGCCATCGTGGATGGCATCGGCGAGCTCAGCCTGACCGGTGTAGTGGGCGACCTCGCGATTGATGCGGGTTGAGAGGTTCTCGTCGTTTGTCCATACGGCACGTACTAGAGCAATAGGTTCAGCCTGCCCATCGAGGGCCAACATGACCCGCGCTCCGAGCCGTTCGTCGCCAACATTGCCGGCCGGGATGCGAACCCGCAGGTGATAGTCACGGCTTTCGTCGCCGCCCCAGGCTCCAAGCGGAAAGTCGTCGGTCAGAGCATCGACGGCAACGGCTTTGGGGGTGAGATCATCGATGTTTGGCGAGACCTGCTTGAGGAACTCGATCGTTGCCCCTTTAGGGCTCCATAGCCGCAGCGCTACATCGGCGACCTGCTTCTGCATCGAGCCAGAGATGATGCGTTCAAACTCGGCTTCCATATCGTCGGGGCTCGGGATGATGTCCACGGTGCCCAGCAAGGCGTTGGCGATGCGGCGCATCTCGTCGACGTTCCAGTCGACACCCAGACCGCGGCAGTCGCATTGGAAGAGACCGACGCATGCGTTGATTGATGCTTGAAGCACATCGTCGGACTCGTGCTGGTTCTTGCCATCGGTCAACAACAGGCTGTGGCGAATGAGATCGGGCCGGCTCGCAAAGATCTCGGCGGCCAGTCGAAGCCACGTGCCGATGGCCGTTCCGCCATCGGCGCGCATGCGGTTCACGATCTTCTTTGCCTCGTTGCGGCTTGATGCGTCTGCGGTGGCGGTGCCCGACCGCGGATAGAGCTGGGTAGCACGATCGGTGCCAGCGATGATCGCGAACTCCACGCCATCGGCCAGGGTGTCGATCGCTACTGCAGTGGCAGCCTTGGCAGACCGGACCTTGGCGCCGCCTTCTTCGTTCATCGACCCGGACATGTCCACGATGATGACTTCGAGCAAACCCTGGGCGGGAGCCGTGCTCGCTCCGTTGGCTGCATTCACGGTGATTACCGCGTCGACCGTGTCCCCTCCGGAAGGAAGGTATTCGTTTTGAAACACTTGGGCAGTGAAGTCAGCCATGCGTTACTCCTGAAGTGAAGAGGGTGAACTTGGTGGGGTTAACTCGGCGATCGCAACGGTGATGTTGTCGTGACCGCCTTTTTCGTTGGCGAATGCAACGAGTCGTTCAGCGCGAGCCAATACGGTCTCGTTGTTCTCGCCTGCTTGTTGGTCAAGGGCTGGGTAAACAACGGTGTGCATTTCTTGAGCCGTTGGTGCATAGTTCCACAGCCCGTCGGAACAGACAAGCAGCAGGCCTGGTAGTTCAACCTGCATGGTGAGCATCTCGGGCGTGACATCGTGGCTGTCTGCCCCGAGCCACCGGGTGATCGAATGCGCACGAGAGTCGGCCTCGATGACTGCGGGGTCGAGTTCGCCAAGAGCAAGTTGCTCTTCGGCCCAACTGTGATCCCGTGTGAGCTGAGTAGCCGTGCCGTTCGCCAGCCAGTAGGCCCGGCTATCGCCAAGCCAGCCGATTCGCAGATCAGCCCGATCGCCAGTGATATGGGCGACGGCGGTGACCATCGTGCACGACGGCGGTTCGGCGCTCGTCTGTGCTGTCACATTGACTATTTCGGCCTGTGCCGCTGCGGAAGCATCGACAATGGCCTGCTCGAGGCCGGTAACCGACGCCTGCTCGACGAGTCCAATGATCGTGCTGGCCGCATTCTGGGATGCATGCTGGGACTCGTTGGTCGACGACACGCCGTCGCACACAACGAGGGCGGCGCCCGTTGGTCGGGCCGCAACGGCGCCCGCATCTTCGTTCGTTCGGTGGACTCGTCCCCGATCACTCACAATCGCGAACCAGCCGCGGTCGACAACGACATGATCTTCGGGCGCAGGTTGCTTGGTCCCACAAAGCTGGCACCAGCCATCGTCGGTGATCTCCACCGAGTCGCCGCCGCAAGAAACACAAGGTTTTTTGGGTGGTGCTGCGATCGCGTCAAGGTCGGACCCGCATGCTTCGCACCACTTCGCGTCCGACGGACAGGTCTCGCCGCAGTTCGTGCAGGTGCGGTCGTGTGCCGCGACCTCGGTCACACGATGCTCTTGGCGCGCACGGCGTTCGCTTTGTCGATCAGGCGAATGCGTTCGTTGCGGTCGGTTGCCAGTCGCCCGAGTTCGCGATAGGTCTGTTCGAGCTGTCGGCGAACGCCCGTGTCGGTCAGCGGTTCACCGAACAACTTGGTCGCCTCGTCGGCCGCAATGGAACCGGCCGATAGGCCAATGAGCGCCTGGTCAAGAATCTGCACGCTGATCTCGGCTCGTTCGATGGTGTCGAGCTGCACGTCTTCGAGCACTCGAACTGCAGCAACGACGTCGTTCTTCGAGGGAGCAGCGCCCTCGATTGGTTGCACATAGGTGCGGGCGGCAGCGATGCGCGCATCGAAGTAGCCGGCCGAACTCGGTGGCACGCTCTGATAGGCAGCGACTGCACCCACACGATCTCGGTTTGCGGCGCGGCAGCGGGCGAGCCCGAAGGCGGCAGTAACAAAGGTGGGGTCCGTGGCAATGATCGACTCGTACAGGCTTGACGCCCGCGAGAATTCGCCCGCCATCTCGGCGGTAAGCGCAACCGCCAACTTGGGTGCGATTTCGCCCGGTACTTGAGTCCAGACCTGGCTGAACTTCTCGGCTGCAAGATCAGGCCGGTTCGAAACAATGGCTTGCAGTCCCTCGATCCACCGGATGCGCCAGTCCCACGGATCCACGCTCGACAGGCTCTCGAGCACGGGCTTGGGATCTCGCCTCGCCTGGACGGCAGTCAAAGCCGAAACGAACGCAGTCTCATGCGTCCACGGAACCTGCTTGTCGTTGACTGCCTGGCTGAGCTGCATGTGAGCGAGCTCGGGATCATCGGCAGGTAGGTCAAGCAAGAAACTGGCTGCCGGGTCACCTGCATTCACTCGGGGCAGCGGCAGGGATCGCCAAGCAGGTTTGTCGGCAGCCTTATTGTCATCGACCAATAGCTCGGTCAACTGGTCGCCGCCAAAGAACGCACTCGGCGTTGGCTTTGGTTCACCGGTCGTAATGGCCACGATTTCGCGGAGCACACCAACGAGCTGGTTGCGCATCTCTTCTGCGGTTTGGAAACGGTCGTCGGGGTGGCGAGCGGTCGACTTCAGTAGAAAGCGATGGAACGACTCGTAGTGCGCCAGGATCGGTTGTTCGCTGGGTGGCGGGATCTCGTGCAGGTAGTCGCCCTGATGAAACGAGAAGGGGAGTGTCAGCACCGCCAGGGTGCGGCCGACTGTGTAGAGATCTGATGGCACCGAGGGGCCGGCGCTGGCAACTTCGGCGGCCTGGAATCCTTGGGTGCCAAAGATGGCGGCGTCGCCGTCGTTCTGGCGCATCACACCGCCCACATCGATGAGCTTCACGTCGTTGGCCGTAGCCATCACATTGGCTGGTTTGAAGTCGTTGTAGACCAGGCCCTGATCGTGTAGGTAACCAATAGCCGGTAGTACACCGATGATGTAGGAGATGGCGTCAGACAGCGACATGCGAGCCATGACGTCGCCGGTTTCCTTGCGCAGACCCTTGAGTTTGGAGTTCAGCGATGCGCCGCCAACAAACTCCATCACGATGTAGCCCGCGCCACCCCAGGTGACAAAGTTGTAGATATTGACGATATTGCCGTGCTCAATCTGAGCCAGAAACTGGCGTTCCGCAACCGCCGATGCAATTGCGTCGGCGTCGTCTTCGTTGAGTAAGCCCTTGAGTACAACCCAACGATCCGATACCGCTTTATCTTTGCCCAGGTAAATCCAACCCATGCCGCCATGCGCAAGCGGGCCAAGAATTTCGTACTGGTTGCCGACAAGGTCGCCCGTCTTGAGAGCGGGGGCGTTGCTTTGGAAGTCAAATGGCGTGCGGCAGGTGCCACAGAACCCTTGGCCGCGTCCGGGCACGCCGTCACGGCCTCGACCCACGGGGTTGTCGCAGTTGCGGCAGAAACGTTCTTCTTCAGGGACTTCGTCGATGACTGCTTGGATCTTCTCGGCCGACATCAGCGCTTGAGACGGATCGCCTTCGGGCGTGGGGGGCACGGTGACCAAACCCAAGCCAAGACCCATGCTCTCGGTCGCCGACCGCCGCGTGGCTGCGGTGCGGCGCGCCTGACTCGACGCAACGGCGGTCGAGACTCGGTTCGAGAGCTGGGGCGCTGACGGCGCCGCAATGCTGACAGCGGTCACCGGAGCCCCAGACAAGGGACTGGTCGCGCCCGTGGGGCTCGTGGCCTCAGCGGAGACAGGTGCGCTCGCGGCCGATCCGCAGGTATTGCAATAGCCGTCGCCAAGGATCGTGCCGCCGCAGCCCGCCAAGCGACATTGGTTGCCGACCGTGGCGTAGTCGGGTTTCGTGCCAGAGGCCGCGGCTGGGGTCTGGGCTGCGGCTGGGGTCTGGGCCGCGGCGGGGGAGGGGGCCGCTTGGGCGAGGCCGCACGTGTCGCAATAGCCGTCGCCCAGGACCGTGCCGCTGCAGCCAGATTCGGTACAAGTTGTCATGAAGCCGCCAATCGTGCGCCGAACTCCCCGACGAGCCTTTCGGCTCGCGCGAGATCGGTCGGTGCAGTGAATAGTTCATTGTGCGCCTCGGCGCTCATATCTCGCAGCACGGGATCCTCGCTGTGCCCAGTTGCCGCCATCTTGGCCCGAAATGCGGTCAGTCGGCCACGCAACTCGTCACGTTTTTCGAGCGGATGGCTATTGGCAGCAACGACCCGGTCGAGCTGCTCTCGAAATCGTTGCGCTCCAACGGCCCAACCATCGAGTTGCTGGCGGATATTCTGCCAAGGCGCGGATGAGCTCAGAATCGGCTGGAGTCGGGCGGCCAAGCCCTGTGGTCCGTCGATAGCGGCAACTCCGGGCGGTTGTCGAAGACCAATTGGCTGGGCCACCTTCGCGATCGAGTCGGATCGACTGCGTGATGCTTGTTCGATAAGGGTGCGACACTGATCAAGCAGATCGGTAGCTGCCGCAATGTCGCTTGCGAGTTCGTTATGGCTTGATCGGGCAGCCGCGATCTGGACCGAGGCTGCATGTATTGCCTGGTCAAAGGTATGCCGGGTGTCGGCGGGAATCGACAGCGGATCGGTCAGGGAGAGATCGCGAATTCGCTGGACCGTCTCGTCGATGCGGTCCAACTCGATGCTCTTGATGCCGAGCGCAATGCACTCTTTGCGGAGGGAGGCCAGTGTCGCCTCAGCAGAGTTGAGCCGGGGGAGCACACTGCGTAAAACGGTCTCTGCGTGGGTCACGACATCTCGAACTGGCTCGTAGAGAGCGCTCATCTGATCGATAAGCGCTTCGATCGATACTCGTTCTTCGCGGCTTGATGATCCGGTCAGACCTCGCTCGCCGAGCGGGACGACATCGGCGGCAACAAGCACGGATTGCTCAAAGAGTCGATGCGTCAGGTCGCTGCGTTCTGCTTGACCAACTCGCGAACCGGTGCCACGCACTCGGCGGGCGGTGTCGAGGGCGGAACTGAGCAACGTGAACAACGTCCACAAGTTGGGGTCGGCGTTTTTTACCGATTGCAGCGCCTTTGCTGTAGCACCGGTCAGCACGTCGGTCATCAGTAGCTGATACACCGAGTGCTGCTCAAGCTCTTGCAGATTCGCCCCGATGCGGTGTTCAGCCGCCGTGTACTGCCGGAGCCGCATATCTATCTGATGCGTCTCCACGGTGTTGAACTCTATTGCCCAGCACAACGATACGTACGAACACTAGGTGCACGAAGGGAGTGCCTGGGAAGGCAAAGCGCAGCGAAGCGCCTACTACCGGTAATACTGTCAGCGTGGTGGATAAGGCGAACGAGCCAGTGCAGTCGGGGCGCTTCAGCTGGCTTCGGGCGGGAACAACCCCGGATCGCCTTCAGCTGACAGCGATTGCGGCAGTGTTCATTATTGTCGCCGTCGGCGTGGCGTCGTGGGTGCTCACCGATCGGCTCGTCAACGACACCACCGAGGTTGCGACAAGCACTGGCGAAGTATTGATTGCAACCCAGCAAATCAGCGCCAGCTTCGCCGAGGCGGACACCGCAGCCGCTGCGGTACATCTGGCTGGAGCCGACGGCAACCGAGAACAACGCCGGTTGTACGAGCAAGCAATGGACCGGGCGACGTCCTCGCTCGAAGATGTTGCGCGGGTCGTTGGAGACGACGAAATCTCCCACCAAGCCCTGCAATCCATTGCTGGCAACACGACCGACTACGCCGGTCTGATCGACGCAGCCAGGCTGGCGAGCATTCAGGATTTGGCAGCAGCCAACTCACAACTCAGCCAGGCCAGCGCCCTGAATCGCAACGAGATCACCAGTGCTGTTCAGCAGATTGCTGACCGGGCGCGTGACCGCTTCGACACCCAAACGCAGGCGCCCTGGTATTTCGTCGCCATTATTGCGCTGGCGATTGGGCTTGCCCTGTTGATCGTTCTGCATCTGAGGCTGAGCCGTCAGTTTCGTCGAGTGCTGAACTTGCCGATCGCACTCGCTGCGGTTGTGCTGCTGGTGATGGTCATCATGAGTGCCCGCGGCTTCGCCAACCAACAGGCGGCGTTCAACGATGCCGAAGAGCAAGCTTTTGATGCCATCCAGGTAAGCGAACAGATCCAGCAAATCGCCTACCGGCATCGGGCGCTTGGTACGTCATCGATCTTGAATGGCCAGAACATTAGCGCCGATCTCACTCCGCTCGAAGACGTTCTCGCGGCATCCAACGGGCTCTTCGGCCAAGCATTGAGCGAGGCAAGTTCGACACGAGAAGTTGCGGCTGCCGAGGAGATCGTGGCCCGATGGGATCGCTACGTTATCGAAAGCGACAAGCTCCAGGGAGCGCTTCGGGTCGACAACGCGGAGCTGGCGGAGCGGATCGCCCAAGGCTCGGCGAACGCGGCGTTTAACGGCTTCAACACCTCGGTCGAGGCCGCGCTTCTCGACAACCGAGAGCAGTTCCTCGGACAACTGCAGACCGCGTCGGATTCTTTGCGATGGCTGCGTGGCCTGATCTTGCTCGGCTCACTGCTGGCCGCACTACTCACCTGGTGGGGCTTCGCCGAGCGGATTGGAGAATACCGATGAACCGATTGACACGTCGCTCGTTCCTTGCTGGTAGCGCGGCCTCGGCCGCCCTGGTCGGGCTCGCCGGATGTGGCGGCACAGCAGCCACTGAGACCGTCTCACAAAGCGGCTCGCTCCGGGTTTTGAACTGGCCGGATTACATCGATTCGGCGCTTGTTGCGCAGGTCGAGCAGCAGCTCGCACTTGGTATCTCCTATGAGCCGCTTTGGGACGACAACTACGTTGGTCAAGATCTCTTTGGATCGCAGTGGGACGTTGTCATGCCAACCAATTGGCTCGCTGCCCAATACGTGCAAGAGGGTCAAGTCCAACGGCTTCCCGTTGAGTTCATCCCCAACCACAAGAACATCGATCCGGTGTTCCTGACCAACAACTGGGACCGCGGCGCACGCTTCCACATGCCGTGGCAGTCAGGTATCACCGGCATCGCCTATGACCCCGACAAGACCGGTCGCGAGTTGACTTCGGTAGCGGACCTGTTCGCGCCTGACCTCAAGGGGCGAGTCGCCATGATAGGTGAGATGCGCGAGGCTGTAGGTCTGGTCATGCTCGCCAACGGCGATGACCCAGGCCGGCCAACCATTGACCAGGCCGAGAACGCATACGAACGAATTCTCGAGGCCGACGCAGCTGGCCAGTTTCATAGCTGGGTATTCGATGACTTCGCCACCAGCCTGGCCAACGGCGATGTCGCAGCGTCTATGGCGTGGTCGGGCAACACGGTGACGCTGCAAGAACAGAATCCGAATATCAAGTTTGTGATTCCCGAAGAGGGTGCAATCCAGTGGTTTGACACCATGGTGATTCCAAATGGCGCGAGTAATGCGAAGGGCGCGGCCGAGTGGATGAACGCGTTCTACGACCCAGCGCTGGCAGCACGGAACACCGAGTTCGTGCAGTACATCTCTCCGGTGCTCGGCGTGCAAGACGAGTTGCGCCAATTGGGCGCAGCTGGTCGCTCGCTTGCCGACAACCCGCTGCTGTTCCCCGACGACGAGACCCGGCGGCGATTCTTTATCTGGGGTGGCCTCGATTCATCGGCAGCAGAGCAGGATCTCGACGACCGGTTCGCCAGCCTGCTCCCCGAATAGGCTCTGCACCAAACCGCCCTTTCTCCGCCCCGTCTCTTCGCCTCTCTGATTAGGACAGTCTCCGATGCACCAGCACGATGAGTCGATTGCGGCGCTCGCCGACAAGGTGATCAAGTTCGCTCGTGAGCGAACCGAGCTTCATCCCATTCCTTTGGGGGCGCCTCGCACGGCCGAGGAACTTGGTGCTGAATGTGGCGACACCGTGACCGCCGACGGGATCGGTGGCGACGAAGCACTCCGACTCTTTACTGAGGTGCTGCATCCGGCTTCGCTGTCGGTCGACTACGAGCGTTACCTGTCGTTCGTTCCGGCAGCGCCGACCGAGGCCGCGATATTGTTCGACCTGGTCGTTGGGGCTAGCTCGATTTATGGAGGTTCCTGGCTCGAAGGCGCAGGTGCAGTGTGGGCCGAGAATCAGGCACTCGACTGGATTCGCCAGCTCACATCGATGCCCGAAGGTTCTGGGGGCGTATTTGTGCCTGGCGGAACAATGGGCAACCTGTCCGCCATGGTGGCAGCCCGCGACGACGCTACACATCGCCGTGGTGGCCGGCCAGACCGTTGGGCATTCATTGCATCGAAACAAACTCACTCGTCGGTGCAGTCCATGGCCGCGGTCATGGACGCCGACGTGATCAAGGTCGACGTTGACAACGATTATCGGCTCACCGGGAGCGAAGTCGCATCGGCGCTCGACGCACATGGCGATCGGGTGGCCGCGGTGATCACCACTGCGGGCACGACCAATCTGGGGATCATCGATGATCTTCGTGGCATCGGGCAGGTGTGTCGAGAGCGCAATGTGTGGATGCACGTCGACGGCGCGTATGGCGGCGCGGCCTTGGCTTCGCCGCGAAGTCAGCCTCTGTTCGACGGCATCGAGTTCGCCGACAGCTTCATTGTCGATCCGCACAAATGGCTCTTTGCCCCCTTTGACTGCTGCGCGCTGCTCTACCGCGACCCCGATGCAGCCCGTCGATCCCACGCACAAGAGGCTGGGTACCTCTCATTCCTCGATGCATGGGGCGACTGGAACCCGAGCGACTTCGCCGTGCACCTGACACGACGCAGTCGCGGGTTGCCGTTCTGGTTCTCGCTTGCAGTGCACGGCACTCAGGCCTATGCGAACGCCATCGACATCACCATGGATTTGGCGGTCTATGCGGCCCAGCAGGTCGACGCGGCCGAGCATCTGACTTTGGCCATGGATCCGGTGCTGTCGGTTGTGGTATTCGAGCGCAATGATTGGGACGCCCAGCAGTACCAGGACTGGAGCGAACAAGTGATGCACGAGGGGACCGCGTTCGTGGTGCCCTCACGGCACGAAGGCAAACCCGTCTACCGCTTCTGTTTTGTGAACCCTCGTACGACCCACCAAGACATCGACACGATCATCGAGCGCCTCACCTATCTGGACTGAGGGGAACTCTCCCAGGAGCGCCATGCCAACGGTTCGATCGCGATGACTGGACCCTGCGGTCGGTGATCTCGGTATTGGGAGTACTTGTTCGCTAGTGCGTCGAGGGCCAACTCGTAGTTCTTTCCCGAAGCGATAACGCGGGCGTTCCCGTCGACACGCACCCACCACAACTCGGACCAATCATCGGCGTAGTGGTCGACCACCAGCGACACGTTCCGATGTTGTTCGATGTTCGCGAGCCGCTTCAGAGCAGTGGTGGACTTGGGTTTACCGTCAACAGCGGAAACGATCGTTCCACCGTTGAGGATCGCGAAACAGCACGGCACAACATGGGCTCCCGCCTCAGCGGTGACCGTGGCGAGCCGAGCCACCTTTGCGGCTGCAAATCGATCGCGAGCCTCGCCGGTATCTATGAGCTCATCCAGTCATAGCTTGTGCCCTCGCCCAAGGGTGGGAAGGTCACCTGGCGCTTTTCGAGGAAGCTCGCAATGCCTTCTTGTACATCGGACCCGGCCAGGGACTCTCGCATGAGGCTTTCGGCGTGCTCGGTCGCATCCTGCGCCGATTGAGCGGGCTCGTTGTTGATCTGATACTTGATCGTGGCCATCGAAGCGGGTGACACATTGGCTGCCAAATCGCTGGCATAGGCCAGCACCTGCGGCATGAGATCCTCGGCGTCAAACGCACCGTTAACGATTCCGAGCTCAGCGGCCTCGGCCCCCAGCACAACTCGTGCCGAAAGCAGCAGGTCGAGTGCAACCTGGCGGCCAGCAACGGCGTTCAGGAGCCACGCCATGCCGTATTCACCAATGAGTCCGCGGCGAGCGAATGCCGTCGTAAATTTGGCGGTGGTCACGGCGAACCGAACGTCGCACTGCAACGCGTAGGCGAGCCCAACTCCCGCACACGCGCCGTTGATCGCTGCGATCATTGGCTTTCGTATATCCAGGGGGGTCGTGCGAGGAATCTCGCCGTTGGGCAGCGAGTGGTCGTCGGGGCCAGGTCGATGCGCCAAATCGGCGCCAGGGCAGAACGCTCGCCCGGCACCGGTGACCACGATGACCCGAACGTTGGGGTCAGACTCGGCTTGGCGTAGTCGCTCGAAATAGGCGACCTCCATATTCCCCGTCATCCCGTTCATCGAGTCGGGTCGATTAAACGTCAAGCTGGCAATGCCGTTCGTTACGTCGTAGGTACAAAGATCCTCGTGAGCCATTCCAGAACGATAGGCAGACCTATGACAGCGCTGTTAGCGACACCGGTCTCCCTGCCGTGTGATGGGTCGCTAGAACCAGGTTCGCCCTATGCGGGTTCGAATCTCGTTCCCACCGCCATTCGAACTTCTGAGGAAGTCCTCATTAACCGAGTTGCTCACCGGGGGCTCACAACTCCCGGCAGCAAGTCCACTTGCGGTTCGAACATTGTCGCATTAGGCCCGCCATTCGAACTTCTGACGAAGTCCTCATTAACCGAAATCCGATAGGTCCATCTGTGGCGGCGTGTGGGGAGCGTGATCGTCGCCGGCTCGGACGTCGCTGGTGATTTGGTCTGATGGTGGGGGCGACGTCGAGCCACGGATTCCGGCTAGTGATGCGGGGCGAGGGTGCGTGTTCGGCCGGATACCTATCGCGGACCACCCACAACAATAGACGCCAGGTCGACATGAACGCCGACGACGACGAAGCGTGACTTCGGTGCGGGTTTTTACTCGATTATGGGGTGGCGCCTGCTGTGGTCCGCAGCTTGCAGACCGCGGCAGGCGCCACCTCGCGCTCGGCGGGTTTTCAGGTGAGCTTGTTCTTAACGGAGTCCACGGCGCCCTGGACCTTGTCCTTTGCGCTGTCGATGAAGTCCTTTGTCTCGCCCGCAGCCTCATCGATCTCGCCGTCGGTCTTGAGTTCGTCGTCGTCGGTCAGGTCACCCGCTGCCTGCTTGATTCTGCCTTTTACTTTGTCAGCTTCGCCAGCCATGATTGTCTCCTTGTTGTGTTGCTACATGAACGCCACTACGGCGCACGGTCTTTCACGTACCCGCTCGACTCGCCTTTTATCCGTTTATCCGTAATGTGGCAGCGGTTGTCCTCCAAGAAATGGCTGAGGACGGTCTCCCGGGTTATCTCTAGGCGATCTGTGAGATCGGGGCTGGCCGTTGGCATCAATATTGGCTTACCGTGCGAGCGCTACGGTGTTGCTGGGGAGCGCTCGGTACGTTCCGTAGTCATTTGAGTTTGGCACGAGTCTTAGAGAGCCGAGTCGCCGCAATACAAGCAACCACAGGAGCAGTCATGGAAATCGCCGGTATCGGAACAGGTGGCCTCCTCGTCATCGCTGGAGCCGTGTTGGTTTTAGCCACGAGCGCAAACATCCTCGGGATCATTCTGATCCTTGTTGGGCTAATCGCTTTCGGAGGATTCGCAAAGGGCAAATGGTACTAACGACATGAGCTCCACATAGTTAGCGCAGAGCCGGTTCGGCTATGGCCATGCCAAACGAAGCGGCTAGGTTGGAGCAAGCTGAAGCGGATCTTGGTGCGCACGCTACAGCCACGGACGAGATCATCGATCCGTACATCTTGCGCATTGCAAAGGCAGTGAACCATGAGTGGCACGACGTTCAAGATGACCCAGCTTGTAGGTGAGTCGTCCGAAAGCATCGAAGATGCTGTAAAGACTGCTCTGAACACCTCAGGCGAAAAAGTACGCGGCCACACTTGGCTCCACGTAACCGACATCCGGGCCAACCTTGGCGAAGGAGGGTCCATCGACCGCTGGCAAGTGGCGGTCGATGTGGCATTTAAAGTCGAACAATAGCGTTCAGTACCGCGCGCCAGACCCGAGCCCGAAGCCGCTGAGCCGGGCTTGCCTCGCTCACCACACGGGAGATTTACCCCTCCCGGCAGCGGCCTAGCCGTCGAGGGGCAGTCGATCAACGTCAACGGCCCCAGCGGACACAAGACTGGGCCCTAGTTATCCGGCGGTTTGTCGGGAGCCGCGCACGTCGAATGATCAGCCGAACCAGTCCCATCGGTGCGCTCTCGAACCATCCACTGCGCCACCCAGACAAGGCACTCGAGCATGAACATTTACACGATCGCCATCGTTGGGATGGGCCCGCGAGGTAGTTACGCGCTCGAATGTTTAACTGCGGCCATCGCAGACTCGCCGCTGGCCTCGCAGGTCAGGCTGCTTCTGTTTGACGATGCGGCCCACGTCGGTGCTGGTCACGTCTATGACGTGGATCAACCTGAGACCAACTGGATCAACATAAGCGAGCGCGCTCTGAAGCTCGAGTCTCGTGCCGACCTCAACTTCGATGGAACGCCCGTCTGTGGGTTTCCCAACTATCACTCGTGGGCAGGCATCCAGCGAAGTCCTTGGCCCGTTGATCTCAACGACGCATTCCCCCCTCGAGCACATGTGGGCGAGTACCTCAAAGCTCGGGCCCAAAGCCTGATTCAGCCGCTAGAAGAAGCTGGCATCGCAGCCCTCATCCGGACACGTGTCGAGCGGCTAGACGAACTTGGTAGCCGTTGGAGCATCGAGGATTCACAGGACCGCACATGGTTAGCCGACGAAGTCTTGTTGACCGTCGGACACCAGCC
>Ga0209828_1001569_pt1 | contig 20408 bp, 22 predicted proteins | sample MaitaG_FD_187429 | JGI IMG/M metagenome (GOLD analysis project Ga0209828, IMG submission 187429) | Marine algal microbial communities from Maine, USA - Maine_Asex2 metaG (SPAdes) (version 2) | ecosystem: Host-associated > Algae > Red algae > Unclassified | place: Maine, USA | collected 2015-01-05 | reverse complement strand
TGAAATCAATGAACCCTTCCTGATTCTACACGGTGATGCTGATAAAATTGTCGATGTAAAAGATGCGGAAAAAATGGCTAAAAAACTGGAGTCCTTCGGAAAGGTTTATAGCTATAAAACCTATAAAGATGGCAATCATAATTTGAGCAATTTTCTTTCAGAAAGGAACAAGGAAATTTTAAAGTGGTTCAAGAAGTTTTTAGATACTGAACCTAGTTCGTGATCAGCTCCGTTTTTCTTTTAGTGTCCACTAGGTCATAGGTATGATTGCCTTATTAGAGAAGTGTTTATCCTGACACTTTCCTTAGGGCTCAATACGCGACGACCAACTTTCCTCCCTTCGCATTGGTAGTGTGGATTTCCGATCAACCAACCGATCTAAAATCGGAGGTTTTTCAGTTTTCAAGCGATCAAATGAAAATCAGTACTCGATTAGGGCCTCGGGTCAAGAAGACGCCTTTAAGCCTTGAAGACTTTCTGTTAAGGGCAACAAATGGAGTCAACCCAGCCAAGGGTGCGAAAGATAGCTGAGCTTGCTAGCCAATATGCATGAACATATGTCGTTATTGATTGGTGAAAAAACGGTGAGAGGCCAGTAAAAACATATCTTTGTGGCTTCTTTGCAAATAATATCAACATGCATCATTCTTGCTTTCAAATTGCTCCCATGCGTTTACTACTTGTTTTGATTTTAGTGCTGTTTTCTGTCGAAGCCTATTCACAGGTCAAAGTAGAAGCACCCAACGTTGTCACTGCGCGTGAACCTTCGAAAGCGATTGATCGTCTGGTCTTTGAATTTAACTCGACGCACTGGCTCAATACGCCGACGATGCCCGATACCGTTTCTACCAAATGGTACAATCGTGGAATCAATGCCTACATCACTTGGGATCTGAAACTCGGTGAATCTAAGAGATTTACCTTCTCTCCAGGGATTGGCTTGAGTAATCATAACATCTACATGGACTCTTGGCTGGGTGTTGATACAGACAGTACCAGTAACACTTTTGGACAAACCGCCCTGTATAACATACCCGACTCAATCAACTACAGTAAATACAAGCTCGGAACTACGCATCTCGAACTACCTTTGGAATTGCGCTGGCGATCGAAGCCCAACAAGTTCCACCACTCTTGGAAAGTAGGAGTTGGATTGCGTGTGGGTTACCTCCTTCAAGGAATGACCAAGTACAAAGGGGTTGAAGAGGATGCGTTGGGATTGGCCATCAATGTGAAACGCAAGGAACTCAATTTGAGAAACGTAGCCAGCTGGAGATTTGGTCCTTCATTGCGTCTGGGTTACGGCAATTTCAATTTAGTAGCCTACTACAGCATCAATACACTCTTCAACAAAAATCAAGGACCGGGCGTGAATGCTTTCTCAATCGGTTTTTCTTTCAACAGCCTCTAGCAACTCAGATCGCAAAAGAACTCAGCTATGTCAGATACGATCCTTTACGAGAAAACCGGAGGAACGGCTCTCATTACTATGAATCGCCCCGAACGCTACAACGCGTTTATTCCAGAAATGAACTTGGCGCTGGCCAAGGCATTTAAGGATGCGGGAAGAGATTCAGAAGTGCGAGTCGTAGTACTTACTGGGGCGGGTGAAAAAGCCTTTTGCTCCGGCAACGATGTGAAAGCTACACTTGACTCAGCCGGAAAGCGCAACTTGGGTGATACGGTTCGTAATTACTTTATGCCAATGGTGAAGGCACTCACAGGTTTGGAAAAACCTGTCATTTGCCGATTGAATGGTGTTGCCGCTGGAGCTGGTTGCTCACTGGCACTCGCTTGTGACTTGGTGGTAGCTGCCGATCATGCTAAACTCATTGAGGTTTTTGTCAATATTGGATTGGTGCTCGACTCGGGCTCCTCTTTCTTTTTGCCCCGAATCATTGGTTCGAAAAAAGCATTCGAAATTTGTACCCAAGGCTCGAAGGTGACAGCTGCTCAGGCGCTCGAATGGGGAATGGTAAACAAAGTTGTACCCGCTGATGAATTGGATGCGGCCGTAAAAAACTACACCGACTACTACGAAACAGCACCAACCAAAGCCATCGGATTGATGAAGAAGATGTTGCAGCTTTCGCACCAAAACGATCTGGCAACCATGTTGGAGATGGAAGCTCAAATGCAAGAAATCGCAGGAGCTAGTGCCGATTACAAAGAAGGAATAACCGCCTTCAATGAAAAGCGCCCGCCAGTCTTTAAGGGCCAATAACTCGATCATGTATCTAGTTGGGGACGTAATTGCCGTAGATAAACTTGCTCTCTTGTATGCTGTTTTTAAACAGAAAGAGAGCGCACTTAAATACCTCTCGCGGCATCACCCAAAGAACGAGAATAGGTTGAGTATTCTAGAAATTGCGGATTTGAAATTTCCCTTTTTTATTCTTGCTGAAATACGAGCGGAAACACCCCACTTTAGAATCCTTAAGAACAAACAAGCCTTGCTTGAACGGATTTCTAGCATTGAAGCCATAGGTGATTTTGAAACCTTCTACTTTAATATGTGGCGAATCGAAAACGAATCCTTCAATCAGGAATTTCCGACAGAATCTATTTTACGGGGCCGCGATTGGCACCTGCATTTTACAGATCATGATCTACAAGATATTTCGGTAATTGGTTTCGATCAATATTGGAATGACATTCTTCCCGAATAGTTGACCCAGGATTTGTACGATTAGGTGAATGAGCGACTTCGCTGAGGTCGAAGGTGTTGAAATGGCTGAGCTAACCTACTGTGACCGCGCTGCGGTCAATCAGATTGCTAAGTAAGTATTTTCATTGAACCTCACGGGTAGTACTTAACGAGTATCAGATGTCCGACGGACAGATGAACGTATTTCACTCGCTCACACACTAGTTTCCTAATTCAGTAAATTCGCGCAAGACCAATAAATTGATCGCCCTACACAGAATTCACAACTCGCGAATTCTTACAACATAAAGGCCAAGGTTTGACCAATAAATCCTAGCATATAACCGGCGGCTAACTCATTTGGTTCGTGTTCATCTAAAATAAGCCGACAAGTACCCACCAATCCCGCCGCAAAAACTACCATCATGAGAATCGGGGAAACAGCTTTAATGGAGAAAATGGAAGAGAAAACGGTTAGAGAAATCAAAGCGCCCATCCCCAAAGCATGTAAGCTGATCTTGAAGTTGGCCACATTGATCATGTAGGCGATGAAGAGTGAGATAAACCCACCTTGCATGATGTCACTCGCTACTCTGGGGCAATCGGGTTGGCGCGACATTAAAAAGTAATTGAACAGCATCAGCAACATCATCGTGAGTATCGGTATCGCGCGTTCCTTGCGATTGCTCAGCTTGAAATCGGTGATGAAACCCTCACGACGCACTACCTCAAGGATGATCATGGGAACAACAATTCCATAGATGATCGTCCATCCGATCAAGTAAACGCCCATGCGTTCAGGTGGAGGAGGAATCTTGTAGGGATTGCACCACATCAAGTAAATCATTCCGTAGAGCGGAATGAAAATAGGATGAAAAGTATACGAGATGAGGGTGGCACCCATTCGTTCGATCATAGAACAAAATTACTCAAAGCAGCTGAGATAGATGCTGCTTTAAAAAGACGATATAATGCTTGTTCGAAAATGAACCTGCGTCTAACTGATTTAATTTTCAGAGAATCCCTTGTAATAAGTGCGAAGACTTTTTAATTTTTCATACGCCGTAGAATACCGCAGATATGGCACTCCCAATTCATGATTTTTCACACTGATTTTTTGAATATTCGACCAGTTGGAAAAGATATCTCGATAGGCTTGTATCAAGGAGTATCCGGGATGGTAAATATGTGCCGGTTCTGATTTTACACCGTTAATTTCCAAAATTGAAAAGTTTTTTCCTGCACGAAGATCTTCAAAAGAAGCAGCTTTAAGGTCGTATCGAGCGTAGTAAATGCCCTCTATTTTATCAAGAATTTTGTCGAAAGTTTCAATCAGTTTTTCGTCAATCAAGTGGTTCCCATTTAAAAACATAGTGCCTCTCGAGTGGTTTCCAATTTCCGAAAGAATCATTTTTTCTCCCGTCGGAACTACTTCGTGGAAACGTTTGGGGAAACGATTGCGCATCGATTCGTACTGCAATTTTGCACGGGGCTTCTCTAAAATCAAGGCCTCCATTGTCAGCTTCCCATCGCCAGTAATGCTGAGAAATTCCTTTAAAGTGATGGAACAGATGTTTCCTTTTTTTGAATCAGGAAAACGGTAGTGCAGGACGCTGATTTCATCAGAATAATCAATAAACTCCTGTAGAATGATCGGAATTTTAAATTGACTCAAATACCCATTCAACTCGTCTTCGTTATTGATTTTCTCAACCATTAATCCACGTTCGCCAACGTCAGGTTTGGCGATGAAAGGATATTCAATTCCCTTTTTTTGAAGTTGTTCTGCGATTACCTCCAGAGAGTCTCCGCTGTTTGCTAGAATTGTTTTAGGGTACCATCCTTCGGGAATCAGTTGATAGATGTCCATCTTCGATTCACCAATTAACCCACCAGTATCGATGCCTGGATTGGCCGCACTGAAAAATAGGAAGTGTCGGGTTTTGATAGATAACCAAATCCAATAAGCAAACACAGGAGCGTAAACGAGGCTAAACGGCCAGTATTCCCAACTTCTTAAACGAATGGAAAAGTCGCTGTTCTTAATGCGACTCCAGAGGGGCATTTTTCTGCTTGATGACCAAACTTTCCATGTAAGATTTGTTCTCCATGAGGTCGAGATAAGTCATTCGCATGCGTTCGTTATCGTGCAAAATTGAAGTAATGCTGAGCGTGCGCAAATTCCCATTGTCGCGAGACATAACGAAATCGTTTTCCGGATCGTCGAGGCCTTCAAAATGGTGAAAATGTAAAATAGATCGCTGGCTAAAAGTGTTTTCTTCTTGCCAAATGCGGAACAGCTTTTCGCGCTTTCGACGAATAGGTTTTGGATACAATGTCGAAGATGACCAAATGTAAGGTTTGCTCATGTCGAGCTGCTTGAGAAACTTGCGCTTGCCGTTCCAACGCAACTCATGGAGCTTGCCGTCTTTATACATGATTAAGGTGAAAGGCTCCATATTTCCCAAAGGCTCACTGCCTAAGAAAGAATCTTCATTGCCTCTCAAAAAAGACAAAACCAAGGTTCCCCGACTCTTGTCGTAAGGCAACTTTCGTTCGTGATTCTCCGTTGCTCCGTTCAGCAAGCAAGCTATGCGGCCTTCATTTGTTGTCCCAATCCAACTTCCGCCAGATTGTTCATCCACTGGATATAATAAAACTTGCCCATCTTCACGCTCTACTTCCTGAGGAGGCATAGAAGCTCGCGCTACTGCCTCATCTCGGTTCGAGGTGATTATGAACTTCCCATTCTCAATTGGTAGAAAACTTACCGTGCACATATATCTTCTTTATGTCGCTGGGTCGAATTGGCTACTCCAAATCCTTCCGCAATTTCCATCTGTGGATTCAAATGGTTCAAAGCAATCCTCAGCATGGCTAAATGGTGAACAGTATGCTCAATGTTGTAAACCAACTCCCGTTCAAAAGTAGTAGAAACTCGTTGACAGCCAAATCCATAGTCAGTCTCTAAAAGCAATGCATCTTGCGTGTCGTGTGTCGAAAGCTGTAGCACAACTTCTTCCATCATCGAATACGCTACAGCCTTGTTTTTCTGAATCATCTGGTTCCGCTGACGTTTATCATAGTTAACCACTCCCAGCGCGCTTTGTTCGAGAAGACATTGAAAAAACTCGATGCAATGTCTTGTGTGTTGACCTATCGTAGATCCTGACAAAACTTCTAGTGGTTGAGAAAAATCCGCATCGCTGATAGGCAACATAGTTGCCTTCAATGATTCGAACAATTGATTTACCACCTTAGTAAGCTCTTGATTCATCCCGTTCTGTTGCCGTTCTGTTGCTGGTTGGCTTAATCGTCCGGCGCCAAAGTTAGTCCAAAAACAGGCACTCCGAAGGCTGTGTTTCAGAAAAAAGGGACTTCCCTGTCAAACCGTACGTTCACTTACATTATAGAGAATTACAATGTAAAAACCTCAAATTGATCTAATTATTTACCAAGGCCTGACTTCCAAAGGACAATATTTGCATTGTTGATGTTTATTAGATGGAAAAATCAGCCTCAGATCAAAATCCGAGCTCATGGTGACCCAATTTCGCCTTATTTAAGAACCAAGTATCATAATCACTGGTTTGTACATTCCCATCTAAGTTTCCATCCGTAAGAGAGTAAGTGTTGACGATGGCTGGATCTACGAACCATTCATCGTAATCGGTATTCTGAACGGTGTTGTCTTGATTGTAGTCACCAGCGAAGAGCGCAAAAGCTCCATCCGACATCATCTTGAGTTGTTCAATGCCGAAAGCCTGCTGCTCGCTGGTGGTAAAGTCGTAAACAATACCAGTTGTTCCGGCAACAAAACTAGCCGCCGATAAAGCCCCAATGTGATTTCGGTGTCGAACGGCAAAATGATACTCCTCCCCTGCTATCAAATTGAAGGAAAGTGCTTGAGAATTTTGGTCGACTATCTGCCCATCTGTCAAAACAAAAGCGGAAATAGCCTCCTTCAATACCGTTCCTCGGGGCGGGAGTGCGTTCGGTGAACCCGTACGAGATTCAACCAAAACCCAGTCTACTGCATCAGCTGGAATGTTCGTCGCTGTGAAAGTTGTAGCATTGAAAGGTGGGCCGTCGTATGGACTCGCATTGGGAAGGAAAGGCATAGCTCCATTTGTCATGGTTCCATTGCCCTGATAGCTTCCCTCCAAAAATAGCTTCAAGTCCACGCTGGTACCACCAGAAACAGGCATGGCTTCGGTGATGGAGAAGGATGCATCTTTCCCTTCGTCTCCCTGTGTATTTCCGTTGCCATTTGCTGCTACACAACCTGTATAGAAAGTAACGTCGCCGGTTCCAGCCGCTGGTGCTGTCCATTGTAAGTCGTATTGATAGCTGCCCGATTGTCCACTCGGAGCATTTTGATGACCCACGTAATTACCCGAAGAATAAACTTGGGTATTGCCGCCCGCTCCAATCCAGTCACCCACGTAGTTGTTGCTGCTGTCCCAAGAAATCATGGAAAATCCGAAACGCTGTTGAGAAGGATGGACGATCTCAATGCTCAAATCGTAAGTATTGCCTGGAATGTACTCCGCTGGATTGCCATTATCCCACGCAAAGTTCACCGCTGTAGTGCTTCCGCTGCCGTGGCAAGAGGTGCAGCTGTTTTGGCCAGGAGCTCCCGTTCTATTGATGGGAGGTGTCGTGCTGTAAGTGTGTCCGTTGGGTATATTCACGTAGAGGTGCAAACACAGGAACGCTACACAAACCAATAGTAATTTCTTCTTCATCTTTCCTTTTTGAGCAGTGATATCAAGCGAGAGTAGGCTGGGAGGTAGTGCCATCGCATTGGTCGAAGTTATTGATATTCAATGACTTGTGCTGTAGTCTAGAGAGTCTTTGTCAGTAATCATTCATATATAAAATGTACTCAATCTTCAAATGTGCTGAATACTAGCTGAAAATATATAGATAATGTAAGTCACAAAAAAAACCGGACTCAAAAGAGCCCGGTTTCCATTTCTACTTTATTTCAATACTGGCTTTTACACTTAATCCATTGCCTTGATCGCCGCCAAGTATTTCTTCAATTCTTCTTTCACCTTTGGAGCTAAGAAGAACAGACCGATCATATTCGGTACCAGCATAGCAAAAATCATCGCATCAGAGAAGTCAATAACAGCTCCCAAACTGGCTGCTGCACCAATGACAACAAAGACGCAGAACAATCCTTTGTACACTATTTCCATCAACTTGCTTCTTCCAAAAAGATAAGACCAAGCTTGGTAGCCATAGTACGACCATGAGATCATGGTGCTAAAGGCAAACAGAATAACAGCAACCATCAAGATCCAATCAAAATATGGAATGCTGCCAGAAAATGCTAGTGAAGTTGCTTTTACACCTTCTCCTACTTTGGTTCCGTAAGTCATTACTGATCCATCGAAATTGCTAATCACTATGACCAAAGCCGTCATAGTACAAACTACAACTGTATCGATCAGCGGCTCAAGCAATGCTACCAAACCTTCACTTGCTGCAAATTTAGTTTTCACTGCCGAGTGAGCAATAGATGCCGAACCAATACCGGCTTCATTAGAGAAAGCCGCTCGTTGGAAGCCTTGAATAATTACACCCACAACTCCACCTCCAATAGCCATAGGAGCAAAGGCTCCTGAAATGATCGTTGAAATCGCTTTCGGAATGAGCGTGATGTTTAGTCCCAACACGATCAAAGCACCAATTACATAAATAGCTACCATGAAAGGAACAATCTTATCTGTAACGCTTGCGATGCTTTTGATACCACCAATGATTACTATTCCCACCAACACTGCCATCACCAAACCGAACACCCAACCATATCCATCACCTACTCCCGTAACTGTAGAGAATAGTTGGAAAGCTTGATTCGACTGAAACATGTTACCGCCTCCAAATGAACCTCCAATACAGAAAATGGCAAATAAAGCCGCTAGGATCTTGCCCAAAAACCCAAGACCCTTTTCACCAAGTCCGCGACTTAAATAGTACATCGGGCCGCCAAAAACGGTTCCGTTCTTATCAATGTCGCGATACGTTACTCCAAGAGTACACTCAACGAACTTAGAGGACATACCCAAAAGCCCACAGATGATCATCCAAAATGTAGCTCCTGGTCCACCGAGAGATAGAGCCACAGCAACACCAGCGATGTTTCCAAGGCCAACTGTTCCCGAAAGAGCTGCAGTTAGGGCCTGGAAGTGGGTAACCTCTCCATCGTGGCCCTCAATCCTTATCGTATCGGGATTATCTCCGTCAACACTCGAAACACCCTTGTCGTACAAGTCCGTACTGCCTCCTAGTTCGAGGTCGTCGTATTTTCCTCGAACAACGTTTATCGCTGTCCAGAAATGACGAATGTTCACGAATGAGAAAAAGACGGTGAAAAAGAGCGCTCCCAAAACCAGTGGGAAAAGAACCCAAGGAACTTTGTTGGTGCTTCCTACTGGAACGCCTTTAAAAACGTAACCAACGAAATCTTGTGTGGTCCATTTGAAAAAGTTGTTGATCTTGGCATCCATGGCCAAGTCAGAACAGGGAACACAAGAACCTCCACCGCAATCAACGAAAGTTTCGCTGCCATTCCATCGACCATCTTCACAAGTCGCTGGCTTGTCACTTCCACAGGAAGAGCAAAGCATCAAAATGGCAGCCAATAGGCTTACCCAAAAAATAGAAATACTTGATTTCATATATACTGCAGTCTGATTGTTTGTACTCTAAAAATAGTATTCGCTTATTGATTTTCAGGTATTTGAAGCCCTTTAATACCCAAGTGATACTTTGTTAGGTCAAAAAACATACCGTTTGATGGTGGCTAGCGCCTGTGTAAATGTGCTTTTGAGTATCCCGATTGCCTCTTCGTGAGCTCAGAGGAGGCTAGTCGTTCATCGGTGCCTGAACATAAATAGACCCGCAAATTTTCAGGAGCTCTTCTTCCTCACTGGTGGATCCGGAGACAAATAAGCCTGCTACTACCTCCGCTCCTTGCTGCTGTATCCACCGAGCAAGTACGTAAGTATCGTCACTGAGAAAATCGTCATGCAACAATACTTTATCACCCTTTTCTATCGCCCCGGCCTCAATCAAATATTCAGCATCGCCCTCATCGCCAAATAAATCGAGATAGAGAGGAATCAACGGAACGTTCAAGCGATACGCCAAAATACTTCCAAAACTCAAGCCCATGCCTGCAGGAACACACAACTTGTTGAATTCCAGATTACGTGTACGATTGTAGTAATCCTCTATTACCGCACGAACCAAAGCCGGATCATTCAACAATGGGTCAATGACCGGATCAAGGTCCAGTTCGGGATCCCTTGAAGAGTTTAGGAGTTCCTTTATTTTCTGAGCTATCATGGTTTTCGTTGCTTGAGCCAATGCTAAGATAAGGGGAAATTTTTGTCAATAACTTTCCATCAATCAAATATGATTTTTTCAAGTCAGATAGTTTTTTATATGAACCGTGCTTTCTGCGATATTTTACAATACTAGAAGCCACCTTACTTTCAATATAGGGATGTTGAACTAGGATTTCTTTCTCCGCTGAATTGACATCTATTGTCCGTAAATTTTTGCTCTCTATTTTTAAATATTGGTTTATTTTTAAATAACTCTCTTTCCGCATACCGGGAACTTCTAGCAGTTGATCCAATGAATGAAATCCACCTAGTGCAGTTCTGTATTTTGTTATTGCTCTCGCATAATATTTTCCTACTCCTCTAATTTCCATCCAGTCATTTACGCTTGCAGTATTAATGTCGAGTAAGATCTTCGGTGCTTCGGGTTCTTCAAATGATTCAGCTTTAGGTTGATCAGCAAATCCGCCTTGAGATTTCTGTTTATTGAAATTTGGCTGTTCTGAAAAATTTCTTTCTGTCTTATTGGGCAGGTTTATGTAAGATTCGATTTGATGAAAATCTTGATCCTCTAATCCATACAGCTTTTTTAAGTCTGACTTTATTTTAAATTTCCCACCTGCGCCTCGATAAGCTAAAAGTGACTTCTGAGCTTTTACTGAAATCGGAAGTGCAGCTAAATCTTCCGGAGACACCTCGTTTGGATCGAAAGCAAAAAGACTATCTTTTTTTATGGTTTTTGATGTATCGTCATATTTGTTTTTGAATTTCTTTTTTTCTGATGGGAAAGAATCTGATTTATTGAATTTCTTCTTGTTTGATTTTTTGTTTGAAAATACTAGCGATCCTTCCTCAAGAAGCTGTAGCTCTTCAGCGCTGATTCCATAAATTTTTTCTAAGTCCTTCGCTTTGAAAAAGCGCCCGCCTGCTTTGTTGTAGTTGACCCATCGACCTGCAGTTTTTTTTGAAATACCGAGTGCTATCAATTGCTTGAAATTGGTGTTATTGGGATCAATCTTTTCTCCGGGCTTCCAAGCTGCCGAATAGTCTTCAGAAGCATATTCTGCTTGTGATCTATTTCCTGTACTGTAAGAATTGGTTTTTCTTGTCCAAGCTTGTTCTTCATCTACAGGAAGGCATTCTAAATATTCAGCGAAGAGTTTTTCAAATTTTGCATTAGATAAAGGGGCTGGAGGAAAGTAGAAGCGATAGAACGAGGGCGTCAATAAGAGGGAAATGGAAACGACAAAAAGTACAGAAAGTCCTCGTAAATCTTGCCGATTGAGTTGAAAGTATGCCCTGATTTTAGATTGCATGTTGATGAATTCGGGTAGGGGTTTCATACTATAAATGCAAAATCAAACAAAAGGTAAATACTTTTCGAAACGAAGAATTGAAAGAACAATGGCACTATGTTGGATTATTGATTTTTTTTTGCATCTAAAAAGCACTTTTGTCAGAATCAAATATCGTTTTCTAGTTGATCTGATTCCAAGACTTTCCTACCTGCTTCTTCCTTCTAGTTGATTGAGAAACGACAGCTTTCGTCATTACTGCCCGTAGAATGGACGACCCACTTCATAATTGGTTATTTTTGCAGCTTCAAAACAAGAAAAATTAAACAAACAGGCCATGAGTAAAACCCTCGAATCGAGTTCAGCTACTATGAGTTTTGGCGAAACGGAGAGTCAAAAGATGATTCGCAGCACTATTCGCGACTTTGCAGATAAGGAAATCCGTCCGAAGCTGATGGAATGGGATGAGAGCCAGGAGTTTCCTGTAGATCTCTTTCGCAAGCTGGGTGATTTGGGTTTAATGGGCGTTCTGGTTCCTACCGAGTATGGTGGATCTGGCTTGGGGTACTTCGAGTACGTAACAACTATTTCAGAGATTTCTCGTGTTTGCGGATCAATTGGTTTGTCAGTGGCAGCGCACAATTCACTGTGCTCAGGCCACATCCTGGCATTCGGAAACGAGGAGCAAAAGCAGAAATATCTTCCCAAGCTAGCCTCCGGACAAGCTATTGGAGCATGGGCACTCACCGAGCCCAACACTGGATCTGATGCGATGCGCATGCAATGTGTGGCTACTGAAGACGGCGATGATTGGATCATCAACGGCACGAAATGCTGGATTACGCACGGAAAGAGTGGTGATTTCGTAGTAGTGATCGCTAGAACCGGAGATCTTCTCGACTCTAGAGGAATGACTGCCTTCGTTGTTGAACGTGGAAATCCTGGTCTCAAGGCCGGTAAGAAAGAAAATAAGCTCGGAATGCGCGCTTCGGAAACCGCTGAAGTTATTTTCGAAGACTGTCGAGTGCCTAAATCGGCTATCCTCGGCAGTGTAGGAGAAGGTTTCATTCAGGCAATGAAGATTTTGGACGGCGGACGTATTTCAATTGCCGCTCTCGGATTGGGAATTGCCAAAGGTGCTTTCGATGCTTCGATTGAATACGCAAAACAACGCGAGCAGTTCGGAAGACCCATTGCTCAGTTCCAAGGAATTGCTTTCAAGTTGGCAGACATGGCTACCCGAATTGAAGCAGGTGAATTGCTCACCCTGCAAGCCGCCGATTACAAGAACAAAGGAAAGAAGGTAACCAAGATTTCTGCCATGGCGAAGTACTATACTTCTGAAGCGGCGGTTACCAATTCAACTGAAGCTGTTCAAATTTTTGGAGGCTACGGATACACGAAAGAATTTCCGGTAGAGAAGTTTTACCGCGACTCAAAGCTCTGTACCATTGGAGAAGGAACCTCCGAAATTCAGAAATTAGTTATTTCTCGTGAGATACTGCGAACTTAATTCGCAATTCCCTAGAGAAAAGACTACTTTTGTGAGCTAAATTTTTGGAAACAATAAATAAAGTTTCATGCTGATTATTGATGCACGCGAATCGGATTCTATCGACAAAGCCTTGAAAAAGTACAAGAAGAAATTTGAACGTTCTGGAACGTTGAGAGGTCTTCGTCAACGCAAGTACTTCATCAAGCCTTCTGTCAAAAGAAGAGCCGAAGTTCTCAAGGCGCGCTACAAGCAGGAGATGTTCGGAAATAACTAAGAGTCAACCTCTTAGCTAAACCGATTTTCTTTCGCTTTTGCCCAACTAATATTGAACACATTCTGGTTCACACCAGAGGCTTATGATACAATTGAAGCGGTACCGCCATTGGTGTGTACCGCTTTCTCATGCCCGCTCGTGTAGAAATTGACGAGAACAACCAGCAGTAGCATGCATTGAATAAATGTATTGCCTATCTTTCACCCGAAGGGAGAGAGCCAAGTAGCCTTCCCGTTTTTTTCCAGTAGAGCAACGGATGACACTAGACAGTTTTTTGAGTTTTCTAAAGCACGAGAAAAGATACTCGATACATACTGTAGATGCTTATGCTCGTGATCTTCGGCAATTCATCTCTTATCTCACTAAAAATTCAGACCTGGAACTGCTGCAAGCAACCCACCACGAAATTAGAGGATGGATGGTGAGCCTTATGGGTGACCAGAAATGTGGAGCACGATCGGTCAATCGAAAGCTGTCTGCTCTCAAGTCTTTTTATAAGTACCAACGAAAGAGAGGGCTGATCACTGAAAACCCTGCAACGCGACTTATCGCACCTAAAGTGGGTAAAAAAGTTCCGAGAACCATTCAAGTGCCACAGATGGAAAGTCTGTTAGATGGTGAATTCTTCCCGAATGACTTCGAAGGCGCTCGCGACCAACTCATTATTGCCCTCTTCTATGAAACGGGTATCCGATTGCAAGAACTGATCACTATAAAGACCAGTAGCATCGACCGCGAATCGCGAATTATTCGGATAACAGGGAAGGGCAGCAAGCAAAGGCAGATATTATATAGTGAGAAGCTTGAGATTTTGCTCTTCTCCTATTTGAAACAAAAAAAAGACCTTCCCGAATCGGATAATCTAATCTTGTTCGTTACCAGTAAAGGAAAGGCAATATACCCAAGACTAGTGCAAAGAATGCTCGATAAGTATTTGGGTATGGTTACCTCTAGTCAAGATCGAAATCCCCATGTATTGAGGCACACTTTTGCAACTAGCTTGATGGATAGAGGAGCTGACATAAATGCTATAAAGCATCTGTTGGGTCACTCATCTTTGGGCTCAACTCAGGTGTATACTCATAGTAGCATCGAAAAATTAAGAGAAACCTATTTTCGAACCCACCCTAAATCAAAATAATATGAACATCAGAATTCAGAGCGCATCTTTCAATGCAGATCAGAAACTGACAGATTTTATAGAGAAGAAAATTGCTAAGCTGGAAAATTTCTTCGATCGAATTGTTGAAGTAGAAGTTTACTTGAAGCTTGAAAATCAATCAACTAAGATCAAAGACAAGCAAGTTTCTATCAAGTGTCACGTGCCTGGTTCTAAGTTATTTGCTGAAGAAAATTGCAAAGCTTTTGAAGAAGGAGTCGATTTGGCTGTCAGTAATATGACCCGTCAACTGAAGAGATATAAAGAAAAGCTCCGTGGATAGAAAAAAAACTATCTAGAATACCTGTCTTATAAGGTTTTATATTCTATTTTTGCATTCCCTTTCGCATTTGGTGGGAGCGGTTTGTTCTTTTTGACATTGAAATGCCTTCATTTTGAAGGCGGAAATCCAACAAAAGAAGCCGATGTAGCTCAGCTGGTAGAGCAGCTGATTTGTAATCAGCCGGCCGGCGGTTCGAGTCCGTCCATCGGCTCTTTTTTTTGAGGTAAAGTTGGGGATGCGCCGGAGTTGGAGAGCCGGGCCAGACTGTAAATCTGGTGACTTAGTCTGAACAGGTTCGATTCCTGTCATCCCCACTCTTTAATCGCTAGCCACAGCCTAGTTGCCACTCATGAATTTTTCATGAAAGCCAACTACCAACCCTCAAATACTCTAGCGGGAGTAGCTCAGTTGGTAGAGCATCAGCCTTCCAAGCTGAGGGTCGCGAGTTCGAGTCTCGTCTCCCGCTCAATTTTCCAAGCCGATGTAGCTCAGTGGTAGAGCGTTTCCTTGGTAAGGAAGAGGTCACGGGTTCAAATCCCGTCATTGGCTCAAACGTCATTGGCTCAATCCTTGTCAAAAGAACCAATAGAAAGAAAACAATAATAATTCAATAACAATTAAACGGAAAATTAGCCATGGCTAAAGAAACCTTTCAGCGGAATAAACCGCACGTTAACATTGGTACAATTGGTCACGTTGACCACGGTAAGACAACATTGACAGCTGCTATTACTAACGTATTGGCTGCAGATGGACTTGCTGAGAAGCAAAACTACGATGATATCGATGGAGCTCCTGAGGAGAAAGAAAGAGGTATCACGATCAACACGGCTCACGTAGAGTACGAAACGAAGAATCGTCACTACGCTCACGTTGATTGTCCAGGTCACGCGGATTACGTTAAGAACATGGTAACAGGTGCTGCCCAGATGGACGGTGCTATTTTGGTAGTTGCTGCAACTGATGGCCCTATGCCTCAGACCCGTGAGCACATCTTGCTTGCTCGTCAGGTTGGTGTACCGGAGGTAGTAGTATTTATGAACAAAGTTGACTTGGTGGATGACCCTGAGTTGATCGAGTTGGTAGAGATGGAGATCCGTGATCTCTTGACCTTCTACAAGTTCGATGGTGATAACATTCCTGTTGTTGCTGGTTCTGCATTGAAAGCACTCGAAGGAGATGCTGATGCAACGGCTAAGATTCACGAATTGATGGATGCTGTTGATAGCTTTATCCCAGTTCCTCCTCGTCCAATCGACAAGGATTTCTTGTTGCCTGTAGAGGATGTATTCTCTATTACTGGCCGTGGTACTGTTGCTACTGGTCGTATCGAAAGAGGTGTGATCAATGTTGGTGACCCTGTTGAAATCGTTGGTCTTCAGTTCGAATCATTGAAGTCTACTTGTACAGGAGTTGAGATGTTCCGCAAAATCCTTGAAAGAGGTGAAGCTGGTGACAACTGTGGTATCCTTTTGCGTGGTATTGAGAAGACGTCTATTCGTCGTGGAATGGTAATCTGTAAGCCAGGTTCTATTACTCCTCACACCAAGTTTAAAGCAGAGGTGTACGTATTGAAAAAAGAAGAAGGTGGACGTCACACTCCATTCTTCAACAAGTATCGTCCTCAGTTCTACTTCCGTACCACTGATGTAACTGGAGAAACTCAGTTGCCAGATGGTGTTGAAATGGTAATGCCAGGTGATAACCTCACAATTACAGTGGAGTTGATCTACCCTATCGCAATGGAGAAAGGTCTTCGTTTTGCGATTCGTGAAGGTGGCCGTACTGTAGGTGCAGGTCAGGTTACTGAAGTAATAGCATAAGAGATTTCGCTGAGGAGCGATACGGGTGTAGCTCAGTTGGTAGAGCACTGGTCTCCAAAACCAGCGGTCGTAGGTTCGAGCCCTGCCGCCCGTGCTTCTTAATAAATAGAGAAATACGAATGGAAAATATCAAAGGATATCTTAATGAAGTTTGGCAGGAAATGTTATACAAAGTAACATGGCCTACCTGGGAAGAATTGCAGCACAGTGCCATGATTGTCATTATTGCTTCACTTCTTATTGCTTTGACTGTCTTCCTGATGGATTTCTTCTTTGGAGCGCAGCCTGAAAATCCTTTCTTTAAAGGTCTCTTGGGTTGGCTGTATTCAATGTTCACCTAAAAAATACCCAATAGGCCTATGGCTACTAAGTGGTACACCTTAAGGGTGATCAGTGGACAAGAGAAAAAGCTTAAGGCTATTCTTGAATCCGAGATACAGCGGTCTGGCTGGCAAGATTTGATTGCTCAAATCTTACTCCCAGTAGAAAAAGTCTATCAAGTCAAAAAAGGCAAGAAGACGATCAAAGAGAAGAACCTCTTTCCGGGGTATATGTTTGTGGAAGCTAATGAAGGCATGCTAAATGCCGATATGATCGCCACATTCAGATCCTATACTGGAGTAATTGGATTTCTGGGTAAGAACAACCCAATTCCAATGAAAGACGCCGATTCAAATCGGTTGCTCGGTAAAATGGATGAATTGAAAGAAGCGGGAGAAGCCGTGATGAACGAACCTTTCATTGTAAATGAAACGGTGAAAATTATCGATGGTCCTTTCAACGATTTCAATGGTACCGTTGAGGAAATTTATGAGGACAAGAAAAAGCTCAAGGTGATCGTGAAGATCTTCGGAAGAAGAACACCGGTTGAGTTGAATTTCATTCAAGTCGAAAAAGTAACATAGCTATGGCTAAGGAAATTGGTGGCTTTATAAAATTGCAAGTACGAGGTGGACAGGCGAATCCTGCACCTCCCGTTGGACCAGCTCTTGGTGCAAAGGGTGTGAATATCATGGACTTTTGCAAGCAGTTTAATGCCCGTACGCAAGATAAAATGGGTCAGGTTTGTCCGGTCCAGATTACAGTCTATATGGACAAGTCTTTTGACTTTGTAATCAAAACAGCTCCAGCTGCAGTAATGCTTCTGGAGAAATCAAAATTAAAGAAAGGATCTCCAGAGTCGAACCGAATTAAAGTAGGTTCTGTTACATGGGATCAAGTTCGCGAAGTTGCAGAATTCAAAATGGTTGATTTGAACGCTTTTAAGATCGAATCAGCTATGAAAATGGTGGCAGGAACGGCTCGTAGTATGGGCCTAACTATTTCTGGTACACCGCCTTGGGGTGCTGCAGCTGAAGCTTAGAGAAAGGTAGTAAACTTGTCGGTTGTGAGCCGAGAAGTTTTTTTCTGTTGGATGCTTCCTATACAACAGATACCAGTTACTGAGTTATTTGCATTTATCATATTAAATAATCAACGGTGAAACTTACCAAGAAAAGAAAAGAGGTAAATCCTATGGTAGAGGCCGAAAAGCTGTACTCACTTGATGTTGCTTCGGCACTCATCAAAGAAGTGAACGCAGCTAAATTCGACGCTTCTGTGGATTTACATGTTCGACTTGGAGTAGATCCTCGGAAAGCTGATCAAGCTTTGCGTGGAACAGTATCACTACCTAACGGAACTGGAAAGTCCAAAAAGGTATTGGTTTTGTGTTCACCCGATAAGGAAGCAGAAGCCACTGAGGCTGGTGCCGACTATGTCGGACTAGATGAATACGTACAAAAAATCAATGCTGGATGGGTTGACATGGATGTCGTAATTGCCACACCTAATGTGATGGCAAAAGTTGGTGCTCTTGGTCGAATTCTTGGCCCTCGAAACCTTATGCCTAACCCGAAAACTGGTACCATCACGATGGATGTTGCCTCGGCGGTAGGTGAAGTGAAAAAAGGAAAGATTTCTTTCAGAGTAGACAAATTTGGAATCATCCATTGTTCCATAGGTAGAGTGTCTTTTACTCCCGAACAACTCGCAGGAAACATTACCGAAGTGTTGTCAACGATCAACCGTATGAAGCCGGCTTCTGCCAAAGGCATCTACTGGAAGAGCGTTTACATCGCTAGTACAATGAGTCCTTCAATACAACTCGATATTAAATCTGTAACCGGAATGTAATCATGACTAGAGAAGAAAAAGCAAAAGTCGTAGAAGAACTGACCGCAAGATTTAACGAAGCTGGCCACGTATACATAACTGATACTTCCGCCCTTACGGTAGAAACAATCAATGAGTTGCGTCGCAAGTGTTTCGAGCAAGAAATTGAATTGCGAGTAGTCAAAAATACGCTGGCTGTAAAAGCCATCGACCAATGTGAGAAAGACCTCTCCGGACTGAAAGAAGTGTTAGCGGGTCCAACTGCTTTAATGTTTAGCGAAACGGCGAACAGCCCAGCTAAAATCATTAAGGAGTTCCGTACCAAACACGACAAACCAGTTTTGAAAGCAGCGTCTATTGACTCTGACATATTCCTTGGAGATGATCAAATAGCTGTATTAGCTAGCTTGAAATCCAAAGATGAATTACTTGGAGAAGTCATTTCACTGTTGCAATCACCTGCCAAAAATGTTATTTCGGCACTTACGTCGGGTGGAAGCAAGCTTGCTGGCCTCATGAAAGCTCTAGAAGAGCGAGGAGAAGCAGCATAAGAATCAAATAATATAACAATCTAAAAAATAATACAAATGGCTGATTTGAAAGAATTCGCAGAACAGCTGGTTAATCTCTCTGTTAAAGAGGTGAGCGAACTAGCAGAAATTTTGAAAACTGAGCATGGTATTGAGCCAGCTGCTGCAGCTCCTGTCATGATGGCAGGTGGTGGAGGTGGTGGCGAAGCCGCTGCTGAGCAAACTGAATTCGACGTTATCTTGGTAGCCCCAGGTGGAGCGAAATTGAATGTTGTTAAAGCTGTGAAGTCTATCACAGGTTTGGGACTGAAAGAAGCTAAGGAAATCGTTGATGGAGCACCTAGAGCAGTAAAAGAAGGTGTTGCAAAAGATGAAGCAGACGCAGTTAAAGCGCAGCTTGAAGAAGCTGGAGCAGAAGTTGAGTTGAAGTAATCTTCAGCTTTAACATCATATAAAAATATTAAGGCATAGGGCCATTGGCCCTTATGCCTTTTTATGCGTTGTAAGAAACGGTAGTTTTTAGAACAAATCACCTATGGCAAATAATAAGAAAGGTTCTCTTGTGCAGGTACGACATAGCTTCGGCAAAATCCGTGCTTTTCACAATTACCCTAACCTTTTGGATATACAAATCCGTTCTTTTCAGGATTTTTTCCAATTGGAAACTACACCTGAAAATAGGATCAATGAAGGACTCTTCAAGGTTTTCATGGAGAACTTCCCTATTTCAGATGCCCGTAACATCTTTGTACTCGAATTTCTCGATTACTACCTCGATCCTCCCCGTTACTCGATCGACGAATGTATGGCGCGTGGATTGACTTACAGTCTTCCGCTTAAAGCCAAACTGAGATTGTCTTGTAATGATGAAGATCACATCGATTTTCAAACAATTGTACAGGATGTATTCCTCGGAAACATCCCTTACATGACTCCGAAAGGAACCTTCGTTGTAAACGGAGCTGAACGTGTGGTTGTTTCACAGCTCCACAGATCTCCTGGTGTGTTCTTTGGGCAAAGCAAGCACCCGAACGGAACCAAGATCTACTCGGCAAGAGTAATTCCCTTTAAAGGATCTTGGATTGAGTTTGCAACTGACATCAACAATGTCATGTATGCTTACATCGATAGAAAGAAAAAATTCCCAGTAACCACATTGCTCCGTGCGATTGGTTACGAATCTGATAAAGCAATCCTCGATCTCTTTGGCTTAGCGGAAGAAATTACGGTAAATAAGAAAAACCTCAAGAAATGTGTCGGAAAAAAATTGGCTGCACGTGTTTTGAAAACTTGGATTGAGGATTTCGTTGATGAAGATACCGGTGAGGTAGTTTCTATCGAGCGAAATGAAATCATCCTTGAGCGTGATACTGTACTTGATGAAGAT
>Ga0209828_1001567_pt1 | contig 20438 bp, 19 predicted proteins | sample MaitaG_FD_187429 | JGI IMG/M metagenome (GOLD analysis project Ga0209828, IMG submission 187429) | Marine algal microbial communities from Maine, USA - Maine_Asex2 metaG (SPAdes) (version 2) | ecosystem: Host-associated > Algae > Red algae > Unclassified | place: Maine, USA | collected 2015-01-05 | reverse complement strand
ATTAGACATTGATAAATTGCCAACTGAAGTCAAGAAACAAATTAGCATAAGAATAAGAAATGAAAAGAATGACATAAAACCAGTAGAGTTGGCAAGAATCAGGTTGGAGAGTGATTTGGAAAACATATGCTAAAATAGATGCGGAAATTCTAAATACTCCTAACAAAGAAAAACTTGACAATCTTTATAGAAGACTTCTTGGAATAAGTAAGGTGTCAGACTTTTGGATTACATATGATGCAGATGAAATTAATGAATTTGTAAGGACACGAGGTGGAATAGCCCATAAGGGTAATCTATAAAGGGTGTATAAATAGTATCAATAAGAAATTACTTTGATATGATAAAATCCAACAGCAATAGATGTAGAGTGCAAATTGCATTAGAAATTAAACCAATCGGTAATTTTAGAATTATTCCTTGGAGTAGAACTTATGTAAAGAATTTCTTTAAAATAATGTAATAATAGATTATAGCTATTGAAACATTTAGAGGCAGAAATGGGGATTTATATTTCAGAGTTTAATCTGCAAATGGACATATAGTGATGCAAAGTGAGGGATATAAAAATCAAGCTGTTGAAAAATCTGGTGTTCCTTCATTAGAAGTAATGCAACACCTAATTCTTTTGTTATTAAAAAATCCCGTTCTGGGGATCCCTATTTTGTCGTGAAAACTGCGAACGGTAAAATAGTTGGAAGAAGCCAAATGTATAAAAGTGTAGAAGGTGCTAAGCGAGGTGTAAAAGTCGTCATTAACAACGCCAAAGGTAGGACTAATACTGTCTCTAAGAAAGTAAGGTAAACTCGCCATGACACTATGTGAGATCTCATAACCTACATTTGGACGAAGACGGGACTTACAATCTTTCGGTATTAGCATCTTGGTTTACTCTTGTTTATCCTTAAATGGAGATCTCGGAACCCAATTTGATTCGGGGATAAATCCAGGCATATATCTTTTTAAAAGCCGGTTGATAAAGCCATTCAGGTTTTTTGTATATAGTGCTAAATCTTCGCCAGTTGCTCCTACTGAACTTTTGATTTCCATTGCTGTCCTAGACAAATGTATCTTTTGAACCTTTGCTTCTATGCTATCATTAATCATAAAGAAAAGCATGTTATGATAGATTTGATGTTTCTTGTTTTCTTCAATATCATATCCGATAAAATGAGCATCATAAGCATTTTCATCCTTTAACAAGGTGTAAAAAGCAACCATTCTATCCTTTAAAAAAATTCCTTTTATTATAGCCTTCTCATTCAGATTCCTTTTCAAACTGATAAAATAATCTTTCTGGAGGTCGAATAAATTGAAAGTTACATTTTGTGATATCTGAGAATACAGATCGTGCATCCTCTCTTTAAAAATTTCAAGGTTTTCTAAATCTAGATCTCTGACTTTTAATTGAGCTCCTTTTTTTGCCGCTCTTTTGTGCCGAACCTTGTACTTTGATTTACAATCCTCAAGATAATCATCAAAATGATTCCACGATGGCCTAATCTCCATACTCATCGCGGGATCTACATTAAACCTAGTATAATCTTGTAACAGCAGATTATGTTCCTCCTCTGGATCAAAATCTTTCAGCAATATAGTCTGAAGGTTGTACTTCTTTTTGCTTTTAATAAATTTTATAATACCATCGATGGCTAATTCTAAATATTCAGATCTAAGTTCTGATGGAACGGAGTCACAAAAATTTATAGAGTATTGACCTGTCAATAACACATTGCCAATGACCAATAAATCATGATTTACTAGTCGCAACGTTTTTTTCTTTATCCAAGTAGAAAACCGATCCATTAAATTATTAGAATGAGTGTGAATATCTAAGGCTTTCGCCATTTCTAATTTACGAATCTGAAAAAAAACAAATCCTTTTGGCATTTCATTTTGGTATATGACAGAATAGTAAACGTCCAAACCATCGGGACAACTTTCCTCAACTGCTTTTAGGTAGCCAGCAGAACACAGAATTCCCTTATGATTTATTTGATCCCATGTTTTACTGAACTTAGAAATAGAATCATATACACGCAGGCTTAGATTATTCTTTGATAGATCAATAGATGGCACTCTACTCAAATCTTCTATCTGTTCACAAACCTTTTGTTCCATTTATTTGGCTTGAATTTTATCTATCAATTGGAATGCTAATATTTCTCCACCCCACTTAAAGTTTTTACACTGACCCAATTCACAATTGCTACGAAACCAATCTTCAATCATGTTTTTTATTTCAAACTGTGTTGTCGAGAAACTACTATAATCCTCAATCTTTAACGTATTGTAAACGCTATCTATGGGAATAGAAATCAAATATTTTTGAATGGCTTCTTCTTGTTCAAATGAAAAAATGCCGATGGGCCTAATATCAATAAATTTTCCCTTAGAAATTTGATTGGATAATATGATTGTCTCTATATTCTCGTTGTCATTTACTTGGTAAGTACCCATATTGAATATAAATGGGGTTTTCGATTCTTTTCCGGACTGCAAAATCAAATCTCCCGCAGATTGAGCGATCTTAGTACTAAACTCTGACTTTAGATCAATTTTATCTTGATATGCTATATCATCCTTATTCTTACAAAAAGTAAAAGATATACATGTAATGCAGCTAATTAGAAAAATAGTAAATTTTGAAGTCGAATTATTCATAAAATGCAGTAAAACAAGGTGAAGTTAGTCGTTATTAGGAGTTTTCATATGCAGGAATGTAATAATCTAATGAAAATAAGTATAAATTAGTGGGATAAATAATATCAATTAAAATGAAACTAGTTTTGTTTCGTAGTTATATCGAAATTTTCACATTTACTCGAATTACCATCAGTTGTCTTTTTTTCTCGTTACTCTTTTCATGTAAAGCAACTAAAAATCAGGTAGTGAATGAGCCAATTCAGGAAGAAATGGTGCTAAATATGGTAACAAGCCCTTGCTATGGCAAATGTCCAGTTTATAATTTGAAAATTTATAATACTCAAAAAGCTACAATAAAAGGTACAAGTAACTTCAAATGGTTAGGTACTTACGAGAAAATGCTCTCGGATGAGGAATATTCATCGATAATTGCTGAATTTGAAGAAAGTAACTTTTATGCATTCGATTCTATTTATCCTAGTGAAGTAGCAGATTTTCCTTCAGTAACTATAAGTTTCAAAGACAAAGACCAAGCATCATTTCATACAGTACTTGGGAAATTCGAACGTCCAGAAGAGTTAATAGCTTTGGAAAAACTATTGGAGAATATAGCAATCTCAGATGGTTGGAGATTGACTGATCCTTTAAGCGCGGCTCCGAATGCTTTAGATGAGGATAATGAGGATAAATCCAAGATAATCATTCAACCAAGGGATGGCATACATTTACCTAATTGGTTTAGAAAGCACAGAGAAGCTTACGGAGTAAGAATAGTAAGTAGAGTCGCTCCTCATGCAAACATTTGGTTGATTACCTATGATGATAAGAAAATTAGCGCCGCTGAAATGATGGACGTCTTAAAAGCTGATCCAGATATCAAAAGTGCAGAATTTAATAAAGAACTAGAATTCAGGAATTAAATCCTTTATTAGGATTAATTCTTTTTAATATTTTTTGCTTCGTTCCATAAAGCATCCATTTCCTCTAAAGTCATATCTTCCATTGATTTTGGAGCATGACTTTCAATATATTCAAATCTTGTTTTGAATTTTCGATTCGTCTTTTCAAGACAAGTTTCTGGGTCAATTTTCAAAAATCGACTATAATTAATCAAAGCAAATAGTAAGTCCCCAAACTCATCTTCAATTTGTTCTTTAGCTCCATTTGCGATAGCTTCATGCAATTCTTGAGTTTCTTCCTCTACTTTCGACCATACATCTTTGATTTCGTTCCATTCAAAGCCAACTTGTGCTGTTTTCTCCTGTATTCTGAGCGCCTTTATCATGGCAGGAAGGCTTTGTGGGACACCACTTAGGACTGACTTTTTACCTTCTTGCAGCTTAATTTGCTCCCAATTTTTCTTTACATCTTCTTCATTTTCCACAGTAACATCTCCGTAGATATGGGGATGTCGTTGTATCAGTTTGTCACACACCGCATTAAGCGAATCAGCAATGGTAAATTGGCCTTTTTCCTCTGCAATTTTTGAATAGAAAGTCATGTGAAGCATAATATCGCCCAACTCTTCTTTTATCTCTTCAAAGTCTTCATTCATGATTGCATCAGCCAACTCATAAGTTTCCTCTATTGTCAAACTTCTAAGGCTATGTATAGTTTGCTTTTTATCCCAAGGACACTTCTCCCTGAGTTCATCCATGATAGTCAATAGTCTACCAAATGCTTCTTTCTTTTCTTCCATTCAGAAACTTATTAAATGTACTTTTGTTACATTTATATGGGTTAACAACTTGCAATCTGTATGTTATTGATTTTCAAGATACAGCTTTTTTAGAAAGAACCATCAAAGTGTTATTTTGACTTTCACTAGAAATATCAAGGATGTATCTCATTCAGATTTAATAGAAATTTGTTTTTAATTACTTGAATATAGGTAAACTTTTCAAAGTAGTATTTATGAAAGAATTTATTATTACTGCAGGAATAATTTTTGTCGTTTTCGGAGTTTCATTTATAATGATTAATATTAGGCAAATTGTTACAGGCAATGAGTTCAGAGGGACTTGTGCTACAAACAATCCGATGCTCAAAAACCAAATTGGTGATTGCGAAGTTTGTGGAAAGAAACCAGACGAAGATTGCAAACTACCAGAACCCGGTACTGCGTAAATCATTGTTTTACATAATGATAAGTTCTAGGAACTCCGGCAAGGAAATCCCTACTTCGTTCCTTTAGAAGTAGGTGTTTAGGATGATTTTTATATACTATATAGTCGTCATGATTTCTAAATTCCATGTACATAATCATCTGATAATCTTCCATCGCTCGTTTATCCTCCAAGTCCTCATATTTACCAATTTGTAGATTTTTCACCACATCAATAGAAGCCATCTTCCATAGTTCTTTCTCAAAATATTTAAGATCTCCATCAGACATGCTCGTTTTTAATTTGAATAAAACGACATGAACCAGCGGAGACTCACCAACACTTTGCGCTTTTTGGGTAGTCTTGCATGATGTTAAGACTGAGGTCATAAGAAAGATGTAAAGAATCCTTGTCATTATATCTTACTAATGATAATTGATTTAGTTATAAAAGCATTCATGCTCTTCAGTTGGATTACATAGGTTCCCTCTGATAACTCACTTACATCAAGATTAGAAATCCAATCCCCTTTCTGTTCTAGCACCAATTTCCCAGTTACATCAAACATCTTAACCTCCTCAATACTAGATTCACTTTTAAATTGTATATACTGATTTGCGGGATTAGGGAATACACTTATATCAATCACATTAGAATCTTCAACTCCTGTAAGAGAAGTAGTACAATTACCTAAATGTTCATGGTGTTGAGATACATCAAAAACTAAATCTTCATCACCTGGTAAATATCCAGTGAAAGTATAGAAAAATACCATCATTTCATTAGTAGTAGATTCTCCAACAGTTACCAATTTAGGGGGCGAACTTGGATTGTGCGGGTTGTTGACTGTGTTATCATAAGAACCTTCACTTCGTAAGACACTTCCGGGTTCTACTATAATTGGTTTTTTATAAGAATAAAATTTTTGCCACTCAAAATCCCAATTTGGAATATCCACTAATAATGTCTCTGTTCCATCTGGATTATCCAACCATGATTTTAAACTGTTACATATCAAATGTGCATGAGGAGCAACACCCGTGACAGTCAATTTCCAAGGCACGTTAAATTGCTGAAAAAAGGTCTTTTTTTCATTTGGTTGAATCACAAGCGGTCCATTTGTAATGCTTGTAAAATGATTCAAAATAGGGATCACAGATAATTCTCGATTTACATTTGAAGTCATTTTTATATGAATTTTAGAAGCATCAGTTTGTCCTTCCGCATAATAAGGATAATGTACCTGAGCCACTAAATTTGTATTTTTTGGAATCTTGATGCCCATCCCATCAGGATGGATCGTCGCTGAGCCTCCCGGAGCCCATCCCCCTAACAACTCAGCACTATTAGTACCAATTCCCCCGAAACAGGAATACCCAGCTTCTGGATCGGCGTTATCGAGATTTATAGCTGTATTTCCCGTATCATGGTATAGTAAAATATGGTGCACTGCATTTTTATTATCTGGTATAAATTCTATTGAAGTCAAAAACATATCCTGATCAAAATCTACAGGGAAAACAAAACATCTATATAAATCATTTCCGTCCGTGTCTGGAACTGTATAAGGATCTATTTCTACCACCAAATCTGGATTTGAGATCTCTAATTCCGAGCTAATGACAGGTATATCGGGTGCATTATCCATATTTCCTCGCGGCATATCTTGGTCTAACCAATCACTAAATAGTTGGATTTCCTCTTCTGATAGAGAATTATCACCAATAAAAGCATTGTGTGGAGATTTAGCAATCCAAGGTGGCATTTTCTTCTCTACTACAACTTCGTGATAGATTAGGTCTTTCCAAGCTGCAACTTCATCATAGGTCGTGAGAGGAAATGGAGCTACTCCGTCTTCATTGTGACAATTTGTACAATGAGAGTACACGAGACAAGCAATATCATCAACCCATGTTACTGAATTTTGACCTTTTGAGAACTGTGTAAAGATCAGAAGGTTGATTATTATTATAAGTAATCTTGTCATAATACTGTTAAGTTTGAGGCTAAGTTAGCTACATTGCCTTTTACATGTGCTAAAAAAAATTAATTTTATATTAATAATTAAATTAATGTCTTGTTTATGTCGTATAAATTTTCTCCAAATATTCCAACTTTTATCTTTTTATTACTTTTTTGCTTCAACTTACAGGCACAGAAAGTAAAAACTTTAAATTCTGCTGAGATATATACGGCCATTGAGAAATTAAACTTCTTAGGGTCTGTTCTCTATATTGCAGCTCATCCAGATGATGAAAATACTAGATTGATTTCTTATTTGTCCAATGATGTAAAAGCACGCACTGCTTATCTTTCTCTGACTCGTGGAGATGGAGGACAGAATCTCATCGGTACTGAAATTCAAGATTTACTTGGAGTACTCAGAACTCAAGAACTCCTAATGGCTCGTTCAGTAGACGGAGGAGAACAATTTTTTAGCAGAGCCATCGATTTTGGCTATTCCAAGCATCCAGACGAAACACTGAAAATTTGGAATAAGGATGAGGTAATGTCTGATGTAGTACGTGTAATTAGGCAATTTCAGCCGGATGTGATAATCAATCGATTTGATCATAGATCACCAGGGAAAACACATGGACATCATACTGCTTCAGCTATGCTATCTGTGGAATCTTATGATTTGACCGGAAACGAAAATATTTACCCGGAACAATTAGAAACTCTTTCCCCATGGACGCCTTCTAGGCAATTCTTCAATACTTCTTGGTGGTTTTATGGAAGTAGAGAAAAATTTGCCGAAGCAGATAAAAGTAATCTAATGTCCATGGACATAGGCGTCTATTATCCTCTATTGAGTAAATCTAATACAGAAATAGCTGCTGACGCAAGAAGTATGCACAAGTGTCAAGGTTTTGGTTCTGCAGGCACACGTGGAAGCTATACAGAATACATAGAGCTTATTCATGGAGAAATGCCAGAGAATAAGGAATCGATCTTTGAAGGGATTGATACAAGTTGGTCTAGATTAGAAGGAGGAGAAGCCATTGGAGTCTTACTTGCACAAGTATTAGAAAATTTTGATTTTACACATCCAGCAGCAAGTATCCCATCACTTATGGAAGTGTACAAAATGATCAATGATTTGGATTCAGGAACATGGAAAGAAAAAAAAATAAAAGAGGTCAAAACGATTATTGCTGCCTGTGCAGGACTTTATTTAGAAGTAAGTTCAGACTTACCTAAAGTGACATATGGTGACTCTATAGAATTAACCTACGAATTTATAAACAGATCGGATGCATCCATTACATTGAATCAAATAAGAACAAATCCAGAGATTCAAATCGAAATCAATAAGACGCTGGAAAACAATCAATCTTATGAGGAATTTCGATCCATTGAAATCACCAAAGAAACCCCTAAATCACAGCATTATTGGTTAAATGAAAAACACGAGATGGGAATGTTTACGGTTTCCGACAAAGCATTCATTGGGAAACCAGAGTCAGACCCATCGATGATAGCAGAATTTGATATGATAATAGAAGGTATTCCCATTACATTTAATAGAAATATTGTATATAAATATGTTGATCCGTCCATCGGCGAAATTTACCAGCCATTTGAGGTTTACGAGCCAGTATTCGTAGGGATTGACGAAGATGTAATCGTCTTTACTGATAATGGATCTAAAGACATCAAGGTCACCGTAAAATCAGGCACAGATGAGGTAAAAGGATCAGTAAATTTGAAAATGCCAAAAGGTTGGAAATCTGCGCCTTCAAATTATGATTTTGATATCGTAGGCAGATCAAATTTCAAACAATTTACCTTCACAGTCTCGCCTCCAGAAACTCAAAGTTCGGCCAATATCAAACCAATTGTCAGCTTTAAAGGACAAAATTATTCTTCTGATGTAATTGAAATAAAATACGATCACATTCCTCTACAAACAGTGGTGATGGATGAGAGTACGAAAGTTGTAAAAATTGATATGAAGAAGGCTGGTAAAAAAATAGGTTACATAGAAGGAGCTGGAGACAAAGTAGCAGAATGCATATCCTATATGGGTTACCAAGTGGAAGAAATCGATGTCGCCGCAGTAGGTAATACAGATTTGTCAAGTTATGATGCCATCGTACTAGGTATCCGAGCTCTGAATACTAACGAAAATATCGAATTCGCACTAAAGCCCCTACATGAATATATCAAGGCTGGGGGAACAATGGTTGTGCAGTACAATACCACAAGACGATTGAAAGCTCAAGACTTTGGTCCCTACCCGATTGAACTCTCTAGATTCAGAGTATCAGACGAAAATGCTGAAGTGAGAATTATCAATCCGGACCATGCAGTAATGTCTACCCCAAATAAAATAACATCGGCTGATTTTGATGATTGGATTCAAGAAAGAGGCCTATATTTTCCTAAGGAATGGGATGAGAAATACGAAGCAATTTTATCTAGCAATGATGTTGGAGAAGAGCCAGGAGAAGGTTCTCTATTAGTGGTACAATATGGAGAAGGGCATTTTGTATATTCAAGCCTTTCTTGGTTTAGACAGCTACCAGCAGGGAATCCTGGAGCTTATAGAATCTTTGCAAACTTATTATCCTTGGGGAATGAATAGAATTGTGGAAGAAAAGAATCAAGTATGAATAACGGAGAAACTAAAATTTCAAAGAACATATACATCTACCTATTATTGGTCAATATGATCTATGTATTTTTGTTTTATCAAATAATGAATAGCCTAAACGGATGAGTGGAATTGATTGGGGAGTTATGATCATGGTGCTGACAACGATTGTGTTGTACGGAATTCTAGTGAGCCGTAAAAGAAAGAATTTAGAAGGATTCTTATTAGGCAACAAAGAAGCAAATTGGTTTACAGTCGGACTCTCTGTAATGGCTACACAAGCCAGTGCGATTACCTTTCTTTCTACCCCCGGACAAGCCTTTCATGATGGAATGGGGTTTGTTCAATTTTATTTTGGTCTGCCGATTGCGATGGTCATAATCTGTCTCTTTTTTATACCCATCTATAAAAGCCTAAATGTTTTCACTGCGTATGAGTACCTGGAGAATCGCTTTGATTTAAAAACTCGATCATTGACATCCTTTCTATTTCTTATTCAGCGAGGTTTGGCAACCGGCATCACAATATACGCGCCTGCGATTGTGCTGTCTACCGTACTTGGTTGGAACTTGAAATTCTTAGTAGTTTTGATTGGGCTGATCGTCATCGTCTACACTGTAAGTGGTGGAGCAAAAGCCGTAAATGTAACTCAGAAATACCAAATGGGAATTATCTTTTCAGGTATGGTTTTCGCCTTTTATATGATTCTGAATAAGTTGCCGGCCGACGTAAACTTTATGAAAGCAATGGATATCGCTGGTCAAACCGGGAAAATGGATATATTGGATTTCTCGTTTGATTTGAATAATAGATATACGTTCTGGTCGGGTATTATTGGAGGAAGTTTTTTAGCGCTTTCATATTTTGGAACAGATCAAAGCCAAGTCCAACGATATCTTACTGGACAAAACGTTAGGCAAAGCCAAATGGGCTTAATCTTCAATGGATTTATGAAGGTGCCAATGCAATTCTTTATTTTATTGACTGGTGTGATGGTATTCGTTTTTTATCAATTCAATGCTTCTCCAGCATTTTTCAATCCAACCGTCATTGAGCAATTAAAACAATCATCATTTAGCGAGGAATATCTTTCATTAGAAAATAAATTTGACGACATATATGAGTTGAAAAAAGAAGCTTTGGTGAATCAGACCTCCGATAGAGCACTCATAAGTTCCTTTGTAAGTCAAGAAAAGGATATTCGCAAGGATATCAAGGAAGTCATCGCAAAAGCTTTACCAGATGCTCCTACAAACGATAAGGACTATGTATTCATTCATTTTATACTCACTAATTTCCCAAAAGGGCTCATAGGTCTTCTGTTAGCGGTATTTTTCTCAGCTGCCATGTCCTCGACGGCCTCCGAATTAAGTGCTTTGTCCACCACAAGTTTAGTCGATATTTACAAAAGATCAATAAAATCAGATCAAACCGACGAACACTATGTTTTAGTTAGTAAGGCATTAATTGTTTTTTGGGGAAGTATTGCAATCCTTTTTGGTTGTTTCGGGAATTTATTTGAAAATTTGATTCAATTTGTAAATATTATTGGATCCTTATTTTATGGCACCATTCTAGGGATTTTCCTCGTCGGATTCTTTATAAAACACATCAAAGGAGATACCGTATTTTGGGCGGCTCTCATTTCAGAAGTACTAATAATTTGTATTTGGTACTTCGACTTATTGGGGATAAGCTATTTATGGTTAAATTTAGTCGGTAGTGTTCTTGTAATTTTTATTTCACTAATGCTTCAACTTGTAAGACCTCAACCAAGCACAAAATAAGTTTTGATATTTTATATTTCAACTATGGTATTAAGACATGCTGATAACTCCTAATAATCAAAAAAAAAAAATTAATAATAACCCATAGAATTATTTAAACTCAACAAAACCTTCTAAAGAAAATAGAGGAGTTTATCCCTCCTTTCCTGCAATAACCGTCTTTTTAAAGTGACTACTTTGTAAATGAAATTCATTTTTTGACGAATTGAAATTTTCGAGAATATTATTTCTTTGTTAATTGACCCAAAAAAAAGGTGTTGAAATATTCAACACCTTATATCTTAATACTTTTCAGGAATTTTAGGCCAATCGCAATTCTAATTTTTCAATATTTTCATACCTATATTTAGTAGGTCATCCATCATATTTCCATCTCCATCCATATCCAAAAGTTTCTTGAAGATTCCTCCATTTCCACTTCGTTGGGTTCCCTGGCTTCCACCCATTAAAACTTGCGCTAAACCACCAAGATCTAAGCCATTTGATTTTTGTTGCTGACCAACAACACCCATGATTACGGGTGCGATCAATTGTGTAAGTACACCAGATTTGAAGATGTCCAAACCACTCATTTGGCTAATGATTTGAGCTGCTTCTAGTTGTCTGTTGCCTAATAGATGATTGACTATACCACTTCCATTCATGGTTTTAGGGTTATTGACTTTTTTTTGACCTGATAAAACACCCATGAGATTTCCTAAAATGCCACCATCATGATCTTTTTTTATAGCTCCAAATAGTCCGCCTCCGCTTTCTTGTTGGGTTGCGTTTTTATTCATAGCATTTATTAGAAGCTCCGTAATTCCTTGTGCGGCTCTTTTTACTTTATTGGGATCTTGAGCACCAATTTGTCTTGAAAGTTGTACAATTACATCATCATTGAGATGTCGACTTACTTCGTTGATTAAATTTGACATTTAAATATTTAATTGATTTAAAAAAAATTAGTGCTGGTGAATCCTAGCAACTATATAAATTGAAAGCCAATTAGTCTTTATTTAGTTCCATTAAATAACATAAAATTCTATATGATGAACAGTTTAATTAATTCTATGTACAATGGCTTAGACATTTGACCAAACTTAATTTCTAAATAGCATTTTTTGGTATTAGAAATTAATATTAGACCTAGTTTGATAATAATTTAAATCCCAATTCTTCAGTCAAATCCAACATTGAATGGAATCAATCAATATTGCCCAAAAAGAAAAGGCTATCTAAATGAGATAGCCTTTCTAAAAACTTTTATGTTTATAATTTATCGTATGAATACTCCTACATCTTTAGAATCTACATTACCTGGTTCTAAGGATATAAGTATTTTATTCGGTGCGACTTCTCTAAGTTCTAGATATTTCTTGCAAGCATAAACTCTTTTTTGAGCCATAATATCGCTTGTTGAAGAAGTCTTCTTGAAAGCACTTCTAAGCAAGACATAACCTTTTGTAGCTGCATTGATTTCAGGAATTAAAGCTTCTAATTTCTGCATTCCTGCTTCATCAAGCGATACTTGATTTTCTGAAAATGTTATGATCTTGTTAGGATCGCTAATTTTTGATCTAGTACCATCAACAACTATTGGGTCAGATGTTTTTGTTCTTCCTAAGTTGGCTGGTGGTTTAGCGTAACCATTCATGTGATTGGGAACAGTGGTTCCACCAGCATAACTTCCGTCTGCAGATAGATTTACCTCTGTGGGTACTCCATTTATAAGGATTACCGCCTTCTTAGCGTCTTGAGCGAAAAGCCAAGTTCCTAAGAAGATTCCTAAAGCTGTTAAAAAAATATTTTTCATGGGATAAAAAATTTTTGTAATATATTAAACGTAACTTAATACTTGTTATTATTCTAATAAACCTCTTCCTTCTTTTTCAATCTTTCCTTCTTCCTTAAGGCTTTGCAATAATTTGTCCAAAACTCCATTTATAAAGTCCTTACTTTTCGGAGTACTGTATTTTTTAGAAATTTCTACATATTCGTTCAACGTAACTTTGAGTGGAATAGTTCGACAATGTATCATTTCACATAATGCCATTTTTAACATAATCATATCTAAAATGGCAACTCTTTCCTTATCCCAATTCTCAATTACGGGTAAAATTTTTGCTGAAAGCTCCTCATCTGTATCATAACAGGTTTTCATCAAAAATCTTCCAAAATCCTCAACAGTCTCTTTATCTGGATAAAAATCATCAAAAAATTCATCCCTAGCAGGCTGTGCTTTTAAAAATTTCTTAAAACTACCGATAATGAGCGATTTATCATCAAACCAATTATAGTAAGAATCATCAAGCATTTCATTAAAAAGCTCATTTGCTCTACAAGATCTGTACAATGAGAGTAAAATTTCTAAATGTTCTTTATTAGTAGTATCGGAAATAAGGTATTTCTTATACTCCTCTGTTTTACTAAATTCATCGTATATCTTACTTAGATAGTCGGTATTTATAATATCATCAAATTTGAGTGCTTTGTACTTACTTTTAAGTTTGGCATTATTTGCGATACTTTGAATAATAGGATTTTCAAATAGCTTAGGTTTGAAAATTTTGTCTACGTCGCTTGGTAAGTGCTTTGTGGCTCGTTTTTGTCCATCTTGGACGGCCAACTCACTTATTTTTACGACTATACATATATTCAATAAAAATAGATCATTGCTCATTTTGATCCAATTAGAATATATTTTGTCTACATCCTTGTATTTGAGCTCTTCATCTCTATTCAATGCATAAAATAACTGCATTACCTTAACTCTAATACATCTTCTGCTTAGCATAATTTGTCAAAAAACTGTGTTTCAAATAATCCTACAAAATTAGCTATACTCTTCGGCTTTTACTAATATATTTAAAAAAAACTTATATATCAAGTTTTTCATAGCCAGGAAACTGAGAAATATGCCATTTATTGAGGATTTTACCCCCTTTCCATAAAGTAATTCCTGGATTTGATCGAACTATTGTCTTTAATAAAATATCATCAGCAGTCAAAAACTGTGCTCCTGATTCAACTTCCTCTTCAAATGCATTGATCATGGTTGGATCGGCGCCTCCTACAACTATATAACTCTTAATTTTATTTTTCGCGGCTTCTTGTATCAAAGGTACGACCTTTGTTTTGTAATTGTCAATATATTTGGAATCCCACTTATAATTAGTTTTAGTGACTTGTTTGTCTTCTAGCCCCATAAATGACTTTACTAATTCCGAATTACCATTATCTAAGTGAATAGTATCTACGGCAAATATCGAATCTTGGACCGTCACCTTGCTTGAAACAGCTTTGCCTTCGAGTTTTTTAGCGATAATAACAAAAATAGACTCTTGACTATCCAAAATCTCATCAGTGACATCATTTCCATCCATATTTGTGAATTCCATTTCACTGATTTTAGAAGCTTTTATTGCTGGTTCAGATTTGATTTGATCCACCACTTCCCATTCTGCTTTTGGATAGTTTTTAAATTCTTTCATGTAGATATCATTAGATAACTCTACAACTTTACCGGATTCCTTATTTTTCAATTTCCATGCAAGTATCTTTATACTAGCCATTGCATCTAATTCTGCTTCTCGCTGTTTTTTCACATCCTTCCCTTTATTGAAAGGTCTAAAATCTGCTTGTGGGAGATCCCACATATAGTTACTCAAACAGTATACTATTAATCCTAACGTTGACAATCCCACAATGCTGCGAGAAATCGCTTTATTTTCTATTAATTGGTGAAACTTCTTATGAAAAAATATAAAGTAAAAGGACGGAATCAATAGGAAAATATCCTTCAGAAAAGAAACCTTTGGCTCTAAAATTAAAAAATCTCCAAAACAGCCACAATCAGTAACCTTCATATTGGTCTTATTGTATTCGCCCCATTTACTAAATTCAAAGAAATTTATTCCATCTGGCACATATCCTGTCAAATAAGTGAAACCGGTCAAGCCTGTAAAGAATAAAATCAATAAGGTAAATGCCCAACTAGTAAACTTAGGGAATAGACCTAGAATCAACATTATTCCAAGTAGAATCTCAAACACGACGGTTCCAACTGATAACCATATCCCATACTCCGATAAGAGCGGGAATAAAGGCGCTATAAATGAAAACCATGAGCCCTCAAAAGTAGACTCGAATTCCGTAAAATAATTTTCAAGCTTATAGGCGGTACCCATTGGGTCTACTGCTTTTACCCAGCCTGAAAACAGAAATAAACACCCACAAAAGCTTTGTAAATACGTAGTCAACCAATCATTTTTCTTTTTAAAAATAAAAGCGACTATTAAGGATACGAAAATGGCAGCGATGCCTACATACAGTAATAATTGTCCTAGTGTCATGTTATTTTAAATTTTCCAATTTCTGATAATTTGATCAAACCAAAAACAGCATAATTGATGATATCTTGATAATTTGATTTTGGGCCTTCGGATACGATAGTTTGTCCATTATTTTGCTCCATTTGTTTTATCCTTAATAATTTGACAAGGATTAAATCAGTAAAGCTAGAAATACGCATCATTCTCCAAGCTTCACCGTAATCATGATTTTTAGCAACGAAGAGATCTCTCGTCTCATGGATCGTAAAATTATATTCTTCTTCTACTCTTTTAGAGTCCACTTCGTCTATATTTTCTAAGACCCCTCTTTCTAATTGGATGATGGACATAATGCCATAATTCACGAGAGCCATATATTCATCTGATATAGAATCTTCAACCAATTGATTACCTTTGATTTCTAAACTTCTAATTCGAGCAGCTTTAATATAGAGCTGGTCCGTCAGAGAAGACGGCCTTAAAACTCTCCATGTAGGACCATAATCTTTGTTTTTATTGATAAATAAGGATTTTGCCTTGTTTATCACCTGATTGTACTGCTCTATTGTATTACTCAAATCAAAATTTTTCACAAATATACCATTGTAAGTCATGATATTATACAATTTCAAATATCAGCTTAATTGAATTTATTTGTGTCTAACAATTACCCAATCTTATTTAAATGAGTTGTTAATTATGACGACTTTTGATTAGAATTATAAATTGATGGGATTATTAATAATATGTCTGACAATCAATTTGGTACTTTTAGTAGTATTCAAACTGTATCCGCGATTTGGAGTTAATAATTTGAAAGCCATTGTAGTAAATTATTTTATTTGCTTGGCAACGGGAACAATAGTTTACAAAAACTTTCCTTTTACATTTAAAGTCGTTGAAGAGCCTTGGTTTTTATATGGCTTATTATTAGGTATATTTTTTATAATAATGTTCAATGTGATAGCACTTACACTCCAGAAAGTAGGAGCTACCATCGGAACGATTTTTCAGAGAATGTCCTTATTATTTCCAGTCTTCGCAGCCTTTCTTTTTTTTGGAGAGCAAATTGGTCCGATTCGCTGGATCGGAATATTAGTGGCGATTTTATGTATTGTTTTGATAAATCTTCCTGAAAAAGGCAATGATGGATTGAGTCGGCAATTTACAAAATATTGGTATTTACCGATCTTAACTTTATTGGGAAGCGGTCTTATTGAAGGAATATTATTTTTTTTAGACGAAAGTCGGATTGTTTCTAATGGAGATGTACGATTTGTGAGTTTTTTATTTTTTAGTGCTGGAACTACCGGATTGCTCTTTCTAATTCTAAAACGAGATATTAGATTTAACATTCGGGACATTTTAGGAGGAATTTTTTTAGGAGTTCCAAATTTCTTTTCCATATACCTCTTGCTTAAATTATTGTCCGGGGGAATGGATGCATCGGTAGTTTTTCCATTTATCAATGTAGGAACCATTTTAGCAGGGACCCTCATCGGTGTTTTTGTGTTTAATGAAAAACTGAATAGGATCAATTTAGCAGGGGTCATATTAGCCATTGTAGCTATATTTTTAATCATTCAATAAAGATTGAAAAAAAAATGTCAGAAAATCTGGACAAGTATTATAGTATAAAGGGCCCTAGTTCCGGAGAGTTTAAAGACCGGGGCTCAAAATTTTTTGGATACCTCTACCCTGTTACTTCACTTGAAGAATTCGAAAAACACTTGATTGACCTAAGGAAGGAACACTTAAAAGCAAGGCATTATTGTTATGCTTATAGACTCAATTTTGAAGAAGAACTATTTCGCATGAATGATGATGGAGAACCCTCCGGAACTGCGGGAAAACCAATATATGGACAATTACTTAAGCATAATCTATTTGATGTTGCTTGTGTGGTGGTCCGATATTTTGGCGGCACAAAACTAGGAACAAGCGGATTAATCAATGCCTATAAACTAAGTGCTCTCGATGCAATACAACAAGCTGATATTGAGGATAGATATCTCACTCATTCAATAAAGTTTGAATTTGATTATGCTCAAATGGGGGAAATCATGGAGCTCGTAAAATCTCAGAACATCTTCATTTCATCAAAGACATTCGAACAAACACCAATTCTTGTTTTGAATATTCCAAAGTCTGAAACTGAATTGACTCTGCGACAATTAAAGGCGAAGTTATTAAAAGTAGATTTAGAATACATCGATATAAAAAGTAAAGTGCCAGGATGTACTTTTAGTTATTTATAGGCCGTACCATTATCTTATTTAGCCAAATCATAAGCTTACTACTCGAAGAATTAAATTTAGCTTCGTTGACGGCTTTGATCGTTAGAAATACTGCAAAAGGGGATAAAACAATGCATGGTAACCAAGCCGCTAACATTGGATTCATGCTTTGACTTTTATTGAGCTTCTCTCCAAGAATATTCAAAATAATAAAAATCATAAAAAATAGTATGGAAATAAGTAATGGATAGCCATAACCTCCTTTCCGAATAATACTACCTAATGGTGCTCCGATAAAGAGAAAAAGAATACAGACCATTGCCCAACTATATTGCTGATGAAATCTCAATCGATAGACATTTAAGTAACGTTGGGTATTGTTAATATCTCTAGAATTATTCAAAAATATATCTCGCTTTCTGATAACGGCTGTGTGGGCCGACTTAATGATTCGTTGATTTCCGTCCTTATATCTGAGCAGTAGAGTTTCTGTCGTCTTTAGAGGTATGGAATCTTGAATATCAGTTATAAAATTGGTATCCTTTGACGAATAAACCGCCTCGTTTTGAACATCTTGTTTTTGACCTTCCTTGTATATAGGAGTATTTATAGTAGTTTTTATTTCTTTGATTTTTTCTGGTGATTTGAGGTCTGAAATATTAGTTGAAACTATGCTTATATCATTTTTATCCTGTTGATTAGATCTCGGTTTTTGAGGTTTATTTGGAATACCTTTTTTCTCTGTTAAGCCAGAAACCGATTTTTCAGGATTTTCAATGTTTGGTTTTATCTTTTCTTTTTTAGAAGATATGGATAAAGAATTGTGACTGTTTTTTTTAACTTTATTTTTTCCAACAGCTACGTCTTTTACCGCCTTATCTTCTGTTTCATCATCATCTTCTTCTTCCTTCTTTTCCTTTAAATTAGGAAGCAACCTATCAAATGTTAGATTATTTTCAGATTTTTTAAGTTTAATGGTAGCTCTGAATGAGTCAATCTCAGTGGACAATTGAAAAGTATTCATCAAATCATACTTTTTTCGATCTAAGTTGTAGTCCACGGCAGTAAAGGCAAATTGTGACATATCGAATATCTTTGTCCATTCTTCAAATTTAGTCTCAATGAGTGGATAGCTTCTTTCTTTTGTTTCCTTATTATAATTGGAATCATTTTCTCTTGTTTGCTTTCCATTAAACAATTTCATAATGAAGAATTGTCCATCATTTGAAGGATACATTTCTCCATCATCTGCAACGACAACATTGAGTTTGGGACTCCTAGGTTCAGAATGGTCGTATATGACTACATCTTTTATAGTCTTACCATCAGGCCCTTTCTCTCCAACTAAAAACACAAAATTTTTGAAATCTCGATTAAATTCTCCGGGTACTATGCTTAATGCGGATTTTTGCTTCTTTATCGAATTGAATCGATAGAAGTATTGATAATAAGCAGTGGGTTTTAAATAATTGGAGGCAATCAGAGAGAATATGGCTGTAAAAATAGAAAGTACAATGCCAGCAGCCATTATCCGTATCAATGAGACCCCACCGGATTTGAAACTTGAAAGTTCATGTCTTTCGGACATATTACCGAATACCATTACCGATGATATCAATATGGTGATGGGGATTGCTAGTGGGATGATAGTTACCGCAAAATAAAATACCAACTCAAGGATAACCCCTGCTGATACTCCTTTACCGATGATTTCATCAATATATTTCCATAGAAATTGCATGACCAACACAAACTCTGCAATCAAAAAGGCCACGATGTATGGAGGTATGAAGCTCTTAAAAACTAACTTATCTAATACTTTTAGCAATCTTGGATTATTATTAAATCAATCACAAATTAGTTAAACGAAGGAATTATTAATTAAAATGTAAAACTTTGTAACATTATGAATAACCTTATCGTCATTCCAAAGTAATGCAAACACGAGAGATTATGGATTTGGTTTTACCATTTAAAAATAAATTGTACCGTTTTGCTTTGAGTATTATAAAGAATACGCATGATGCTGAGGAAGTTGTCCAAGACTTACTGGTCAAGATATGGAAGAAAAAAAATCTGTTTCTTTCGATTGATAAAGAAGCCTGTTGTATGACTGTCACTAGAAACTTAGCTTTTGATCGATTAAGAGTAAGGAAGTCGCCAACTGTAGGATTAGAAACAGTATACCATGTTCGGGATCACTCCGCTAGTCCGGAGCAAACATTGGTTTCGAAAGTCGAAATGAAGCGAATTATTAAGATGATTGAATCTTTACCCGAAGATCTGAAGATGGTCATTCAGTTAAGGTAAATAGAACAATACACGTATCAGGAAATTGCTGATATCGCGGGATGGAAAGTAAACAAAGTGAAAGTAACGTTACACAGATCGAGAAAAATTTTAAAAGAACAGATAATCAAAAGTATACAGCGATGAACATAGATCATATATTAGAAAAATTTGGGTAGGGGATTCTTCAATAGAAGAAGAAAAATTACTCAGCAAGTATTTTGATTCCAATCGAATAGAAGATAGACATCAATCAATCGCTCCACTTTTTCAGTTTTATAGAAAACAAACACAGATTGAGTGTGAATTAGAGGATTCTTCTTTGAGTTCAAAGCTTGACTTAGAGATGAATTTGGTTAAAATCGATGTGGATCAGTTGGATGCGGATAAAATCACACCTATAAATTACAAGCAAAACCTGAGAAGAATAGCAGCAATAGGGGTGATCCTGTTTTTATCAA
>Ga0209828_1001566_pt1 | contig 20443 bp, 13 predicted proteins | sample MaitaG_FD_187429 | JGI IMG/M metagenome (GOLD analysis project Ga0209828, IMG submission 187429) | Marine algal microbial communities from Maine, USA - Maine_Asex2 metaG (SPAdes) (version 2) | ecosystem: Host-associated > Algae > Red algae > Unclassified | place: Maine, USA | collected 2015-01-05 | reverse complement strand
CAAGTTACGACTGGTATCAATGGTGAATTATCATTAGAAATAGGTAATGGTACGGCTAACAATACAAGCTTCTCAGATATCAACTGGGAAGTCCCTAACTATATCGCCTTATCTCTCAAGCCACAAGGCAGCTCTACATTCTTAGCGAATAATGGAATCGTAGAACTACTTTCTGTACCCTATGCCATATTCGCAACAAAGTTAGGATGTGACATAGGTTGTCCTGGAGAAGATGGAGTAGATGGTCCGCAGGGAGCACAGGGTTTACAGGGTCAGCAAGGAGATCAGGGACCTCAAGGAATTCAAGGTCCTATTGGACCCGCTGGTATTGACGGGATAGATGGTCATCAGACTTTGGAGCTAACTAATAATGTTCCTCAAAATCCCGAAGATGGAGAATTCTACTTAGATGATGGCAGCAACAGAACTGATGGACTTCCTGGATTCAGATATTATAATGGAAGCAATTGGATCAATCTATAAAAATAAAATAGTGAATGTCTATGAGTTATGTTATTTAATAACAAGAAGCTTGTAGATTTTCAATAAAATGTAAAACATATGAAAAATATAATAATCATAATACTATCAATAATCTTATGCGCCAATGCTGATGCTCAGAAAGTCATTAGACCAGTCTGTGACGAATCAGTCAATTGGGATTATAATTTTAATTACAGTGGATTCATAATAGAAGAGGCTGGCGTGTCTCCGCTTGAACAAGTCCAAAATAGACAGATACAAATTCTTATCTCTGATGCTGACAATGCAGCAACACCTAGATTCTTAGAGACCCATCAAATAGGATTGGATAGAACAGGTTACTTTAATTTAAATATAGGATCTGTTCGTAGAAGTGGTTTTACAGATTTCATTAACTCAATGAATGACACAGAAAATACAGAATATGTAATGGAGGTTTTTTTGATAGATCAAAATGACACTCAATTAATTGGTTCTAAAAAAATATTGCCTGTTCCTTATGCACTTGTATCTAATTCATTGGGTGGTCTTGGGAGACGAGGTCAACAAGGTGCTCAAGGTCAACAAGGGGAACAAGGGTTACAAGGTGAACAAGGACCTCAGGGTAATTCGGGACCAACTGGAGTTAACGGAAATAATGGTGTAAATGGTTTTGGTATAATGATAATGACTAATACGCCTCCAAATGGAGCAAAATTTTATGTAGACGATGGTACAAATACTTCTGATGGGAAGCCACATATTAGATACAACAATAACGGAACCTGGATAGATCTATAAATTATAATTGACTAATCAACTTCATTATCATATTGCTTACTTATTGATATTCAGATAGATTTAAAATAAAAACAAATGAAAAAGATAATATATGTTCTAATAATTGGGTCTTTTCTCACTCACTTACAAGCTCAATCCAATGAAGCCTTTTCATTCCAAGGGATCATCCTGGATAACAACGGGAATCCGAAAGGCAATCAGATGATCGAGATGACAAGCCAGATAGCTGACAGTAGTAATGGCCAGAATATTATTTATTCTGAAGTACATGATATTGTTACTAATGATAAAGGCTTATTTGATATAGCTATAGGAAATGGTGTCGCAATAGATGGAGAGTTTGCTGACATAGATTGGTTATCATACATACCTTATATACAAGTCACTTACAATCTTAATGATGGAGCAGATGGTATTACTTTAGGTTGGACTAAATTCAAGTCAGTGCCTTTCTGCTTTTCTTCTAAGTACATTGTTTGTTCTGATGGAGTAGATGGCCTACCTGGTCCTCAAGGTGAACAAGGCCCACAAGGTCCACAAGGTCCTCAAGGAGAACAAGGATTTCCAATATCAGGGCAAAATGGAGTCAACGGCATACCAGTGCTACCTCTACTTAATACGCCTCCTACAACTAATATCCAAGAAGGGTCAATCTACATGGACAATGGAGATAACCGAGAAGATATTGCACCAGGCTTCAGATACTATGACGGTGCTGGATGGATAGATCTGTGATGCTCAAAACAAATAACTGATTCATTTAAATATATTTCTGATAAGTCTCCTGCGAAGGGGACTTTTTTTTATTCTACGATATAGAAGTACATAATCATCAAACATTAGTAGAAGTGAAAAATGCCTAAACATCAGGTTTAATTATATCATTAAATTAGGAATAAAAAATGCTCAAGTATTTAAACTATAACAACATTACAATGTTAGAAATACTCAATTATTAAAATGCTTGCACTTTGCCGAATACTCTTACTATTATCCATCATCCTGTTATCTATATCCGATGTCACTGCTCAGTTAGAGTCCTGTGATTGTAAGAGCGATATAGAATTCTTACATCAAAAGATAAAGAAAACCCCATCGTATAGAAACAATAAGGAAAAGTATAACAAGGCCTATAAAGTCATTATCAATGAAGCGAGTAATATAGACTCTGCTTATGATTGCTTCTTACAGTTAAACAAACTCCTGCTTTCACTTAATGACAACCACTCTAAAGTCTATGGCATAGACAAAGGTGCAACCAAAGAACTCCGTGATGCCGTAGGAGGATTAGAAAAATTCAAACAATCAAAACTATATAAGCTCTATACTAAGATCACCTTCGACTTAGACAGTCTTACCGATATTTTAGCTCTCAAATCACAAGCTGACAAAGAGGGCATATATACAAATAAGGATAAACTAAAAATAGGAGTACGCAAAAATCAAGAAGTATATGAGGCTATAGTTCTATCTTCCGAAAGTGAGATCTGGTCTCCAGGAGAATTGATATACACTATGATACCATATGGCAATGATTACCTACTGAGCGTGGGAGGTAATTCTACTTCTAAGAGACTCATCGCTTACACAGAAAGAATAGAGGATGGCACATTTCTGACTATGGGCTACCAGAAGGATATCTCTAAAAGCAATTATACAAAAAGCATACATCCTGATACTACTTACTTACGAAAAGAAATCAGCTCTGACATTAGCTACATAAAAGTCGGAAGCTTTAACTCCTGGTACCCTACTCTATCAGATGCGGAAGATTTCTATGCATCATTAAAAAATAACTTGACTAAGTCAAATTTGATTATAGACCTTAGAGATAATGGAGGCGGTGGAAATAGGAACTCTGACATTCTGCACAAGATCATAAAGGACTATCTAAAGAAAAGCAATGTGTATCTAATCACTAACCATAGAACAGCAAGCAATGCAGAGCAATTCGCTTATAAATTAAAAGAGAATCCAAACTGTATAACTTTTGGCCAGAGAACCAATGGCAGTGTTGCATACGAAATAGTAGATAAGAACTATAACTTACCTTGCGAAAATTATATCGCAGTACTCACATCCAAGAAACATAGTAAATATTCGAAATTAGAATCTAAGGGATTAGATCCAGATTGGATATTGAATATGGATAACAACTGGATGGTTCAGGTTGTGGACTTTATCAATAACCAATAGATAATAGCCTAAACGAATTACAACTTGTCTCAAGTTATTGGTTGATCCATTATAAATTAGGGATGTTCATATATACTATAACTCCCTATATTTCAATGACTTATACTAATATTTATTATTTACTATACCCGATGACTGACTGAATTTGCAATATAATGGGGTAACGCATCTACCCAATTTGTCATAATTTTTGGTCAGCTCGCCCATCTCCGAAGGTTATCGGAGTTCCATCATTACAAGATGACAATTGTCATCTTGTTGGTTTACACCACCACTCTGTCTTGCCAAATTGCTTCCCTACTTTTTCTTTTATCCCGAACTTACGTTCTGGACTTTAAAGGTGTGGCATCTACGACGCCATTTGCTTACTTCTGAACATCCCTAAATTAGACAATGTCTATAATGGGTTATGCCAATATAAAATCATAAGATCTTATCTTATCACAAATTAACTCCGATGCCGATCATCGTTCTATTGTAGAGTTGCTTATAGGTGTATATAGCATCTTGCTGACCTGGATTCCAATTTCCGAAGTTCGATGTTCCAGAAGTAGATTGTATATAATGACTTATTTTAAATGACCACTTTGTTCTTTTGCGATTAGCGATTACAAATCCAATTCCAGGTCTAAAATAAACCCCATCGGAATATTGATCTAACCACCGGTCAGCTTTCGATTTTCCATATCCGAGGCTTGACTCAGCAAACCATCGAATCTTCTTATTGGTTATATTATATCTTCCATAAGCAGCAATCGAACTAAACTGATGATCAGCCCATACATTACCTGGAAGTGATACACTATTGTGATGAGCCGCAATAGACACACCGACGGACCACTTAGGATTAAGTCTATATCCAGCTATTACAGCAAATAATAAAGACGTATTTTCTTCTGATGAAGAAGCAAAAGAGTAATCTAAAGATAAAAACAAGCCTTCCTTCTTATGATACTTACCTTTGTCTAAGAGGATCACATTTTGTAATCGAGCAGGTTTCTTCTGCTTCTTCACATACCTCTTATCTATACTAATTGTATCTCCGGTTTCTATAATCATCTTAATGGTGAAAGCATTTTCTTTGACAACCTTACCTACATACACTCCGCCACTGTTAGTGTAGATTATAGAGCTGCCATACTCATCTTGAGCGATGAGGGAACATGCAAAGACTAAGAACAGTACAGTGGTAAGTGATTTCATGGTTTCGTTTTGAGTGCTATAGATTGTTAGCGGTCATAAGAATAAGTAAGCACTGATATCATAATCAGTGCTTACTATCTTATAATTTTTTATATCTGTATCCAGCTTAGCAAAGACATATCTTGATTGCTATCGATCTGATACTGACCGAAACCATTAGGACTTGCTACAAGGATAATATCTGATCTTGTAGGATGTGCTATGATATCATATGCTTCTACGTTGATATCTGAGCTAATTAGGCTAACCGTGTTATCATTAGAAGACGTATCAAAAGTCTTAAGACCATTAGTCCCTTCTCCCACATATAATGTATTACCAATTAAGGTCATTCCATAGGGACTTTCCATTTCTACAGTTTGTATTTCTGAAGAGAAATTTTCGTTAGATATATCTAATACAATTAATGCATTAATGTCACCTGGACAACCAGTTCCATTAGACCTAAGCGTTAAGTAAGCTATATCACCATTAGGGAGTACTGGGTCACAAGAATCTACATGATCATATCTGCTGCGTTCTCTTGGTGAGATAGGTGTCGATATATCATATACTAACATAGAGTTTCTTGTACCTATGTATAGAGAATTATCTTGAGGATAGATTGTCTCCATCTGCCGTCCAGCTTGGATGTTATCTACAAGCTCTAAGTTGCCATTATCAGAAAGTATGGTCATGTGAGAATTACTGATTACGTATACATGATCTGCGGCATGAGCGATTCTATTAACAGTTCCTATGGTAGAATTACTACTTCCAGCAAAAGAAGAAGGCACAGCAGAAGCAGGTATAATTCTCTCATTAAAATCAAAAAATGCAAAGTTGTTATTATTAGATAACTCATTCCAGATATCAGAATTTTCTTCCACTTCTTCTTTTACATCTTCAAATTCAAATCCAACAAGCACCTGACCATCAGCATTAATGAAGTCTTGGACAAATGCATTTTCTACTCTATTGACAAGTCTCGGATTGCTCTTATCACTCATATCTATCTTAAGCATATCATATACACTCTCAGCATAGATAAAGTTATCATTAACGTAGAATTCCTTATTAGATGGTATATTAAGAAAGCTAATAGGCGTAGGATTCTCAGGATCTGAATTATCGTACACATGTATACCTTCATTTTCTTCTCCTATTAATAATAGGTCTTCAGATACATACACCTTACCTGCATCTTCGATAGGTCTGATGTCATCTTCTAGTGGAATATTACGTTGCTCATTAAGATCTCCATATATAGCAGTGGCTTTAGTATAACTAAGCTCCGCAGAGGATATATCATTAGAACAAGAATAAGTGAAGAAAAGGGAAGTAATTGCTAAAAAGAACAGTAATTTTTTCATTTAGTAATGATTTAGGAATTGGATAAATAATGAATTTCTATGTTTTTTATAAAGATCAAACGGTGAATTCTAAGCTTAATTGTAATTCTAAACTAAGAAAATTAATTCTCTGTAAGATCTGTGTGATCTCATTTTAAGATCAATTTAAGTGATATCTTAAGACTCATAGACTCAATTTAACTGTTTGAGACCATATGGTGTACATATTGATACCAAAAACTTGGAGTTATATTGTTAAAAGATAGCTCGTATTGCTCTGTTCATCCAACTAAATTCAGCAATATGGCTGGTTCTAAGGTATCCATAAAAAAAGGCCTGAGCAATGAAGCTCAGACCTACCCTAAAAAAACTAATTTCTTTTCTAATCTATAAAAGTCATCTTCCTTGTCGCAGAGTAATCACCAAAGTCTAATCTGTAGTATAATATACCACTTGTAGACTGTACGTCTGACTTTCTTACGATCTCAGAGTTCTGACCTTTCTTGTATTTCTTTTCTGTCTTAAACAGTACCTTTCCTGTAGGATCATATACTGTTAATGTCGCTGTACCTGCTTCTGCTATGTTAAACATAATCTCAGTCGCTTCTGTAAATGGATTCGGAACATTCTGTAGCAATTCATTTACGTAAATTTCCTGAGTGTCACCAGTGTATAGCTTAACATCTACTTTCTCTAATTTTCCATTCTTGTAAGCTTCCTTTGGAGTGTAAGCACTGCTTATTGATAACATTTGTGATAGATATCCATCTGCTTTTGCCGTCACATTAATAACAAATAAGTCATTACCCTTAGCGACAGATAATGCCTCTAATGTAGACCAACTGATAGTGTGTACATCTCTAAGATGACCCATGTTATTAGCATTCAGATCTAAACCTACAGCATTGACACTTACGAAGTCTAAATTCTCCAATTCTAAAGAAAACTGGAAACCTAATACTTTCTCAAAGTTGTTGCTTCTGAATGGTATACTGATTGTCTGACCTGCAGTCACTTTCTGATTATCTATAGCGAAATCAAGACTAACATCTGATCTTACATCGATTGGCGTGTCATAGTAATTAGCCTGCACATCATTATTCACATCACCATACTTGACAGCTATCATATTCTGTTCTCTTGCATTTTCCTCTAATCCGTTATATTGGATAAAGTTATCAGCAGAGAAAGGATCTGCTTGACTCATAATGTCAGCTTCATCTATAAAGTCCCAACTCGGATTATTAGGGAATGCATCATTGATTCCTAATATTAATTTTCTTATTTCTATCAGATCTATTGCTGTAATCTCTTCATCATTAGTCACATCTGCAGCTCTCATCTTATAAGGGCTATCAAGTAACTCTTGAGATAGTATGTGTCTCTGTATGATGATTATATCAAGTGTACTTACTCCATTCAGGTAATCATCACTTTTCTCACCTGACACCATATAGTTAAAACCTTTAGATAAGTTATCAAATGCATAGGCACCGCTATTATCTGTTACTACGGTCTTAGGAAATCCATCTTGATTACTCTGCATTGTAACATCTACATTCTCTACAATCTCTCCTTGCTCAGTAAATAGTGCACCTTCTACTACAATCTTATTAGTTGCTGTGCCACATGACCCGATTACATTCACTTCATCTATATCCCAAGCATTAACAGGAGCACCATTACCTACTAAGCAGTAACCTAATAGCTCAAAGCTAAACGTTGTAGCCGTCGTTACTGTAAAGTCTGCTCCACTAAGATCTATAGTTTCTAATGTCCAATCTAAGGTAGTCGCAAGATCAGTCAGTCTCAGAACTTCTGCACCATCCTTAAGGACTCTTACTCCATAGTTAGTCGGATAGTTATTAGCACCATTAGCACCATCTATCCAATCGAATGTATCAGGAGCCTTTTCCCAGAATGTTAACTGAGTAAGATTCGCTGATTCTCCAGAATTAGGTGTTAGAGTAACATTGAACTTAATAGATTTCTCACTTCCTGCCTCAAAAGTACATGCATCTAATGATCCTACACACATAGCCACAGATCCCATTATTCCTGGAGTACATGAGTGAGGGTTAGTTGCAGCCGGAGCTCTATTAACAATACTTGCCGTCACAGTACCACATGACAATGTCGTAGGATATAGTGGTGTAAACTCTGAGTAATCAATATTAGACATATCTGAAGATGCATATGATCTACATGCGTCCAAATTATAATTAACTAATGAAGCAGGATTATTTCCGCCTCCATTATCTGGTCTACAATTTGCAACATTAACTGCAGATGCACCTATGAAAAAATCATTAGCAGAAGGAGCAATATCTCCTCCAGTCGTAGGGACATCAAATACTAAAAATCTTCCTCCAGCATTAGCTCTTTCTGCAACATATATTTTACCTAATGTATTATCATAAGCTACATCAACAGGATTACCTAAATTAGTAGATGGTCCTGCGATTCTAATTTGCTCAGCAGCAGTAACATTACTATCTGCGATGGCTGCACTCCAATTGTTAATAATAACAATAGCACCGTCATCTGCTACAGCTCCACTTCCTACATCAGTAAGAATCATAATGTCATTATCTACATCATACGTAAGACCATGTGTTCTTACCATATTTTCTACAGAAACAGTAATATCAGGATTAACCATACCTGCTGGTAACGATAGGAAATTATTATATATCGCGACATTAGCGGAATTATCCACAATTGCAATCAGATCATCTCCAGAAAAAATTGCTCCCCATAAGTTAATGCCTGTAGGTTGTATCTTGTCCAAAGTTATTGAATTGCTGCTGATGTTATATGTTACAAATTGATTAATCATTCCGTTAGCGCCATTAGCATCTTGAGCTACTACAAGCTTGTCACCTGATACTGCTATTTCTCTACCATTGATAAAATCTGAAGTCGATGTTGCAGATAGAGTAGGAGTTCCTCCTGTCGATAAGCTAGATTGCACATTCGTGTATGCATTAATTACATTGCTTGATCTATTAAGTTGGTATAGAACATCGCCGTCTTTATCATAATGAATACCATCTGCATCATTAGCTTGTGAGGCAAATGTAGAAGTACTCATATTACCAGCATCATCGAATCCATAGACACCGATGTTGCCTGAATTATTACTAGATACAAATACATTTATCGCAGCATTGTCTAATAAGTTCTGTCTTGGGAATTGGATCTCACCACTACATTTACCAGTTCCACTATGCGGCTGAGCCACGTATGGGAATGATCCTGAAAATGGTAAATCATTAGCCTCTACTCCTGTTGTATAAGTAAGAACATCCAAAAGATCTTGAGTCACTGGACTTGCAGAAGTCATCGGATCATAATCATCATACCATAGTCCTATAGCCGCAAGTACCACTCCTGATACTGCTTGCAATTCTATTCTTGTTACATCATCTTCTAATCTTCTACCATTAGGAAATCCATCCATATTAGGTATAAATTCAAGATTAGCTGTTGTATTAAAAGGCGCAACTGTTAGTCCGATTGCTGCTGCTTGTATAAGCCCTAAAGAACTAAAGTTAGGATCATTTCTTGGTGTCACAGGTACTGCCATATTCAGTCTTAGCATATCTCCACCATTAGGTAGGAAATTATTTACGAATGGCTTTCCAGCTGCAAGTGGATCACCACCCTTACCTGTAGCCAGCTGATATGGTCTTACATTAGGAACTCCTGTATGGAAAGCTGGCCATAGATCTACAGATCTTGGCTTTCCTGCCGCCGGAAGTAATAATGTACCGAATACCGCATCATCTAACGCTGTACCAGCAACTGCTGCTGAACCTTTCAATCCGAATAGCCCATCTGCATTATTAGTAAAATCAAATGCTCCTAAAGAAGCTTCTTGGATTCTAAGTGGCCCGAATGCAGGTACTGCTCCGCCAAAAAGATCATCATCCATATATAGAGCTAACTCTGGATTATAGAAATACTCAAAGTGTGCTGGATTCTCAGTATATGGTGTCAGACTGTTCCACTCATCCTTAGCACCGATAGGAATAACTGCCTCATTTGTTAAAGGCATTCCGATTCTTGATACTTGTACCCAATCTCCACTTACTGTAGGCTCAGCTGTAGCACTTAATGTAGTCACTGAAGGTCTACTAGCAGAAGCCCATACACCGATTACATAATCAGCATCCAGTATATTAGTCGGTGTCGCTGGAGCACCAGTTTTACGTAATGTACTAATAGGTACTTCGATAGCTATTGTACTTACATTATAACAAGCTACTCCATCTGTAGGTGTTCCATTTTGTCTAGGTGCATCACCTAAGTCAAAAATACCGCCTAAATCCACAAAGAATGGATCATCAGAAGGACCAGCATATACTCTCTCTCCAGTAGAACTATTAGTTATAGCACCATTAAATAATGCATCGTATGATGTATCAAGTCCAACAGCACTTTCTATTGATCTGGGTCCTATGTTATTAGGAGGCACTACACCATTAGAAATTATAGTCGCAAAAGAATTACCACCATCTACACTTCTCTCAAGTGTATAAGTTGCTTTCTGATTTTGCTGTCCTAATCTGATGTTGAAAAAAGTTGTCGGATCCTCATTCGTAATATCAAAAGTGAATCTGTAGATGATCTCATCACCTACAACTGACGCGTCATTATCTACATGGATCTCATATCTTACATTCTCACCGAATTGGTAATAATTAGGTCCGCCATGTGGCAATTGTAATGGCACATAAGTAGCAATAATCGTGATCATCTCAGGATTATCAGGGCTCTTAAATGCATATAAATCCACGTTATCTGCTAAAGGGTCATTAGCAATAAGTGGTGCTTCTCTATGGCTTGATGCAGATAGGTCTATTCCCATCGCAACAAAGCATAGAATCGCAATAATTATAGTTTTTAGTGTTAATATATTTTTCATTATAAAGGTTTTCTTTTTATGAAGATGATCTTAAATATTACTGTCCTACTTCTGTTCCTCTCCATGGCTGAGCCACATATGGAAATGAAGAACTAAATGGCGCATCATTAGTCTCTACACCAGTAGTATATGTCAATACATCTAATAAATCTGTAGTTACTGGACTTGGAGAGGTCATCGGATCATAATCGTCATACCATAGACCAATTGCTGCAAGTACTACTCCAGACACAGCTTGTAATTCTATTCTTGTAACATCATCTTCAAGTCTTCTACCGTTAGGAAATCCATCCATATTAGGTATAAATTCTAAATTAGCTGTTGTATTAAATGGTGCTACTGTCAGTCCAATAGCTGCTGCTTGAATCAGTCCTAAAGAACTAAAGTTTGGATCATTTCTTGGTGTCACAGGAACTGCCATATTCAATCTTAGCATATCTCCACCATTAGGTAGGAAATTATTAACGAAAGGCTTTCCTGCTGCTAATGGATCTCCACCTTTTCCTGTTGCTAACTGGTATGGTCTTACATTAGGAACCCCAGTATGGAATGCTGGCCATAGATCTACAGATCTCGGCTTAGCCGCTGCAGGTAGTAACAAAGTACCGAATACCGCATCATCTAATGCAGTGCCAGCTAATGCAGGCGAACCTTTAAGTCCAAATAATCCATCTGCTCCATTAGAAAAGTCAAATGCTCCTAAAGAAGCTGTCTGAATTCTCAATGCAGAGAATGCAGGTACTGCTCCGCCAAAGAGATCATCATCCATATATAAACCTAATTCTGGATTGTAAAAATATTCGAAATGGTCAGGGTTCTCATTATATGGAGTCAATCTATTCCACTCATCCTTAGCACCAATAGGAATTACTGCCTCATTAGTTAATGGCATTCCGATTCTTGATACTTGTATCCAATCTCCTGAGAAAGATGCATCACTACCAGTATTGATCGTCTTGACAGCAGGTCTGCTGGCAGAAGCCCATACACCGATTACATAATCAGCATCTAATATATTAGTAGGAGTCGCTGGAGCGCCAGCCTTAAGTAGTGTAGAAATCGGTACTTGAATTGCAATTGTATGGCAGTTATACTTAGCCAAACCATCTCGTGCTGCTCCACCCTGTCTAGGTGAATCACCAAGATCAAAAATACCACCTAAATCTACATAGAAAGGATCATCAATAGATCCTGCAAATACCTTCTCTCCAGTGCTTGCATCAGTTATAGCAGCATTAAATAACGCATCATACGAAGTACCTAAGCCAGCACCTCCCTCTATAGATCTTGGTCCGATATTGTACGGAGGCACAACACCATTCGATACAATATTCTGAAATGATGCACCACCATCGATACTTCTCTCAAGCGTGTAAGTTGTCTTAAGATTTTCTTGACCTAATCTGATATTGAAGAAGGTAGTAGGATCTTCATTCGTATTAGTGAATGTCATTCTATATATGATCTCATCGCCAACTGTTCCTGCATCATTGTCTACATGGATCTCATATCTTACATTCTCACCGAATGTGTAATAATTAGGGCCACCGTATGGAAGTTGTCCAGGAATATAGTTAGCTATGATTGTAATCATATTAGGATTATCAGGACTTCTAAATGCATACAAGTCCGTATTATCCGCTAATGGATCATTAGAAATAAGAGGTGCCTCTCTATGGCTGGATGCCAAACTGACAGATATATCAGCTAAGAAAACTACCATTGCAAGCATTGGTAGCATAAGACCTCTTAAAATTGTCTTTTGGTTGAAAATTTTTTTCATTCTTTTTGTTATTTAAAGATTACTGTATTTTATTTTTACAATAGAAGACAATGTTTAATGTATTGAAACTTCTCTTCCATATATTACTACGGGTATAAAGCAAATTTTGGTTTTCGTTATCATGCATATAACAGAAATAAATCTAACTAATACATGTTATTAGATAAATCTCTATACGAGACTGCAATATATCATCCGATTTATACATAAGAAAGCTGTTCGGAGCATTCATAACAAACAACTATTTTCTACACTAATAATTTAATTTGAGTAAAAAATTATCAGGCCACTTTATATTCTTGACTTAATCCATTTACAGGATAATGCAAAAATAGTTAAAACAATGAACCTATATGCATAAAATTAAAGATTTTGATAATACTTAATATTGAAATATATAATTAATTGTCGCCATGTACTTTATAGATATAATTCTTTTAATATAAAAAAGTCCCCCCGAAGAAATCAGGGGAACTCAGTCAAGAATATCAATGACTTGACATTCCATCTTATATTAGTTAGACTACCAAATGAGTACGATCAAAACCAGTAAAAGCCTCTATTTGGTGATCATCTTTCTTACATACGTAAGTAAAAGTTGGTTCGGATTTAATTTTTGACATATTATATTTAGAACATAAACTATCTGTCTTTACATATAATATTAACGTGTCTATCTAAGAGATAAAAAACATTTTTTTGTAAAATCCATACAGTTCTGAACAGTCGTAGGTATGTTTGTATCAGCTATTTAGTCATTATCAATTTATAACAAGATGAATTACAGTATTTCTATTATTTGCGCCTGCCTCATTTTTCTATTATCCTGCTCGCCAAAATCTGATACTAGTATCGTGGGTGGAGACAAAGCATCTAAGCATTCCGTCGATATACCAGAGTTATTAGATCGGTCAGAAAAAATCCAATTAGGGAAAGAATGGGATGAGGTGCAAAACTTCTACACAAATAAGCGTGATGCAATCCAAAAAGATCCTAAAGATTACGCATCTATGCTAGAACTCGCAGAATTATATATCAGGGAAGCAAGAGTAACTGGCGAGCATGGACATTATTATCCAGCAGCATTATCATTAACTTCCAAAATAACTAATCAAGCAGAAGTAAGTCCTGACTTAAAATTCAGAGCTTTAACTACACATGCTGGCGTGCAACTGTCATTACATGAATTCTCAGATGCCCTAAAGACAGCCGAGAAAGCTGTAGAGATGAATGACAGAAATGCTCAAATCTATGGAGTTCTTGTAGACTGTTACGTAGAACTTGGTGACTATAAGAAAGCAGTGGAGATGTCAGATAAGATGATCAGTATCAAGCCAGATATAAGATCATACTCGAGAATATCATACTTGAGAGAAATACATGGTGATGTGAAAGGATCGATAGATGCATTGACATTGGCTATCAAGGCTGGTTACCCTGGATATGAAGAAACTGCTTGGGCTATGCAGACATTAGGTGACTTATATATGACTTATGGAGAAGTGGACAAAGCTGAGAATGTCTATAAGCAGATTGTAGAAATTAGAAAAGATTACCCATTTGCAGTAGCTGCATTAGGTGATGTCGCGTACGAAAGAGGAGATATGGAACTTGCCGAGAAAAAGTATCAGGAAGCAATGAATATTATCCCCGAAGTAGGATTCTACACATCAATGGCCAAATTATATAAGAACCAAGGTCGTGATGAAGAGTTCCAGAAGATTATGGCTGAGGTATTTCCTATGTTGCAAGATGACGTAGACTCTGGACACAACATGAATATGGAGTATGCAGATATATACAAAAATTTGCTTGTAGACTATGATAAAGCTTTAGTCTATGCTAAAAAAGAATACCAAAAGCGACCTGACAACATAGATGTCAATAGAATGATGTCTGAAATATATGCACTAAAATCGGACAAAGATCTTGCAAAAAAACATTATGATCTTGCAATAACTACTAATTCAAAACATCCAGATTTAGAAGAAATAAAAAAGTCGTTATAGAGATATTCTTCTAAGAGTCTTTATATAATAATGAGCTTATGGCCTTCCATACATTCTGAAAAACTATTTTCTGTCCTTCAGCATTGGGATGCTTTCCATCTGGCAAATTAAGCTCTGGGTCCAATGCAACATTTTCCAGAAAAAATGGTATTAACTTAGCATCATATGCTTCAGCCAGATCAGGAAATGTTGCATTATATTCTTTCTCATATACCTTACCCATATTAGGAGCAGATAGCATACCAGCAATAACGATTTCGATATTTGGGTTTTTCGCTTTTACTTTTTGAATAATTTGATCCAGATTATTTTTGGTGGATTTGACATCTAATCCTCTAAGCATATCATTAGCTCCTAATTCCAATATGAAAATATCCACTTCTTGATTAAGGACCCAATCTATTCTTCTTAGTCCATCTGCAGTCGTCTCACCACTTAGTCCTGCATTGACAACTTTGTAATCCAGATTCATAGAATCTATCCGATCTTGCATCAGGCTGGTCCACCACTCATTCTCGTCATCTAAACCATAACCAGCTGTCAGACTATTCCCAAAACAGAGGATTACTTTTTTCCCAGATTTCGTAGATGGATCTTCCTCATTGGTATTAATATCCTTCTCTTCCATAGGCTTTGTGTCTTTAGTTGGGCTATCTTTGCATGATGGCATTAGGAGAGTGCTGAACAACAAAAAACATATAACGTTAAATAATACATTGGTCTTAGACATATGAATGCAATTTAACTCCAAAATTACTGAATAAACTTGCCATAATATGCCTTCCTGCCCATTCGGAGGATTAAAAAATATAGATGAATAAAATACTCGAAGTCAGTAACCTTAGTCAAACATATAAAAGTGGTGAGAGGTCTCTTACCGTACTGAAAGACATAAACTTTTCCATACATACTGGAGAAAGAGTTGCTATTGTAGGCCCCTCTGGTAGCGGTAAGACAACCCTACTCGGATTATGTGCTGGCTTAGATAATCCTACGAACGGAGAGATCATATTATGTGGTCAATCGATAGGAAATATGACAGAGAACCAGAAGGCTCAACTGCGAAATAAAAAAGTAGGTTTTGTATTTCAGAATTTTCAATTGATTCCTACTCTGACAGCGGTAGAGAATGTCATGATCCCTTTAGAATTACAGGGGCACTCTTCTGTATATCCGCAGGCGAAATCATTGCTGGAACGAGTCGGCCTCGGAGATAGATTATCACACTATCCATCACAATTATCCGGTGGAGAGCAGCAGCGTGTATCCATAGCCCGTGCATTCATTAATAAGCCTTCGATTCTATTTGCTGATGAGCCTACTGGTAACTTAGACGATGAGACAGGAAGCTACATAGAACAGTTACTTTTCTCTATGAATGAAGAAGAGAATACAACGCTTGTATTAGTAACCCATGACTTAGAACTGGCACATAAGACTGGTAGAACCATCAAACTCAAGGGTGGAAATATCATATCCGATGGTATAGACGCTAATAAAACTATATTGAATGTCTAATATAGCATTCCAACTAAAAACGGCATACAAAGATAGTCGCAAGAACTGGTCTAAGTTATTCATGTTTATGTCGTCCATCATTTTGGGGACGACAGCACTGGTTGCGATTAATTCATTTAATTATAATCTTGTACGAGATATAGATAAGCAAGCTAAGACGCTAATTGGTGCAGATATAGAAGTGACGGGGAGACAAGCGCTACCTCAGAATCTGACACAAGTATTAGATTCTATCGGTGGTGAGAAAGCGATGCAGATGGAAATTTTTTCTATGGCTTACATCCCATCTACGGAAGGAACACAATTTGTCAGAGTGAGAGGAATAGAAGGTAATTTTCCATTCTACGGAGAACTGCAAACGGATCCCAAAGACAGTCGGCTATCTTATCAACAAGAGAACGGAGCTCTTGTAGACGAAGGGCTGATGGCAGAACATAATTTATCAATAGGCGACTCCATCAAGCTCGGAGAAAAAGTCATTCCAATAGCTGGGAAACTACTCAGTACTTTTGGTTCAGTAAGCTTAGGATCTAGCTTTGCACCGTCCATATATATAGACAAATCTGTTCTATCCCTAACACAACTTATACAACCATCCAGCATCATAGAGTATGCCTATTACAGAAAGTTAGATGCAGATATAGATGCGGAAGAATGGGAAGAAACATATGACAGACAGAAAGGATTTAATGATCTTAATTTTAGAGTCACTACCGTATCCGATAATAAAAGACGACTTAATCAAGGCTTCGACTCACTTAACGATTTTCTAAATTTAGTGGCATTGGTATCTCTTATACTTGGTTGTATAGGTGTAGCTAGTAGTGTACTGATCTATATCAGATCTAAGATTCCATCTATCGCAATATTTAGATGTCTTGGGATGGAAGGCCGACAAGCGTTTACAATCTACTTTCTTCAGATATTTATTATAGGAGTGATCGCCGTTCTGATTGGTGTTACATTAGGGAGTCTTCTGCAGATAGCTCTGCCGATTATCCTTAAGGACATTCTACCCTACGAGGTCGATCTACAGATTTCTTGGAAGGCCATATTACAAGGTATGACTATCGGCATTGTGATTACAAGTCTATTTGCCATGATACCATTAATAGGCATCAGACATATCAGTCCACTGAGAACATTAAGATCATCGTATGAAGAGGAGTCTGGAAAACGAGATATGCTTAAGTGGTTGTTATACGCAGGTGTCATCGTGAGCCTCATTCTATTTTTGTATAGTTTGACATCGGAATGGATGACATCGATCGTATTTACACTGGCATTAATCATATCTTTTGGTCTATTGTATAGCATGGCGGGTATTGCCATGTGGTCCGCAAAGAAGTTCTTTCCACGTAAGTGGAGTTTTGTATTAAGGCAAGGAATATCTAATCTATATCGACCTAATAACCAAACCAAAACACTGATCGTTTCTATTGGGTTGGGAACTGCGATATTGACCATACTATATATCATACAGGGACTTATACTCAGTAACGTAGATAGTATGGACGCTGGCAATCAACCTAATACCGTACTGTATGGTATCAACTCAGATCAGGTAGAGGAGATAGGGAAAATTACAGAATCCTATGAGATGCCTATTATACAGGAAGTCCCTATCGTCACGATGAGACTGGCAGGCTGGCAAGGCCAATCAAAATCAGAATGGCTCAGAGATACCACAAGAAAAGCCAGCAGATGGGCTATCAATAGAGAAGCAAGAGTCAGCTATCGAGATACACTTAATTTTGACGAAGAACTGATTAGAGGAGAATTTACTGGCTCTATTAATCCTGGAGATTCTATAGTCATCTCTCTGGATGAGGGCTATGCAGAATCGATGGGTGTAGACATAGGTGATGAGATGGAATGGAATATCCAAGGCACCATGCTCCAGACCTATGTAGGAAGTATCAGAAAGATAGAATTTAGATCCATGAGGACAAGATTCTTTATCCTATTTCCAACAGGCGTCTTAGAGGCGGCACCCCAGTTCCACGTCATTGTCTCTAAGTCTCCAGATAATAAGACCTTAGGCTTATATAGAAAAGCTGTCGTCCAAAAATTTCCTAACGTATCAGTAGTAGACTTAGGTTCTATATTGACTACACTTAACGATATCATCTCTAAGATTTCTTATGTTATAAAATTCATGGCGGGGTTCAGTATTCTTACAGGACTGATCGTATTACTCAGCTCTCTCCTTCTATCTAAATACCAAAGAGTGAGAGAAAGCGTACTACTCAGAACCATCGGAGCCGTCAAGTCTCAGATATATATGATCAATGCGACAGAATATGCCATCTTAGGTGCTCTATCTGCAGCGATCGGAATTGTTATTTCCATCGCAGGCAGTTATCTCATTGCAACTCAGCAACTTGATTTAGATTTTAATCTTGATTGGACTCCGATACTTTTTATATTCTTTTTTATAATAGGATTAACTGTGAGTATTGGCCTGTGGAATAGTCGAGAAGTGGTGTCTAAGTCGCCGTTAGAGGTGCTGCGTCGGGAAGCTTAATGCTTTTAGGTATGAATTATTATTTTAGTTATGAGTTATTAGCTATTTTTTGTCCGTCCCTGATAAAAGTTTTATTTGCCATTGCGTTTCTTCCACTTTTTCTTTTGCTTCTTTGACATTTCACTTGTTATAATACTCTCGTCATGTACGGATTCTATGACAGTATGGCAATGCTCAAACTTCAAGACGCCATCTACTGAATAAAAGTTAACTGGCACGTAAGCATTACTATAATATTCGCCCGTATCCTTTCCGTCAGAGGTCTTAGGATAGTAATTATAGTAATACACTGAAAAATTCAGATGGCTACCAGAATCATAATACTCTCCCCCTATAATTCCTATAGGATCTCCGGCATATACAAAATCTCCAACCTCAGGAAATATTCCATTATTCACAAAGAGTTCATATCTCGCGGTTGTGCCATCCTTATGCTGGATCGTCACACTATTCTTACTTCTCTGATAATGCACTTCTTTTTGATCTTCTGAGATTTGATTATCTTTTACATTACCGACCACACCCTGACGGGCTGCATATATCGTATCGCCAGAAGTTGTCTTAAGTGTCAAGCTATACCAATCTTTTGGTGGATCAAAATTTCCATACTTCTGACCTAAATAATTATGCTTATTTATCTCAGTCTGTTTTCCTGGTTTAATAGGAATAAGATATGGGAAATCTAAATTTGGTTTTTTGTCATTTCTCCCAGTGTAAGAAACTAATTTATACCTAAATTCAGGTCGACTTTTTCTCATACCATTTATTGCCGTAATCGTTGTTAAAGTACTTTCACCTGGACGTACTGTCTTTTCAAAACTCTTATTGCCATTCCTACAATTTCCCTTTATGTAGTCAAATGTCAGTCTGATTACTCGATGATTTGGGTAATCATTTTGTACGATTATCTTATATTTTTCCTTAGCACTATCCCATTCCCTTCTGGTAGTTATCTGTGATAATCCATAAGTGGCAGAAAACAAGACAAATATAATTATCAAATATTTAGACATGATACAAGTTTAGTATTTTTCAAAGTAACATCAATATTTATTAATTTCAAATTACAACCCATAAGAATGTTATCAAAGAGCTTATTGAGTCTTAAGGAGTTTTTATATTTACTATAAATAAAATCAGACCATGCCAGCTAAAGCAACTACTGTAAAAGAATATATAGACAATCTACCAGAAGATAGAAAACCAGTCATTAAAAAACTCAGAACTATTATTAAAAAAAATCTCCCTAAAGGATATAAGGAGGTTATAAGCTATGGGATGATCGGCTATGTTATTCCTCACAAAATATATCCTGATGGCTATCACTGCAGCCCTGAGTTGCCTCTACCATTCATGAGTATGGCATCTCAGAAGAACTTTGTTGCTGTCTACCATATGGGTATCTATGCAGATCCTAAATTAATGAAATGGTTTACCTCAGAGTATCCTAAGTATGTATCTACTAAGTTAGATATGGGAAAGAGTTGTATCCGATTCAAGAAAATGGAAACGATTCCTTATGATCTAATCGGAGAATTATCATCTAAGATGACTACAGATGATTGGATTAAGTTGTATGAGAAAAATATTAAGACGTAGTTTTTTTCTAAGAGTTAGGAATTTGGAGTTAGGAGTTATGAGTTAGGAGTTAGGAGTTATGAGTTATTAGTTATGAGTTATGAG
>Ga0209828_1001562_pt1 | contig 20470 bp, 20 predicted proteins | sample MaitaG_FD_187429 | JGI IMG/M metagenome (GOLD analysis project Ga0209828, IMG submission 187429) | Marine algal microbial communities from Maine, USA - Maine_Asex2 metaG (SPAdes) (version 2) | ecosystem: Host-associated > Algae > Red algae > Unclassified | place: Maine, USA | collected 2015-01-05 | reverse complement strand
CTCAAGCACGCCATCTTGAGCCTTCTTGGTGGCCTCGGACTCAGTGTCGATCACCATGGCGTCGCTAACCGTGAGCATGCACGAAGGCGTCAGTGCCGGCCCGCGACCCGTGTCGACTTCGACCAGACACATGCGGCACATGCCGACCGGCGTCATGCGCGGGTGGTAGCAAAAGCGCGGAATGTATACACCAGCGTCTTCGCACGCATCGATCAAATTGCGGCCCGGGGTGGCCCGCACCTCGACGCCGTTGAGCGTAAACGCTACGCCCGGTTCAGGCTCTGGCGTCTCGTCAACGCTGTTCTCGGTGTCAGCGATATCGGTCATGACTGGGCCGCCGCGCTCACCGGGATGACTCGGCGATCAGAGAGCGTAATGTAAGCGTCGAAATCGTCGCTGAACTTGTCGATAACCGAGGCGATCGGCGAAACCGCGGACGGACCCAGTGGGCAGATCGTGGTCTGTCGTGGCGGCCATGCGATGCCTGGACTGATGTTCTCGCACACCTCGACGAGCAGTGCCAGATCGCTCGGGCGACCCGCGCCAGCGATGATTCGGCTGAGAATGCGCTCGAGCCAGGTGGTGCCTTCGCGGCACGGCGTGCACTTGCCACAACTTTCGCGGGCGAAGAAGCGCACGACGTTGTGGCAGGCCTTGACCATGTCGGTGTCTTCGTCCATAACCACGATTGCACCCGAGCCGAGCATTGAGCCTGCTTGGTCGACTGCAGCTTTTTCGAGCGGCAGGTCAAGGTGCTCTTCGAAGAACCAGGGTGCCGAAGCACCACCGGGGATGTAGGCCTTCAGTTGCTTGCCATCTCGGATGCCGCCGGCGTAGGCGTCGCCGTAGATGATGTCGCGAAAGGTGGTTGTGCCAAACTCGACCTCGAAGACACCCGGGTTGTTTACATGTCCCGATACTGCAAAGACGCGGGTGCCCTTAGAGTTCTCCGCGCCAAGTGCGGCAAAGGCTTCGCCCCCGTTTTCGACGATCCATGGCAAATTCGCAAGTGTCTCGACATTGTTGACGATCGTCGGCTGGCCGTAGAGGCCCACAGCTGCGGGGAAGAACGGGGGTTTGAGTCGTGGCATGCCGCGGTTGCCTTCGAGGCTTTCGATCAGCGCGGTTTCTTCGCCAACGATGTAGGCGCCCGCACCCCAGTGCAGCACGATGTCGACACTGAAGTCGGTGCCAAGAATGTTCTTGCCGACCAGCCCAGCGGCGTAGGCATCGTTGAGTGCTCGGGCCATGCGTTCTTGGGCATGAGCCATTTCACCGCGGATGTACAAGAAGCATTGGCTAAGGCCGACTGCGTAGCACGCAATCAGACAGCCTTCGATCAGCTGGTGGGGGTCGCGCTCAAGAAGCTGGCGATCCTTGTACGTGCCCGGCTCACTCTCATCGCCATTGACGACGAGGTACCGGGGCCACTTGCCGGGCGGACAAAAGCCCCACTTGACGCCAGCGGGGAAGCCCGCTCCGCCTCGACCGAGCAGGCTGGCAGCTCGCACCTGGTCGTGAACTTCGGTCGGTGTCATGGTCAGCGCTTTACGCAGACCGTCATAGCCGCCACTAGCGACGTACTCGTTGATCTCGTGAGCTTTGAGGTTGTCAAAGCGTCGGGTCACAATCTTTGGGATCGCTCCTGCGGTCGTCGGTGCGGTCATCAGCTGTCACCTTCGGTTTCGGCCGGCCACCATGGCGGGGCGGTCGGGTCGTTCTCGGATGCAACACCGGCGCCACGATCATCGGAGATCGACTGGCGGGTGAGCGCCAAAGTTCCGTGCTTGGGCACCGAGACGGTGCCGTCGCGCAGGCCGCTGACGAGCAGGTCGAGACCCGCAGTGGTGACCGTGTTCATGTAGCGATAGTTGACTTGCAAGCACGGCGCCTCGGTGCATGCTGCGATGCACTCGACGCCTTCGAAGCTGATCTTGCCGTCGTCGGTCACGCTGCCAGCGCGAACGCCTAGAGATTCCTCGGCGTGATGAATCAGGTCGTCGGCGCCCAGCAGGTGGCAGCTGATGCCGTGGCAGATGTTGATGCGGTAGTCGCCAACCGGTTCGCGTTTGAACATCTCGTAGAAGGTGCAGGTACCGAGCACTTCGGCGGGCGTGACCTCGACCAGTTCGGCAATGTGCGCCATGGCATCATCGGTCACCCAACCGTCTTGTTCTTGGGCGAGATGTAACAGCGGAATCAACGCGCTCTTCTTGCGTGGATACCGCGAAATGATGTCCTGCGCTATGCGCAGACTTGCTTCGCTAAGTCTGCTCATGTGGCACCGCTCCGCTCGGTTCGGCGCGAGTTTGGTGACCGTAGGGCGCGAAACTCGGGAAGTGAGGAGCCGGAGGCGAGCAACGGCCTCATCGGTCGACTTCTCCCAGGACGGGGTCTACCGAGGAGATGATGGCGACGACGTCGGCGACCAGGCTGTCTTGCATCATGTGCGGCATCGTTTGCAGGTTCACGAAGCTGGGGGCTCGAATGTGCATGCGGTACGGGTGCGCACCACCATCGCTGACCATGTAGCAACCAAGTTCACCACGAGGTGACTCGACCGACACATAGACCTCGCCCTCAGGCACTTTGAATCCCTCGGTGAAGATCTTGAAGTGGTGAATCAGTGCCTCCATCGACTCGTCGATACGAGCTCGAGGCGGAGGGGTGACCTTTTTGTCTTGTAGGCGGTAGTCGCCGGGCGGCATCTTGTCGATGCACTGGCGCACGATCTTGATTGACTCTCGGGCCTCGGCTGAGCGCACGGCGAAGCGATCAAAGCAGTCGCCGTAGGTGCCGACGATGACGTCAAAGTCAAGCTCGTCGTAGTTCAGATAGGGCATGTCGCGACGCAGATCCCACGCGTAACCAGAGCCTCGCAAGATCGGCCCGGTGACGCCGAGCGCCAAACACTCTTCGGCATTGATTGCACCGACGCCCTGGAGCCGTTCACGAAAGATCGGCTGGCCGGTCAGCAGCTCATCGAACTCGTCGAGCTTTTCAGGCAGCATGTCGAGCAGCTCGCTGATGTCTTCGCGCCAGCCATCGGGCAGGTCGACGGCAACACCGCCCGGCCGGATGTAGTTGTGGTTCATTCGCAGTCCGGTGATCTTTTCAAGGATGCGCAACGTCTCTTCACGCAGCCGATTGCCATAAAGCATCATCGATACTGCGCCAACGTCCATGCCGTTCGTGGCCTGGAACAGCATGTGCGATGAGATTCGGTTGAGCTCACACATCATCGTGCGGATCCATTGCGCTCGAGGAGGCACCTCGATGCCGAGCAGCTCTTCGGTAGCCAGCGAGAACACCAGCTCGTTGAACAGCGGCGACGCGTAGTCCATGCGGGTGACGTTGGTCGGGCCCTGCAAATACGACAGCTGCTCGCCGGTCTTTTCCATACCGGTGTGCAAGTAGCCAATGACCGGCTTCGAACGCAAAACCTGCTCGCCCTGCATCTCGAGCACCAGTCGCAGCACCCCATGGGTCGATGGGTGCACGGGGCCCATGTTGATCACCATTGGCTCGTCGCCCATCGGGTTCGGGTCAACGGTTTCGACCATTTCGGCGTCGGCCTCGTCGATTCGCATCACGGCGCTTGTCTCGTCGCGGCGATAGACACGCTCGGCTCGTGTCTGGTCAAGCACGACCGGCGTGTGAGCGGCACCAGCACCTTGCCGGGCACCACCTTGCTGGGCGGCACCTTGCTGATCAGAAGAGTTCTGTTCGAGGATAGTCATGGCAGATTGATTCGTCTCTGTAGTCAGCGCGCTGCTGGCGCGCCCTTGAACTGCACCGGCACGCTGCCGACGCCGAAATCCTTGCGCAGTGGGTGACCGTCCCAGTCGGGCGGCATGAGGATGCGAGTCGGATCGGGGTGGTCGCCAAACTCGATGCCGAACATGTCGAACGCTTCGCGCTCCATTGCCTCGGTACCGGGGAACAGATCGAACAACGTCGGCACGAGCGGGTCGGATTCGGGGACTTGCAACCGCACCCGAATGCGGCGCGGCGGATGGTGCGAGATCAGATTGACGACGACTTCGAACCGCTCAGGACCTACGCCAGCCGGAAGTTGGCGGGTGCCGTTGGTGAGATAGTCGACTCCACACAGGTCAATGACCGAAACGAAGCCATCGGCGCGCAGCGACTCGATGGTCGCGGTGTAGGTGTCAAGACCAGGATGCAGAACGAGCTGGCCTCGGTACTGGGTCCACGGCGCGCCGAACAGCTCGCTGACCTCAGCCGGCGCAGCCTCGGCGTCGGAGCCTTCCGTCGCCTCATCAGTCATCGACCCAGAACCACCTGGTTGTCGACCTGCCCGTCGCGTTGTTCGACGACGATGCCAGCACCGGCACCGGTCTCTTCGCGCCGCTTGAGCAGGTCACCATCTTCGATCTTCTTGTGCAACGTCACGATCGCGTGCAGCAGGGTCTCGGGGCCCGGAGGGCAACCGGGTGCGTACACATCTACAGGCACGATCTGATCGACGCCCTGCACCAACGCGTAGTTATTGAACATGCCACCGCTCGAAGCGCATACGCCCATCGAGATGACCCACTTTGGTTCCATCATCTGGTCATAGATCTGGCGCAGAGCAGGCGCCATCTTCTGGCTGACTCGTCCGGCCACGATCATGACATCAGCCTGTCGCGGTGAAGCCCGAAAGGCTTCCATGCCGAAGCGAGCAAGGTCATAGTGCGAGCCGCCAGCCGCCATCATCTCGATGGCGCAGCAGGCAAGCCCAAAGGTCGCCGGCCACAGGCTGCGGGCCCGACTCCAGCTGACCAGATCTTCGATGCGAGCGGTCAAGAAGTTGTGCTCGAGCCCGCCCATGCCTGCTGCAGCGATTTCGCTGGTGTCACCCAAAAAGGGAAGCTTGCTCATGCTGCGCTCCGGTCGCCGGTGGGCGCCTTGTTGGTAAGCGCCTTATTAGTAAGCGCCTTGTTAGCAGGCACCGACACTTCGCGGCCGTCGTCGCCGACGCGACGAATCGTCGATGACGTCGTGCGAGTCGAGCTGATCTGGGGTGTGCTGGCTGTCTTCTTGATCGGGCCCCACTCGAGGGCGCCGTTGCCAATGAGATAGACGAACGACTCGAACACAGCAAACGAAAAGATGCCGATGGCGATCAGGCCGTAGGTGCCAAGTTCGCGAAAGACCATGGCCCAGGGATACAGGAAGATGACCTCGATGTCGAAGACGATGAAGATCATGGCAACGAGAAAGAACCGAACGGGGAACCGGGTCGGGTTCTCAGTCTCTGACCCGCTCACACCACATTCGTAAGGCGCCGACTTGGCGGGTGTTGGTCGTCGCGGAGCTAGCAGCTTCGACGCAATGAGGCTTAGTACCGCAAACACCACGCCGAGCGCGAAGAGCACGACGATCGGCAGGTACTGACCCAACATCAGACGTCGAGTCCGCGTTCGCGCAGTTCGAGGTCACGCCAGTGCAGCACGGCACAGGTGAGCAGGAACAGCACAAGGTTGATGATCGTGAACAGCGCCGGAATCAGTCGAAGGTTGCCCAGGTTGCGAATCAACACCACCGAGTAGACGGGTGCGTCGGGGTCGATCACATCAGGCGGCGGCGGCAACGCAGGATCGACGTCGAGGTCGAGCGTCTGCTGCACATTGATGACCGTGTAGTTGGTCGGATGCGTGATCTGTGCGGTACTCGCAACCTTGTGCGAGATGCGATCCCAGAGATTGCTGCCGCTGCGCTTGTCCTTGCCACCTTGCTGGAAGGCATCGAGTACGACGAAGTTGCCATCGGGGAACAGTTCTTCGCGCAAGAATGCGTCGGCATTGGCCTGGGCCTCACCCGATTGAGAGTTCGACTGGAGATCCCACCCTGAAAGCTGCAAGAAGCCCTCGTCTTCGGCCCAGTCGACAATGTCGGAGCTGACGCCCTTAAGAGCGGTGAGCGAGAGACCGTCACTTCGAACGGTTAACGCGTCTTGGGCAATCTCTATTCGCTCTTGCAGCGTGTACGGCGAGCTGGTGTCGCTCAGGTAGCGCGGGTCATCGGGGCCCAGCGTGTTGTTGGCTTCGATGATGCCTTCGGCGATCTCGTTGTAACGGAACTCGACGATCGCGTCGAAGATCTGATTGCGCTGGTCACGGTCTAACTCTTGGAGCATCGAGATGGGTTCGGCCATTGGGGTGTCAAACAGGTCGTTCGCGAGCCGATCGATCTTCGATTCTTCGGCTTGAGGGTTGAGCCATTCACGAATGACGATCTCGCGCTCGGGGCCTGGGAATGCCATGAGCACCTCGATCGCCCGCGGTGTGCACCGTGAGGAGTCCTGCGACGACAAGCCAACCGTGGCAACGCCGCCAGCCGGCGGGAACGACACGTCACCGTTGTAGCAGTTGCTGTCGGGAAGCTGGTCGACATTGCCGACGAATGCGTCGCCGATACCCGCGACCTCATAGCCAGCGGCGTCGATAAAGGCGTCTTCGACCTCCCAAGATGGAGCAGCCCCGACCCAGCCAATGCCGTAGATCCACCAGAAGATGCCCATGACGAACATCCAGCCAAAGAAACCGGCCAGAGCGATCAGCGAACCGAGGCGTGTTCCGGTGTTGGTAACCAGGAGCAGCCAGACCGAACCGCCGAGCACGGCGAGGCCGAGCACGACGGTCAGAAGTCCTCGAATTTCGGGGTCCCAGCCGAGACCTGCGAGCATGTGCACTGTTTCGAACATCAGCGCGCCCCCTCATCGTCGCCAAGCGCTCGTTCATACGCCACAATCGCCGCGATCTGGTCGGTGGTGAGAGTGCCCTCGCGGCCTTCACAGTGACCCTCGATGCGGTTGCCGGCGATGCGTGGAAAGTCGAGCGGGTTGTCCTCGGCCCAACAGGCACCGAAGCCGGGCATTTGCCCGCCGCCATCACCCTGGCCGAACGTGCCGTACGCAACGCCATTCTTTGAACCCGTAACAATGAACGCCGCCTGGGTATCGGACGTTTCAAACTGGTCTCGAACCCCGAGCAGACTCGGACCAAAGGCACCGCCACCATCTTGAATCGGCGGCAACAGTGGATTTTCGGGATACGCGTTGGCGTCAAAGCTCCACCCGGCGCTGTGGCAACGGGCGCAACCGTAGGCGCCGCTGGCGGCCGGGTTGTTGAACAGCAATTCGCCCAGAATCACATCGTCTGTCGCAGATGCGGCGAAGATCGCTTCGCCAGCTGCCGTCAATTCATCGTCGATCGCTGCAGCTTGTTCTTGCTTTTCAGCGATCGATGCGAGCAGGTCATCGGCGCCGTCGTCGTCTTGGACTTCCCCGAGCTCATCCTCAAGATCGTCGATTTCGGCGAGCAACGCCAGCTGCTCGGCGTACATCTCGGCGTTGTCGGCTTGAGCCTTAGCTTTGGCTGCGAGCGGCAGACCGTCGAGCACACCCTTGGTGATCTCTTCTTGTGACTGTTGTTCGTGCGCGAGGAACGCAATTACCTTGTCGAGCTGCTGGTCGGTCATCGGGCCACCACCCGGGCCGCCCCATGCCGGCATCGGCGAGTTCGAGCGGCCGTAGTTCAAGATGTACTTGACCTCGTCGTAGCTAAACCGGTCGAGCACCGTGCTGAGCGAAGGCGCTTTCCAGTCGACCTGTTGCACATAGACGCCACTGCTGTCGACGATCGAGAAGTCGGCGGCGTTACCACCCTCACCGTCGGCAGAACCGTGACACTGGGCGCAGTTCTCGGCGTAGAGCTCTTCGCCCTGGCGCACGAACTGGTCATCGGTCCACTCGACTAAGCCCTCGTGACGCCCCGGTTCACCGAGCCAATAGAGCGGCAAAGCAATGGCAATGACGGTGAGCGTTACGAGACCACCGGTCAACGAGAGATCGAGACGCTTGGTTTCCATGTCTTCGTCAGACATGTGGGGTTTGCGGTTGGCTGCGAGCTCAATCTCGGCGCCGGCTTCGGCCCGGCCGTCAAGCCAGTTGAAGATCCAGTACGTCAACATTGCGATCAGCACGATCGCAGAAATTACGTAGCCGATCTGGCGCTGAGTGGATGCAGCAATCAGCGTGAGGTTTTCCATGGGAGGTAGCGGTTCTTTTTCTCGTGACGATCAGTGCGTTGCTTCGCCGATGCAGTTTGGCCCTTCGGCCTCTTGCCCGGTTGTATTGGTGCCGATTGCAGGGCCTTGAATGACGTTGCCGGTGTCGACGGTCAGCACACCATCGGCGCTGACCTCCATTGCGAAACGGTCCATGCCGCGGGGTGCAGGGCCACCGCGCTTCTCACCAACACGGTTGTACTGCGAGCCGTGGCAGGGGCATTCGAACCATTGCGAGGTCAAGCACTCAGGCACGCGGCAGCCAAGATGCGGGCACTTCTGGAAGATGGCGATGATGCCAGCTTCCATACCAGCGAGTTCGGGACCCGAGTAGACGGCGCGGGCCCGCTCGATAGCGCCGAGGGGGTATTCGGTCAGCCACATGCGGCCATCGGGACGATAGAGGAAGCCGCCGTTGTCGCGAATCGCCTGGGTCAGGTCGCTGATCTTGCCAGCGGTGATCTTGGCGCCGAAGCCGGAGATGAACGGCGGCCACAGGAAGGCAAGCACGCCGCCGCCGAAACCGCCCAGGCCGAGCGCAAAGCTTCCGACGATGGACCGGTTCAAGAACTGTCGACGAGCAACGCCGGTCTGTTCGGCGTCGGGTGGCGTCCATTCGGTGAGTTCTGATGACGATGCCTTGACAACGGCTTGACCTTCGCGACGTACGAGCGCCGCGGTGCGCTCGACGTCGCGCCCGCTCGGCAAATCAACATCGGTTTCAGAGATCGTCACGGTGCCGCGGTCACGCGACAACGTCTCTCGAGAAAGGCGACCAGTTGCCGAGCTAGCGTCGCGGTTGCGCAACGATGCAATGACAACGATCGCTGCCAGAACTACGAGAGCGATGATCACGATCACAGCGACGGTCATGAATGGCCTTTCAGAACTCGGTGGGGGGAGGCGGACACGGGCACGATAGTGGGGGGCACGGCTTAGAGCTCGAAGAACAATCCGGCTTCCCAAGGGAAGACGAAGTTGAAGCCAGGACCTCTAAAGAACGATCCGATCATCACGAGCACTGTCCAGAACATCATGTGCACGGTCATGATCGAGACGGCGAATTTACGCTTCTCGGGCTTGTTGCTCGGATTCTTGTCGATGTAGGGCGCGATCATCAAGAGGACCAGCGCTAACCCAGGCACCGTCACGCCAGCAACCATTGGGTGGAACATCGTGAGCAGCTCTTGGAGACCAAGGAAGTACCACGGCGCCTTCGAGGGGTTCGGGGTGGCGTTGAAGTCAGCGAGTTCGAGCAGCGGAGCATTGACGAAGATCGAAAAGATCAAGGTGAAGGCCGTCACTGCCAACGCTGCCACAAACTCCGCGACCAGCAGGTGAGGCCAGACGTGGACCTTGTCAACCGGCATCGCTTTGACGTCTTGGATCGAACCGGATTTGACGACTGTTAGCAGTCGTTGGGTGTGACCACCGGGACCGGTCGGCTGCGGCGGTGCAGCAGTCGCAACGGCGCCACCACCAGCGGCTGCAGCTGGCGCTGACGCTGCGGCTTCGACCGCGGTACCGGCTGACTGCGCCCGAGCGGCTTTGGCTCGCTCAAGCAGGTGAGGAGGGATCTTGGAAGCAGCCGCGGCCGCCTCGGGGGATTGTTCAGCTGGGGTAGTGGCGGGCGCGGCGCTGGCTTCGCCGGCCGGCGCGGCCGACGCCGCTCGTTCACGAGCCTCTTGGGCCCGCTTTAGGAGATGCTCGGGGATTTCAGTCATGAATCGTCTCCTTAGAGCGGACCGGAGATGCCGCCGTCTTTGCGGACTCGCCAGAAGTGGATGGCCATGAAAATAACGGTGACAAAGGGCAACATGAGAACGTGCAGCACGTACCACCTCAAGAGGGTGTCGCTGCCAATCTCAACACCGCCAAGCAGCACGAATCTGACCTGGTCGCCAAAGACAGGGGTGAAGCCCATCATGTTTGTGCCGACCGTCACCGCCCACAGCGCCAACTGGTCCCACGGCAGCAAGTAGCCGGTGAAACTCAGGAGCAAGGTGAGGGTAAGCAAAATGACGCCGATCACCCAGTTGAACTCTCGGGGTGACTTGTAGGCCCCGTGATAAAAGACCCGGGCCATGTGCAAGAAGACCGACAGCACCATGAGGTGAGCGCCCCATCTGTGCATGTTTCTGACTAGCAAGCCAAAGGTCACCGCTGAGCGCAGCGTTTCCATATCGGCATAGGCCGCGGCTGCGGTCGGGCGGTAGAAGAACATCAAGAAGATACCGGTGACCGTCAACAAGATGAAGAGAAAGAAGCTCAGGCCACCAAGGCACAACGTGTAGCTGACCTTCACGGCGTGACGCTTCACCTTGACTGGGTGCAGGTGATAGAGCACCGAGTTCATGATCACATAGCTGCGGTTACGCGGGCTGTCGTTGTAGCCCTTGCGGAAAATCGAACCTGGTCGAAATATTGAGTTCCAGGCTTGTGAGCTCTGCGTTTTGTCGGCGAGATCACTGACCGCTTGTTTGACCTGATCTGCTGATGGCGGTTTTGGTGCCACTCGCTTGGTCTCCTAGTTCTGTCTGACGTGAGTGCTTGGGTACTGGCGGCGTGAAGCCTGATGGGTCGTTGCGGATATCGGCTTGGCTAGCCGAGGCGCATGCCATAGCCGTAGCCATGGGTATTCGTTCGTTGGTGAGCATCGCCCACGGCTGCGGGGTCGCCGAGCTTGCCGAGAATGATCACACCGGTAGGGCAGCGATCGACACACAGCGCACAGCGGGTGCAGACGTCGTCGTCGATCGTGAAAATGACGTGATCGTTGGGGTCTTCACCAGGTTGCTCGGTACCAATGGCGTCGTCGATGGCATCGGGCGTAACCATATGGATGCATTTCCACGGGCAGATGTCGACACAGCCCTCGCACGTAATGCATTCGCTCTGGTCAATGTGGATGAACTGCTTAGGCTTGACCGCCTGCGATAACCATGCTGCATCGACTTCTTGCAGGACATAGTCGGACCGGAACTCGGGAAGCGGTGGATTGGCATCAAGAACACCCATCAGACACCGGCCCCGACCTTGTCAGCGGCTTTAACGAGCGGACGGCCATAGCGTGATGACGTTTCGATTGCCGGCGCCTCGACCGTGTCGCCGCGCTTTTGCCAGATGCTGAACATGGCAACGTTGGCCACGAGACCAATGCCATAGATCAGCACGGCGATGATGTCTTTGACCACGGTGTAGGTGATCGTGAATGGCAGCGCCCATTCGAGAATGCCCTGGCTGCTGTCCCATGGCGTGCGGAAGCCAACCAAGAATTTGTCGGAGCGCCAGTTGAGCTCGGACTCGGCGTAGGTCAGCCACTGGTGGGGCACGGTGCCGTAGATCCAAAAGAGCAAGAAGAAAACGTAGGTGGCGCCGATCATTGCTTCGCCCCACGTGGCGACCTTGTCGGCCGGTCGACGCTTCGCGATGATGATGACGGGAATCAACCCTGCAAGTGAGATGAGCCAGCTCATGACAAAAGCAACGTTGAGGTAGGGGGCTTGGCGCCCCTCAACTGTGAGCCCGACCCAAAGGGCAATGACAACCATCAAGCCAATGGAGACGGTGATCAATGCCGCCATGAACTTGAAAATTGCACCGTCGATGTATCGCTTCACAGTGCCTTCAATTCTCGTGCTGTGACGTTCGTGAAATGAATCACAAGCGCAGTGTACCGAGCCCTCGCCGCACGTGTGACATCCACTGAGCCTGTTTATCAGCGAGGTCTGGCACCTACCAAGTATTTCGTCGGAAAAAATCGTCGATTATGGGTCACAGAGTTGTTGCGCGCCCCAATCCCCCGTCTACGATCAACGAGGGCGCCTGCGCGCCTGATCGCAGCTGTCTTACAGCCCCTTTATTTGCCGCATCGGAGCAACGTTGACCGAAGTACCCGAGCACCTGCTTCAGCGCTCTCGAGACCGTCGGCGCGCCATGGGATTGCCCGTCGAAGGCGACGACCCCGCACCGGCACCCGCCGCAGCTGGCGCTGCTGTGCCCGCAACTACCGCAGCAGCGGCGCCCGCAATGAAGGCTCCGGTGCCGATCCCGGCGATCGAGGCACCTGCTCCTGCTGAACCGCCACCACCGTGGGTCGAAGCAGCCGAGACCCGCCAAAAGATCCCCTACTGGGTTATGCCGGTACTGATCTTCCTGCCGGTTTGGCTCATCATGTACGTCGGCACCCTCGAGGCACCAACCCGTGAAGAAGGTGTCATCTTCGAGGGCTCGGTCGTCTACGAAGAGAACTGTGCCTCGTGTCATGGTGCGGGTGGCGGCGGTGGCGTTGGCCCCGCTTTTTCTAACGGTGCCATCATCGAGACATTTGCTGATGTCGAAGCTCAGACCGCCTGGGTTGCGCAAGGCTCGCAGGTCTTCCGCGATGCCGGTCGCACAAGCTATGGCGACACAAACGTTGCGATTGGTCACCGGTCCGGGGCTCTGATGCCAGCGTTTGCAGAAGATCTCACCACCGAAGAACTCGTCGCAGTCATCTTCTATGAGCGCATCGAGCTTGGCGGCCACGAAGAAGAACTCGAGTTGGCCGAAACGATCTGGGACCGGCTTGAAAGCGGAGAAATTGAAGTTCCCGAACATTTCGTCGAAGGCATCGAGGGTGACCTTGACGGAACGGGTGAAGTCAACGACGTCTTCGCTGCTACCAAAGCCGAGCTGGCCGAGGCCGAAGTCGCCAGCGAGTAGCGGCGACGGTCACACCATGGCAACCGGCTGATGCCTCACATCGGCCGTACCAACGGACTCGTTCATTCGCCGATTGGCGCCGCTTTCGGGCTTCTCGCGGCCCACACGCCAACGCGACCGCTGCTGAATCTCTCTCAGGCTGCGCCGAGCTTCGCGCCCCCTGAGGTGGTGGCCAATAGGGTCGCCGAAGTCGCTCACGAGCCCGACGGCGCTCGCTACGTGCCCCAAGAGGGGCTGCCAGCGCTGCGCTCAGCGCTGGCATCTGAACTCACCGATCTGTACCCGGGTCACGTTGTATCCGATCACGTCTTGATTACAGCGGGCTGCAATCAAGCATTCTGCGTCGTGGCGTCGGCGCTCACCGACCCTGGCGACAACATGGTGGTGGCCCTGCCGTTCTACTTCAACCACGACATGTGGCTCAACGTCGAAGGTGTCGAACGCCGCTACGTCGAGCCCGGCCCGACCATGGTTCCTGAGCTCGACGCGGTCGCCGCCGCAATCGACGACCGCACTCGAGCGTTGCTCTTGGTATCGCCGGGCAACCCCAGCGGTGCAGTTCTCAGTCCCGAAGAACTCGGCGCGTTCTTTGAGCTGGCGGTCGAACGCAACATCACTCTGGTGCTCGACGAGACATACCGGTGCTACCGAGGCACCGATGCTGCGGCCCACGATCTCTACAGCCGACCAGGTTGGGCCGATCATCTGATCACGCTGCACAGCTTTAGCAAAGACCTCGCGATTCCCGGCTACCGCGTTGGTGCTGCGGTCGGTCACCCGACCTTGCTGGCCGAAGCAATGAAACTGGTTGACTGCGTGGCGATCTGTGCACCTCGGATCGGCCAAGAAGCAGCGCTGGCCGGGCTGAAACATGGCGGCAAGTGGCGGGCCGAACAAGTCGCGCGCATCGGCGAGCGTCAACGCCAGTTCGAAACCGCTATGTCGGCCAAGCCGGGGGGCTACGAGCTAGTCAGCAGCGGCGCGTACTTCGGGTGGGTTCGTCACCCCTATGTCGGGCGTCCAACCCTCGAGGTGGTCGAAGAGCTGCTCACCAAACGCGACGTGCTGGTAATCCCGGGTACTGCATTTACGCCGACCGATGAACAGATGCTGCGTTTCAGCTTCGCCAATCTGTCAGCCGACGAGATCGACGACCTGGCCATTCGACTCGCCGAATAGCTCACGAAATTTTCGACCAGAACCACCTCTGAGGTGGTTCTGGTCGAACAGATTGTTTGCTGCGCGCTGGGGGCGATGCCCGCTGAGGGTCGGGCTGTGAGAAGTTATTCGCAAGCTTGAGGAACCAAAACAACCCTGCGGAACGTCTTGTAGATATGGCCAAACGTGTTGAAGATACGACAGCCCAGCTGAGTACGACCGTGCATCGAAGTGTGTTGAGCGTAACCCTCGTGCTCATGCTGGTGCTAACTGCCTGTGGCGTGCAGTCGGCGGCCGACAACCCCATCGACCGCGCAGCAGATGACGGAGTCAATTGGTACGCGCCGACGCCAACCGTGAGCACGCCGACGCCGACGGCCATCGAAATCCCCACCATCGTCGCTGAAGCAGTCGACACCGATGCCGAGTCGGGCGAGGACACCGGCAACGATGGCGAGACCGACGACGAAACAGCAGACAAGCCGGCACGCGCCACCGCGACGCCAACGCCCCCGGCCATACCGAGGGTCACCCCGAGCGCGACTCCCACCGCTGACGCTCCGGTAGCTGCTGGCACGACCACCCCGACGCCTGGTGGTGCTGCGCCGGCGCCAACGCCAACTCGAGTGCCGCCGACGCCAACTGCGGTGCCGCCAACCCCGACCGCCACGAGCGCGCTGCTTCCTCAGGTTTCGTGCACCATCTCGCCTGATCGAGTCGTTGGCGTCCGCGAGGCGCTTGTGTTCCGGGCTACAAGTTCGCCAGCTAACGCGTCGATCGAATACGTCTTTGACCACGGCGACGGCACGCTCGATCCTGGCCCGGTCTCACATGCCCACTACGTCGAAACCGGCACCTACAACGTAACCCTGCAGTGGAGCCACGCTCGCGGCGACGGTGTCGCTCCCTGTGGCCAAGTGCGGGTTGCCAGTACCGAGCCTGACTGTCGCATCGGTCTCGGACCTGCCGACGGGCTCGGCTGGTGGTGCGGAGACGTGTTCTGTCGACCGGGCGCACCGAACCCGGCGCCGATCTGCCCAACCGTGCCCCCCTTCGGCTGCTACACGGGCATGGACGGTCGCACCTATTGCATCGACCCACCTGGCACGACCAAAGTTAGCTGTTCGATCTCGAACACCGGCCCGATCAAGGTCAATGACATCGTGCAGTTCCGGGCGACCCACCTGAGTGGCGCAACCCGAACAATCTCCTTCGAGTTCGACCACGGCGACGGCACCCTCGACCCTGGCGCCGTGTCCGACGCGTACTACGCAGCGCCAGGCCGCTACGCCGTCAAGCTCCGTTGGCAGACCCCCAACGACCGGGGCACCCAGAATTGCGGCACCGTCACCGTTGTCGGTGCCAAGCCGGTCTGCCTCATCGGGCAGGGTCCGGCCGATGGAATGGCCTGGATCTGCGACGGCCGCTGGTGCAACCCGACTAGCCCGCACCGGGGCTGTCCGCCGTATCCGATCTTCGGGTGCCACCCGACCGTCGAAGGACCGACCATTTGCATCGACCCGGCGCCGCCACCAGTGGTCAACTGCACGATCTCAAAAACCGCTGTGGCCGTCGGCGAGCAACTTACATTCACAGCAGTACAGACCGGCAGCCAGGTACCCGTCGACTTCGCATTCGACCATGGCGATGGCACCATCGATCGTCGCAGGGTTTCTCAGGCCTACTACGCAGCCGCCGGCACCTACGCCGTCGCACTGACTTGGTCCTACGCCGGAGGCGCCCGCACGATCCAATGCGGCAGTGTGACGGTCAGCTAGACACAACCCGGTCGCACCGGGATCGTTACGTGGTTGGTTAGAACGTGGCGGCTACTTCGGTCGCTGCTGCGATCGTGTGGTCGATGAGCTCATCGGTGTGCACCGTCGACACAAAGATCGCCTCGTACGGACCAGGTGCCAGGGCAATACCGCGCTCGAGCATGCCGTGGAAGAACTTCGTGTAGATGCCGTTATCGGCGGCAATTGATGCTTCGTCGAAGTTTGTAGGGGCGGTGTCGGTGAAGAAGATGCCAAGTAGCGAACCGACCCGAGGCACCACCACCGGTACACCCGCCGCTGTAAACGCTTGCTCAAGCCCAGCGGCGAGTCGAGTTGCCGTAGCCTCGAGCTTGGCGTACGCCGCATCGTCGAGCTGGTTGAGCATCGACAGACCAGCCGCGGTAGCGAGCGGATTGCCGCTGAGTGTGCCGCCCTGATACACGCCACCCAGGGGCGCAATGCTCGCCATGACATCGCGCGACGCTCCGTAGGCGCCGACTGGCAACCCGCCGCCGATCACCTTGCCAAAGCACCAGACGTCGGGCTGAACCCCGAACCATTCGCTGGCGCCGCCCCGACCCAAACGGAAGCCGGTGATGACTTCGTCGAACAGCAGCAGCGCTCCGACCTGATCGCAGGCATCGCGTAGTCCCTGCAAGAATCCGGGCGCTGGCGCCACCACCCCCATGTTCGCGGCAACTGGTTCGACCGCGACCACAGCCACCGTCTCGTCGAGCTCAGGTACAACGTTGTAGGGCGCAACGATGGTGTTGGCTACTGCGCCCTCAGGCACGCCGTCGCAACCACTCAAACCTTGGTTCGCGACACCGCTGCCACCAGCGGCGAGCAGGTTGTCGCTGTGCCCGTGATAGTTACCAGCGAACTTGATGACATTGTCACGGCCAGTGACACCGCGAGCGAGACGCAAGGCTGACATAGCGGCCTCGGTGCCGCTCGAAACCAACCGCAACATCTCAAGACCCGGCACCCGAGCACACATCTCTTCGGCCATTTCGACCTCGCGCAGGGTCGGCGCCCCATAGCTCGTGCCCTGGCCGGCTGCCACCGATACTGCGTCAACGATCGACGGGTTCGCGTGGCCCAAGATGCACGGCCCGTAGCTGAGTACGTAGTCGATGTAGCGCTGACCCTCGACATCCCACACATAGGGGCCTTCCGCGTTGTGCACGAAGTAGGGGGTTCCTCCGACCGAACGGAATGACCTAACCGGCGAGTTGACGCCGCCCGGCATCACCCTCTTCGCCCGCTCGAAGAGTTCGGTATTGGAGTGCTCGCTAGGTTCGGCCACGGTCCTGAGTCTAGGACCGGCCCGCCCATCCAACGATGGCGTCGACGAGGCCATCGAGGGTGTGCTCGTGCGCCTCGACGTCGACGCTAAGCCCGAGCTCGCGAGCCGTTGATGTCGTGATCGGTCCGACGCTGACGACTGTGCCGGGCACAGCATTTCGGCCTGCCAGACGCACGTATCGCTCGACTGATGACGATGACATAAAGCAGATTACGTCTGCGTCGCTCGCCGCCTCGACCTGTTCGGGGGTGACCTCGCCGTCGACGGTGCGGTACCCGACCACTCGTTCGACCGACCACTCAGCCGCAGTAAAGCCTTGCTCAAGCGCGGGCCGACCAACCTCGGCCTGTACCAGCAACAACTTGTCGCCGACGTTGTCAGGTGCCCCAACAGCATCGACGAGACCTTCTGCGATCGCTCGATCCGGAACGATCTGCACGACGATGCCTGCCGCTTCGAGCACGGCGGCGGTACCCGGGCCGACACACGCAATGCAGGGCAGCGCACCTGGGTCAGCTTCGCCGAGCGCGCCAAGCAATGCCCGCGCACCGTTCGGCGAGGCAACGGCGACCAGCTGATAGTCATCAATCTGGTCGAGCGCGCTGCGCAACGCCTCTCCCCCATCGTTTGGTGGCTCAAAGGCAATCGTCGTAACGCTGACGACGTCGGCCCCGTGCGAGCGCAATCGGTCGGCGAGGCCCGACACCTGCCTGGCGCTGCGCGTCACCACGATCTTGGTTCCAGCTAAAAGTGCGGCGTCATCGTTGGTCATCGGTCCCGCTCAGCGTGTCAATGCAGCATGCAGCGTACGGGCCAGCTCTTGACCCACCAGCTCGCCATCGGTGCCACCCAGCTCGAGGGTCTCATGGTCGACCAGAGTCTCTGACGCGAGGAAGCCCGTCATCACGATCGCATCGCTGCGGTGGTCAGCGCCATAGCGGGCGTGTGCTGCGGCAGGGAGACTGCAGTCGCCGCCGAGCTCACGAAGGAATGCCCGCTCGGCTCGCACCAATGGTGCGTGAAACCGGTCTTCGATCGCGAAGAGCGCACCGGCCGCGACCTGATCGTCAGCTCGACACTCGACCGCCAGTGCTCCTTGACCGACCTGCGGGATCATCGCGTCGACGCCGAGCGTGTCAACGATCTCAGGATGCTCGTCGAGCCGTTCGAGCGCTGCCGAAGCGACAACGATGGCGTCAAAGTCCGCCGCCTTAGCGAGCCTGGTTGCAATGTTGCCTCGCAACTCGTAGAAATCGAGGTCGGGGCGAAGGGCGTAGAGCTGGGCTCGTCGGCGCACCGAGCCGGTCGCGACCCGGGCACCTTCGACCAGCCCTTCGAGGGTGGACCCGACAAGTGCATCGCGGGGGTCGCCACGCGTTGGAATGCTGGCCAGCACCAGCCCGGCGGGCGTTGCAGCCGGCAGGTCCTTTGCCGAGTGGACCGCGATATCGCAACGGCCTTCGAGAACGGCTACCTGGACTTCTTTGACGAACACACCCTTGCCGCCGATCGCGTGCAGCGGCGACGCAATGTCGAGATCGCCCATCGTTTCGACAACGACGATCTCGATCTCGGGCCGCTCACCAGCCCCTGCTTGGTCACGAAGTTGTCGAGCTACGTGATGTGCCTGCCATAGCGCTAGCGCGCTTCCTCGCGTGGCAATGCGCAGCGGCCCAGATGCGACCACAGATCAGTCGAGGTCGAGGTCGAAGAGTTCGCGCAGGGCGGTAGCGAGACGCTCTCCGCGCAAGCTCGTGGCGGCGTCCTTTAGTCGCACGGTCGGCTCGTGCAGGACCTTGGCCAGCACCGCACGGGTGACCTCGTCGACCAGCACGCGGTCGGCGTCACTGAGATGAGCAAGGCGGTTTGCTTGGCGAGTGAGTTCAGCGGATCGAAGCGTCTCGGCACGACTGCGAAACTCGGTGAGCAGCGGCACGACCGATTGCTGTCCAACGCGCTCCGCGAAGCGAGCGACTTCAGAATCGATGATCTGGGTGGCCTCACCGATCTCGGCCGATCGGCTGTCGATACCTCGGGCGACGAAGGCGTTAACTCGTTCGATGTCGAGTAGCTCGATGCCGTCGATCGCGCTCGCAGATGACTCGACATCGCGTGGCATGGCAATGTCGACGATCAACAATGAACTACCACTTCGTGCCGCGGCGACCTTCGCCAGCCGATCGGCATCAATCACTAACGAAGGCGCAGCTGTCGACGTGAACGCAACGTCGCACTTTGTCAGCAGTTCATCGAGGTCGGCGAACGGCGCCACCGATGCACCGATGCGTTGTGCAAGTACATCAGCGGTCCCGGTCGTGCGGCTGACGACCGTGATCTCAGCAGATGAGCGATCGGCCAAAGACAGAGCCATACCAGCGCCCATCTCGCCCGCTCCAATGAGCAGGACCTTTGCGTGGTCGAGCGGGACCGACTCGGTGTCTTGCAACTTGGATTCTGCGAGCAAGATGGCGGCCTGCGAAACCGAAGCGACGTGTTCAGAAATCGTGGTTTCGGTGCGAACTCGCTTGCCGGTCTCGATCGCGGCGCGAAACGCGGCGTTTAGATTTGCGCCGCAGCAATCGCTGTCGAGAGACGCCTGCCAGGCCCGCTTGATCTGACCGAGAATCTCGTGCTCGCCAACGACGGCAGAGTCGACGCCAGAGCTAACTCGAAAGAGGTGCTCGATGGCCTGGTCGTCGTGATAGGCGTACAACGTGTCGGCAAGGCGCTCTGGGGGCAAGTGCGAGGCAACGCAGAGGAAATCTCGGATATCTTGAAACGCTCCGTGGAAGCGTTCGGCTTCGACATACACCTCGGTTCGGCTGCACGTGCTCAGCACTACGGCCTCAGAAATGTGAGGGCGCTGATGCAGATCATGGAGAGCTTTGGGCAGGTCGTCGGCACCGATGCTCACCTGCTCAAGCACGTTGAGCGGTGCGGTGATGTGATTCAACCCAATTACGACAAAGGACATAGACAAGGTCAGCTAGAGAGTGTTAGCTACATCATGGCGCATAGACGGCCGAAACGTTACCCGGACAGCCTGAGGCTCTTGTCACGTCCGGACTCAGAGCGCGGTTGGTAGTAACTGAGGATTTGCAGTTCGAGAGCCAAGTCGACTTGGCGCAGCGCAACGCCCTCGGGCACAACAACGACGGTCGGAGCAAAGTTGAGCACCGATGTAATCCCGGCTTCGATCACTCGATCGGTCGCGTCCTGAGCGGCGTCAACCGGGGTCGTAATGATCGCGGTGCGCGCTGACAATTCTTTGACAGCTCGTTCGAGGTTGTCGAGATGCTCGACCACTTGCCCCGACACGCGTTGGCCCACTTTGGCAGGATCGACGTCAAAGACTGCGACGATGGGGAAGCCGCGCTCGCCGAAACCCGCATGGTTCACCAGCGCCTGGCCCAGGTTTCCCAACCCGACCACGACCACGGGCGAC
>Ga0209828_1001559_pt1 | contig 20491 bp, 13 predicted proteins | sample MaitaG_FD_187429 | JGI IMG/M metagenome (GOLD analysis project Ga0209828, IMG submission 187429) | Marine algal microbial communities from Maine, USA - Maine_Asex2 metaG (SPAdes) (version 2) | ecosystem: Host-associated > Algae > Red algae > Unclassified | place: Maine, USA | collected 2015-01-05 | reverse complement strand
AAAACAACTAATCAACCACGCCCAAAAGCCGCTATTCTCCGCGAAAAGGGATCAAATTCAGAACGCGAAATGGCAAATGCCATGTATTCAGCTGGTTTTGATGTTAAGGATGTTCACATGACGGATATAATTTCTGGTAGAGAAACATTAGAAGATATTCAGTTTTTAGGGGCTGTTGGAGGCTTTAGTAATTCAGATGTTTTAGGCTCTGCTAAAGGTTGGGCTGGAGCTATTAAATACAATGACAAAGCCAACAAAGTTATTAAAGATTTCTTTAAAAGAGAAGATACGCTTTCTGTTGGTATTTGTAACGGAGCACAACTTTGGATGGAATTAGATTTGGTAAATCCAGAGCACGATGTGCACGGTAAACTGACATATAATGATTCTGGTAAACACGAAAGCGGATTTACTTCGGTTAAAATTCAAGAGAATAATTCAGTAATGCTTTCAAGTTTAGCAGGCAGTACTTTAGGTGTGTGGATTTCACATGGCGAAGGTAAATTTAGTTTACCAAAAACTGAAAATCACTATAATATCGTTGCAAAATATGGTTATGAAGGTTATCCGAACAATCCAAATGGCTCTGATTTTAACACAGCAATGCTATGTGATAAAACAGGCCGTCATTTAGTAACAATGCCACATATAGAACGTTCTACTTTTCAGTGGAATTGGGCAAATTATCCCGCCGGTAGAGAAGATGAAGTTTCTCCTTGGCTCGAAGCTTTTGTAAATGCTAAACTTTGGATCTCTCAAATAAACGAAAAGTAAAATTATAGCAACTATAAATAAAAAAAAGGGCGAACAAGAATTAAAGTTCTAGTTTACCCTTTTAAATATGTAAACAGATGTCTTAGTTTATTGTCATATCATAAACCTCAATATTATTACCTGAACCGTTAAATTCTAAATTTGAAAATATTGTGTTGTTCTTTAGGATTTGAGAACGTACTATATCATCATCATAATAGAATCCAGAAACATAGATGTCATCTTCAAACTTTCTAATTCTTAAACCGTTATCCAAATTAGACACCATTTGTATGCCAATATCATTTTTATAATATTTGAGTGCAAGGCCAAAACTACCTGCTGTGTTAGGAACTGATATTACGGCGTGCACATCATCACTGCTATCTACGATAAAATCTGCAACTTTCTCAAGGTTTGGAAAAACTAATATTTCAACACCGTTTTTTAAAATATACGACAACGTTCCGCCATCGACTTGTTTTGTATAGGATAAGTAAAGATCATCGTCCTTGACTACCATTTTAGTAATGAAGGCGGTCTTATCTCCATTTGTAATATTAACGCCAACGCCATTCTTCCAATATTTTGCTATTGGCCATTCTCCTGCAGAATCGAACGTTTCTCTATTTAAATGGTTTTCTCGTCCGTAAATGTAAACATCATCGCCATTTACCATCATACCGTAACCAAAATTTTCTCTGTCGTCCTCAGCAGGAATTACGGTACGTACACCATTTTTCCAATAATAGATCGCGAAACTCAATCCAATATTACTATATCTTTGCATAGCCATATGAACATCTTCACCAGAAACAGCAAGTCCTATAGGTGATGCAATATCTCCTAAAACGGCTATACTAGATGGATTTGGATGTTCTAAAATTTGGGATACACCGTTTTTCCAATATATGGGTTGCCTTACCGACCTTGACCAACCAAGCACGTGCACATCGTCTCCAATAACCTGTATATATTCTGCTTGAGTATACGCACCTACACCTTCTAATTCTATAGCTTCACTATTTTTAAAATAAATAGACTTACAATTCATTCCATCAATTTCATTTTTACCAGCGAGGTAGATATCGCCAAGTAATCCCGCAGAAGGATCTTCGCTTTCTGCATCTCTTCCGCCATCAAAATCGTCATCTTTTTCACAAGATGAAAAGCTTACTAATATTACACATATCCATAATATGTGTTTTAACCAATTTGTTTTTAAATTTTTCATAGTTTGAGTTATTTATTATTATCTATAAAACAGATTAGTCTTACAATCTCCCATCCCTAAAACAAACATATTTTAAAAAATTTTATAAGGCATTGGTAGCGTTGTAATTAAACCTAATAAAACCATTTTCACCTTTCACATTACCGTGGGTAAAACTGCATGTGACAAGCCATTTTTTGATACTTACTACAAAAAATTTTGAAATTGAGATTAAACTTAAGTCGAAATCATTTTATATCAATTTGAAGAAAAAAAAAGTCTTGATCCTAAACGCAACAGATTATTAAAACGCTAAGCACCTACCTTAATCACTCAAATGTTAATCTAATATTTTATAGATTAGTTGCATTATCTAAGTCAAGGATAAATCATCTTGAATCCAAAAAAAAGATTATAATACACGTAGAAAATAATGCTTATAAAAAAAGGAATTTACGACTTTATTAAATCACTCTCAAAACTTTGTCTGTAGGCTATATTTTATCTAATTTTTAATTAATAATTTCCTATTTTCGTAATATAGCATACTTAATATTGCTAAATCCATTATGACAGACGTAACACGCCTTTTTGACTTTCCGTACTACCAATTAGAAAACAAACCAAATTCTAGCGCCTTAGTCACAAAATACAATGGGAAATGGACGCCAATGTCCACTCAGGACTATGTGGACAAATCCAACTCTGTTAGTAGAGCCTTATTAAAAATGGGCATTCAGAAAAATGATAAAATTGCTGTAATATCTACTACAAACAGAACCGAGTGGAATATAATGGATATTGGTATTTTGCAAACTGGTGCGCAAAATATACCAGTTTACCCAACTATATGTGCAGAAGATTATGAATATGTTCTCAATCATAGTGAATCCATCTACTGCTTCGTTTCTGACGCAGATGTATTAGCAAAAGTTAGAAAAGTACAAGCCAACACAAAAATTAAAGCAGTCTATTCTTTTGACCATATTGAGGGTTGTAAACACTATTCAGAATTATTTGAGCTTGGTAAAGACAAAAGTAACCAACTTGAGGTTGAAGCTAGAAAAGAGGCTGTAAAACCAGATGATCTAGCAACAATAATATATACATCAGGCACCACAGGCAGACCAAAAGGTGTTATGCTATCTCATTGGAATATTACCAGTAATGCCTTAGATAGCTCACCGAGAGTTCCACTAGTAAAAGGCGAAAATAGAATTTTAAGTTTCTTACCGATCTGCCACATATTTGAACGCGTTTTAATATACGTGTATCAATACGCTGGTACATCTATCTATTACGCTGAAGGTATTGATAAGATTGGTGATAATGCCAAAGAAATTAAGCCCAACTTAATGAGCGTGGTTCCTAGATTACTTGAAAAGGTTTTTGATAAAATAATGCTTAAAGGCGACGATTTAACTGGTATAAAACGTGGTCTCTTTTTTTGGGCCTTGAGACTAGGAGAACGCTGGAAACCTTATGGCGCTAATGGTGCTTGGTATGAGTTTCAGCTTAAAATAGCCAGTAAACTAATTTTTAGTAAATGGAGAGAAGCACTTGGTGGCGAATTAGGGACTATGGTATCTGGTAGTGCAGCATTGCAACCAAGATTAGCACGTATTTTTGGTGCGGCAGGTATGCGCGTTATGGAAGGCTACGGGTTAACCGAAACGTCTCCCGTGGTAACAGTAGGTTTATATAAAGACCATATGTACCAAGTAGGTTCGGTTGGTAAGGCCATTGATAACGTAGATATCAAAATAGCAGAGGACGGCGAAATTTTAATAAAAGGACCTAACGTTATGTTAGGGTATTATAAAGACCCTGAAAAAACAGCAGAAGTGATGACAGGAGATTACTTTCACACAGGAGATAAAGGGGAAGTTGATGCTGAAGGGTTTCTGAAAATTACAGGCCGTAAAAAAGAAATGTTTAAAACGTCTGGTGGCAAATATGTAATTCCGCCACTTTTGGAAAACGATATGAAACAATCGATGTTTATAGAACAAATTATGGTTGTTGGTGAAGGTGAAAAAATGCCAGCAGCTTTAATTCAGCCTAATTTCGATTTTGTACGCGATTGGATTGAACTTAAAAAACACAACATTGGTAAATCTGAAGCAGAAATTTCGAGTTCTGAAATTGTTGTAAATCGCATTCAGAAGGAAGTCGATAAATACAATAAACACTTTGGTAAATGGGAACAAATAAAACGTTTCGAATTAACTCCAGATGTCTGGTCCATTGACGGTGGACACCTTACTCCTACCATGAAAATGAAACGTGATATTATTAAAGGTATTTATCAAGAACTTTATGATAAAATCTATGGCGTGTGATATTGACAAAACTAAGGTTGATTTACAATTGATTTTTTTAAATCGTTCTAATACATATAAACTACTTTATTCATTTTTTCCACGCAAATAATTTCAACAATTTATTATGCACGCATAGTATTTTTTATTATCTTTGAATTTCAATTTCAAAGAAATGAAAGATAAAACCATAGATTATATACTGAGAACAACATGGTTGGCTGTCAATAAAATGTATAATGAAGAAGCATCAAAATTTGATTCTACTATGGCAACTGGTTTCGCTCTACTGAGTATTGACCCAGAAGATGGAACTCCTTCTACATCTCTAGGCCCAAAAATGGGAATGGAAGCCACAAGTTTATCTCGCACTTTAAAAATGATGGAAGAAAAAGGGTTAATCGTTAGAAAGCCTAATCCAGACGATGGACGAGGTGTACTAATTTTCTTAACCGAATTTGGAAGAGAAAAAAGAGCTTATTCAAAAGAAAAAGTATTGACTTTTAACGAAACTATAAAAGCCAATGTATCTGAAGCAGAATTAACTAGTTTTCAAAAAGTAACTGAAGTTATTAATAATATGATTTCAAATAAACAGATATACAACCAAAAAGAACACATTACAAAATAAAATGAGTAAACGTAGAATAAAAAAAATAGCCATTGTTGGTTCCGGAATTATGGGAAGCGGCATTGCTTGCCACTTCGCCAATATTGGAGTCGATGTTTTGTTATTAGATATCGTACCAAGAGAACTTAACGACAAAGAAAATGCCAAAGGCTTAACATTAGAAGACAAGGTCGTTAGAAATCGTTTAGTTAATGATGCTTTAACCGCCTCAATTAAATCGAAGCCTGCACCACTCTATCACAATTCTTTTGTAAACCGAATCACTACAGGTAACCTCGAAGATGATATCGCTAAGGTAAAAGATGTGGATTGGATAATGGAAGTCGTTGTAGAGCGTTTAGATATTAAACAACAAGTTTTTGAAAAACTTGAAAAGCACAGAACTCCAGGGACTTTAATCACTTCGAACACTTCTGGTATTCCTATTAAATTTATGAGTGAAGGACGTAGTGAGGATTTTCAGAAACATTTTTGCGGTACACACTTCTTTAATCCTGCACGTTACCTAAAATTATTTGAAATTATTCCAGGACCAAAAACAGAGACGTCAGTTTTAGAATTCTTGAATGATTATGGTGAGAAATTCTTAGGAAAAACATCAGTGATTGCTAAAGATACTCCTGCGTTTATTGGAAACCGCATCGGAATTTTTTCAATCATGAGTTTATTTCATACAGTTAAGGATTTAGATTTAACTATTGAAGAAGTTGATAAATTATCAGGTCCTGTAATTGGTCGTCCCAAATCAGCAACCTTCAGAACTGTAGATGTAGTTGGTTTAGACACTTTAGTTCATGTTGCAAATGGAATTAGAGAAAACTGTCCTAAAGATGAGCGTTTAGAGTTATTCCAATTACCAGATTTCATCAACACCATGATGGAAAACAAATGGTTAGGAAGCAAGACAGGTCAAGGGTTCTACAAGAAAACCGTTTCTGCAGATGGTAAAAAAGAAATTTTATCACTAGACTTAAATACATTAGAATATCGCTCTGCAAAACGTGCAAAATTTGCAACCTTAGAATTAACTAAAACCGTCGATAAGGTTGTAGATCGTTTTAAAATATTGGTTAAAGGAAAGGATAAAGCTGGTGAATTCTATCGTAAGAGTTTTGCAGCATTATTCGCTTATGTTTCAAACCGTATTCCAGAAATTACAGATGATCTTTATAAGATTGATGATGCTATGAAAGCAGGGTTTGGATGGGAACATGGTCCTTTTCAAATTTGGGATGCTATTGGAGTTGAAAAGGGAATTGAAATGATGAAAGCTGAAGGTTTAGAACCTAATACTTGGGTCAATGAGATGCTATCTTCTGGAAGCAAGTCATTTTATACTGTTAAAGATGGTGCGACTTATGCCTACGACATTCCGAAGAAATCACAAGAAAAAATTCCTGGTCAGGATAGTTTTATCATATTAGATAATATCAGAAAAACATCTGAAGTATTCAAAAACTCAGGCGTTGTCGTTGAAGATTTAGGCGATGGAATACTTAATGTAGAATTCCAATCTAAGATGAATACCATTGGAGGCGACGTTCTTGCAGGATTAAATAAAGCAATTGATATTGCCGAAAAAGAGTTTGCAGGATTAGTTGTTGGAAACCAAGCTGCAAACTTCTCTGTTGGAGCCAATATAGGTATGATTTTTATGATGGCTGCTGAGCAAGAATATGATGAATTAAATGCGGCTATCAAATATTTCCAAGATAGTATGATGCGCATGCGCTACTCTGCAATTCCGACGGTTGCTGCGCCTCACGGAATGGCTCTTGGTGGTGGTTGTGAATTATCAATGCACGCAGATAAGGTTGTTGCAGCAGCAGAAACTTACATAGGACTCGTTGAGTTTGGTGTTGGAGTTATTCCTGGTGGTGGAGGTTCTAAAGAAATGGCTTTAAGGGCATCCGATACTTTCAGAAAAGGTGACGTACAACTAAATACACTTCAAGAATACTTCTTAACTATAGGAATGGCTAAAGTTGCTACTTCTGCTTATGAAGCTTTCGATTTAGGAATTCTTCAAAAAGGAAAAGATATTGTTGTTGTTAATAAAGATCGCCAGATAGCAGTTGCTAAACAACATGCTAAATTAATGGCAGATATGGGTTATACACAACCTGTAAAACGAACCGATGTAAAAGTTCTTGGAAAACAAGCTTTAGGTATGTTCCTAGTTGGTACAGATTCTATGAAAGACTCTAAATACATTAGTGAACACGATATGAAAATTGCTAATAAATTAGCTTATGTAATGGCTGGCGGAGATTTATCTGAACCCACTTTAGTAAGTGAGCAATATTTATTGGACCTAGAGCGTGAAGCTTTCTTAAGTCTATGTACAGAGCGTAAAACGCTAGAAAGAATTCAGCATATGTTAACCAAAGGTAAACCTCTAAGAAATTAGATAATAGACAACTAGAATCTAGAAAATAGATAATGGCACGACATAATTTTAAAAAATTAAAAGTTTGGCAAGATGGGATTGCTCTTGTTAGAGATAACTATAAATTAACACGAACTTTGCCTGACTTTGAAAGATTTAATCTCATTAGTCAAATGAATAGATGTGCTGTTTCTATTCCTTCAAATATTTCTGAAGGTTCGAGTAAAAGTACAAATAGACACTTCAAAAAATATTTAGAGAATAGCCTAGGTTCGGCTTTCGAATGGGAAACACAATTGATTGTCTCGTTTAATGAAGGTTACTTGGATAAAAATAAATTTGAAGAATTAGAAAATAAAATATTACAAATTCAAAAAATGTTAGGAAAGTTTGTTGATAACCTTGGTGATTAGTCTATTTTCTAGTCGTCTAGATTCTAGACTCTCTTTTCAAATTAATAAATAAAATTATGAGCAAACAAGCTTACATCGTAAAAGCATACAGAACCGCAGTGGGCAAAGCACCAAAAGGGGTGTTCCGTTTCAAAAGAACAGATGAATTGGCAGCAGAAACCATTAAATACATGATGAAAGAATTGCCAGGTTTAGACCCGAAACGTATTGACGATGTTATCGTTGGAAATGCAATGCCTGAAGGTTCTCAAGGACTTAATATGGCACGTTTAATTTCTTTAATGGGATTAGAGGTCATTGATGTTCCTGGAGTAACTGTTAATCGTTTTTGTTCATCTGGAGTAGAAACGATTGGTATGGCAACAGCAAAAATACAAGCCGGAATGGCAGATTGTATTATTGCAGGTGGCGCAGAAAGCATGAGTAGCGTACCAATGACAGGATTTAAACCAGAATTGAATTATGACGCTATCGTAAAAGCTGGTCACGAAGACTATTATTGGGGAATGGGAAATACTGCAGAAGCAGTTGCCAATCAATTTAATGTGTCTCGTGAAGATCAAGATGAATTTGCTTACAATTCACATATGAAAGCTCTAAAGGCATTAGCTGAAGATCGTTTTCAAGATCAAATTGTACCAATAGAAGTTGAACAAACATATATTGATACTAACGGAAAAAAAGCAACAAAGACCTATACTGTAACTAAAGATGAAGGTCCAAGAAAAGGAACAAATAAAGCCGCTTTAGCTAAACTAAGAGCTGTATTTGCTCAAGGAGGAAGTGTTACTGCTGGAAACTCGTCGCAAATGAGTGATGGAGCAGCATTTGTTATGGTTATGAGTGAAGATATGGTTAAAGAATTAAATCTTGAGCCAATAGCACGTATGGTAAATTATGCAGCAGCTGGTGTTGAGCCACGGATTATGGGAATTGGTCCAGTAAAAGCCATTCCTAAAGCACTCAAACAAGCAGGTTTAAAACAAGATGACTTATCACTTATCGAATTGAATGAAGCCTTTGCATCACAATCTTTAGCAGTTATAAGAGAATTAGATTTAAATCCAGATATCATTAACGTTAATGGTGGTGCAATAGCATTAGGACACCCATTAGGTTGTACTGGTGCAAAATTATCAGTACAGTTATTTGATGAAATGCGTAAGCAAAATATGCAAGGCAAATATGGTGCAGTAACGATGTGTGTTGGAACTGGGCAAGGTGCTTGTGGAGTGTTTGAGTTTCTTTCGTGAAAAGAGAATAAAGAAGATAGAAAATAGAGAAAAGACGATGTGTGCTAAACAAAGACATAATTACAAAAATTTAAAAATCTGGAAGCTTGGATTAGAGATTACAAATGATATTTCTGATTTGTTATTAGATTTCCCAAAGCACGAAAGATTTGACTTAAGTTCTCAAATTAGTAGATGTTCTGTTTCAATGCCAAGCAATATTGCTGAAGGATCTGCAAGAACAGATAAATCATTTAGCCATTTTTTGGATATTTCTTTGGGCTCTTCTTTTGAATTAGGAACTCAATTATTAGTTGCTAAACATAGAAATTATATAAACGAAAACAATTTAAAAATACTAGAAGAAAAAATAGAAGAATTCCAGAGAATGACAATGGGATTTCAAAATAGTCTCAATTAAGGTCTATTCTCTATTTTCTATCTTCTTTAATCTTAATTAAAAAATGGAAACAACAACAGAAAAAGACATACTAAGAGGAGGTCAATTCCTAGTAAAAGAAACAAAATGCGAAGACGTTTTTACTCCTGAAGATTTTTCAGAAGAGCAAACAATGATGAAAGAATCCGTAATGGAATTCAACGAACGAGAAATCATTGCACACAAACCACGATTTGAAGCTAAAGATTATGCTTTAACTGAAGAGGTGATGCGCAAAGCTGGTGAAATGGGCTTTTTAGGTGTATCTGTGCCTGAGGCTTATGATGGATTGGGAATGGGCTTTGTTTCAACGTGTTTGACTTGTGATTATATTTCTTCTGGAACGGGATCTTTTAGTACAGCGTTTGGTGCGCACACAGGAATTGGAACCATGCCAATTACACTATACGGAACAGAAGAGCAAAAGAAAAAATACGTACCTAAATTAGCTACGGGAGAATGGTTTGGTGCTTATTGTTTAACAGAACCTGGTGCAGGATCTGATGCTAACTCTGGTAAAACAACTGCTGAGTTGTCTGCAGATGGAAAATCGTATAAAATCAATGGTCAAAAAATGTGGATTTCAAATGCAGGTTTCTGCAGCGTAATGATTGTTTTTGCTCGTATTGAAGACGATAAAAATATAACTGGTTTTATTGTTGAATATGATAAGGCAAATCCTAACGGAATTGTTTTAGGCGAAGAAGAGCATAAATTAGGTATTCGTGCAAGTTCTACGCGTCAAGTATTCTTTAATGATACCGTTGTACCAGTTGAAAATATGTTAGCTGCTCGTGGCGAAGGTTTTAAAATCGCTATGAATGCACTTAATGTTGGTCGTATTAAATTGGCTGCAGCTTGTTTAGATTCTCAGAGACGTATATTAACTACTGCTGTTAATTATGCTAATGAGCGTAAACAATTTAAAACACGTATTTCAGATTTTGGTGCTATTAAAACTAAATTAGCTGAAATGGCTTCTAGTGCCTATGCTGGTGAATCTGCAACATACAGAGCAGCAAAAAATATTGAAGATAGAATTGCATTAAGAGTTGAAGCTGGGAACACACACCAAGAAGCAGAACTTAAAGGTGTTGAAGAATATGCTATAGAATGTTCTATACTAAAGGTGGCCGTTTCAGAAGATGTACAAAATTGTGCGGATGAAGGGATTCAAATTTTTGGAGGCATGGGATTCTCTGAAGAAACACCTATGGAAGCTGCTTGGAGAGATGCACGTATTGCTCGTATCTATGAAGGTACTAATGAGATCAACAGAATGTTAACTGTTGGTATGCTGGTAAAGAAAGCTATGAAAGGTCATGTTGATTTGTTAGGACCTGCAAAAGCTGTACAAGATGAATTAATGGGAATTCCTTCTTTTGATACTCCAGATTATTCTGAATTGTTTTCAGAAGAAAAAGAAATGATTAAAAAGTTGAAGAAAACCTTCTTAATGGTTGCTGGTGGAGCAGTTCAAAAATATGGACAGAATCTTGAAGACCACCAACAATTACTGATTGCTGCCGCAGATATTTTAATTGAAATATATATGGCAGAATCCGCAATCTTAAGGACAGAAAAAAATGTAAAGCGTACTAGCGAAAAAGAGCAATCAGCTCAAATTGCTATGGCAAAGTTATATTTGTATCATGCTATTGATATTGTTGAAGAAAAAGGAAAAGAAAGTATAATTTCTTTTGCTGAAGGCGACGAGCAACGTATGCTATTAATGGGACTTAAACGTTTTACAAAATATGCAAACTATCCTGATATTGTAGATTTACGTATTGAGATTGCAGAGAAAGTAAAGGCTGAGAATAAGTATTGCTTTTGATAATTAGACTAACTCAAATAATTCTAATTATAAAGCCAATTCATTTATTTGAATTGGCTTTTTTAGTTTAATGCTGCATTGGTATTTTATTACTGTTTAATCATTTTCTTGGTAGTAATTTCGGTTTCAGATGTCATAGTTATGATATAAATTCCATTTGCTAAGTGACTCGTATTTATCACATTATCTGATGTACTTAGAACTAGTTTTCCATAAAAATCATAAATTCTTGTTTGTGTATTTTGTTGCAATGCTTTGACAACTAATTTTGAATGAAATGGATTGGGATAAATTTCAATTTTAGAGGCGTCAGTTGGATTGGTTCTTAAACTTGATGCATTTAAAAAATATTTTAAAGATTCAACTTTAGTAATATCTGAGTACATAGAATCATCACAATTAAGTGTGCCAGAGAAATTCTGAGCCTCTGCAATTTGTATTTCGTTATCACCATTAAGATTCACAGTAGGGTCTGACACTAGGCATTTTTTAAATTTACGATCAGTAAATACAGCAATAGATGAGCAATCATAACTTAAATAAGCTTTCCATGTTCTCCATTCTATTGGAGGTTTATTGATGTTGTATTTACGATTAACCTCAATACAATTTATATCTGTATATCTAACATTAAGATCTGAAAGATTGCTTAAGTTAGAAATATCCAATTCTGAAAGCTCGGTGTTTTGTAAACTTAAATAATCTATATTGGCGTTATTACTAATATCTATCTCTTCTAAAGGACAGTTCTCTAAAATTAGACCTATCAATTCTGAATTATTTGAAACATCCAGACTAGAGATTGTACTATATTGTGTATCCAAATATTGTAAATTCGTATTCTGAGATATATCCAAATTTGTCAAATTATTATGACCTACAAATAAATGAATTAATAACAAGTTTTGAGATACATTGATACTCGTTAAATTATTATTAGTAACAATTAATGTTTTTAAAACCGTATTACTCGTTACATCAATACTAGTTAAACTATTGTTTGAAAAAAATAGAGTTGCCACATTTACAAATGCCTCAATCCCTTCTGCACTATTAATTCCTAAACTAGAACAACTCATTGTGCCAGTAAAAGCAATTGCTTCACTCTCTTGTATCTCTGAATCTCCATTTGTATTAATCTCTGTGTTTGAAACTAAATACGCTTTAAAATTAGCGTCTGGGATAACTACATTTTGAGAATATCCAAAAATTGTAAACAAAGCTAAAACTGAAACTAAATGTAATTTTTTAATCATGATATTAGATTTTAAAGGTTAATCACCTTAAATATATAATCAAATATTACAATTAAACTACACCTATTTATGAGGCGCTATTATGAGTTTACAAACTGTTATATTGTATAATGTGAAAAATTGTTTTTGAATTTACAATATTAGATAAGGAAGAAAATAAAAAATAAGCTATTTCATTTCTGAAATAGCTTATCCGTTTAGAATACAACTATTGCTTAATTATTTTAACTGTCTCAGTTATATTTTGAATAGTAACGTCTATAAAGTAGACACCAGATTGTAAATTAGACATATCTATAGTTTTGTTTATACTACTATGCGAATTGTTATAAACCTTTTGCCCAATCATGTTATAAACAGATACATTAGAAATTTCTTTTTGAGCTTTTAATTTTAAGTTATTATTTACTGGGTTAGGATAATAAGTGAATAAGCTTTCTGTATTAAATAGGTTAGTTGACAGCGTTTCTTGTTGAATTGTAAAACTATCAAAATCAATAAGAGTACCACCAGATGCTGGAACATGTATTGCAATATAAATCTCACCTGAATATGCACTTAAATCTATTATTTCTTCAATGTATGTATTACCAACCTCAGCTAATTCTTTTAACTCTATGTTAAAATCTTCTGGGTTTTTACCTGTTGTTGATAAAGCAACTCTATAAGAATTAAAATTAGAAGTATTTCTAGATTTCACATAATATCTTAATTCCTCACTTCCTGTTAATGTAAAACGTGGTAAAACGAGATAATCATCACTATTACTTGCGCCATTTAAAACAATAGATTTAAGGTTATTTGGTAGACCAGCATTATCCACTGTGAAAAAACTACTATTATTATTATCATTATCAATTGCTTCCCAGCAATCTGGTATGTTAGGAGTAGTGATGGTTTCAAAATCTTCAATCCACGGAAAAGAAGACTCAGCACTACAAAACTCACTCGAACCTACCCAAGTACTTAATCCATTTGCCGTACAATCTGCTTGCACATAAAACTGATAACTATTAGTAGAAAAATCTAGTCCTGTTTTAGTAAAAGGATTTGACACTCCACTATCTGTAGGTATTCCTGTTGGCGAGTTACCTGCTATAACCACTTCTACATTATAAACTGATGCTGATCCATTATCTGTCCATGAGAACTCGGCCGAAGTATTTGTAATATTAGTAGCTGATAAATTAGAAGGTTCTCTACAAAGAATCATAGAAAAATCATCAAAATAAATATCAGTGCCGCTCAAAGCTCCAGGTGAAACATGTATTGCGATATAAACATCACCTGAATAAGCACTTAAATCTATTGTATCTTTTGTGAAATTTTCAAAATTGTTTACTGCTGTTAATTCTTTTAATTCTACATTAAAATCTGCTGGATTAATTCCTGTAGTGGATAAGACAACTCTATATTCTTGTGGGTTAGAAGTATCTGGTCTTACAAAATATTCTAATATCTCATTGCCAGTTAAGGTAAATTGTGGCAATATTAAATAATCATCATTACTACCATTTACCTGAGTAAATAATCTGGCGCATCTACTAGCGTCTACACCAGTATTTGGAGCAGTTCCCCACGATCTATTATCACCATTATTATTGTTTTCATCCCAACAGATAGGTAAACCGCTCGCTATATTATTAAAGTTTTCTGTCCATGGAAAAGATGTTATAGTACAAGATGTAATAAAAGCAAATGGACCTACCCAATTACTAACACCTAGCAGTCCACAACTTGCCTGTACATAAAACTCATAATCCAATCCTGCGCTTAATCCCATTTTTGTAAAAGGATTAGACACACCAGAATCTGTAGCTATTTCAGTAGGTGATGTACCTGCTAATACCACCTCTACATTATACGAGAATGCTGATGCATCTCCCATCCATCCTAAATCTGCCGTAGTTGTTGTAATGTTGGAAACTGCTAGATTGGACGGATTAGGACAATCATTGTTTATCTGCGAAAAAGAAAACGATGTAATTAATACCGCTATCATTAAAGTAATTTTTTTCATAGTAGAATTATTATTGGGTTATTAATTCTACATAAATACTTACTTTTTCACTAGAGTAAAACTCCTGTTTTACAAATGGTTATTTTGAATTTATAAATCGCAAATAGCTTTGAGCTTACTATAGGATAAGTACTAATATTTTAGTCTAAAATAGATTGTTATGAGTTATTCTGAAAAAGAAAATGTTTTGTAATAATATTAGTAAAAGAAGAATTTATAATCTTATATCAGAAATATGAGCTTCAAAATCAGATTTTTTGTCTCTAGAAATCTTTATCTTTTTTAAATTTTGAAGGCTTAAATAACTTTCTGCCTTTGAGTATTTTTCAATAAAATTAATATTAATAATTGTAGAACGATGTACTCTAAAAAACTGATTTCTATTTTCTAAAAGCAATTCAAAATACTTTAAACGCTTACTAACCATAATAGGTTTCTTCGCTTTTGTACTAACGTTAGTATATGCTCCATCTGCTTCTATACATACTATATCATCAACATCTACAAACAATAGACCGTCAAAAGTAGGTAATGCAATTTTATGAATTTCGGTCTGTTTTAAGTTTTCTTTTAAAGTCTCTAGACGTTTATGCATATTAGCATTTTTTTTGTCCATCAATTTTCTCACGGCATTTTCTAATTGGTCAATTTGTATTGGTTTTAGAAGGTAATCAATAGCCGAAACTTGAAAGGCCTTTAAGGCATACTCATGATAACCTGTAGTGAAAATAATTTCAAAATCGACATTTTTAAAAAAGTCTAGTAACTCAAACCCAGAATAGCCTGGCATTTCTATGTCTGTAAAGACGACATCTGGCTGAAGCTTATTAATAGCTAATACAGCATCTGGCACATTATTACATACTTTTAAAATTTCGACTTTTGGACAAAATTGAGTTAACAAATTAGTAAGTACGCGTCTAGCACGCTCTTCATCATCTATAAGTATGGCTCTAATCATTTTTAAAAATCAACATTTCAAATTTAAAATGAAACCCTTGTTTTACAAACAGAGCTTTACATTTCATAAAAGGGAAAATAAAGAAAAACAGTTGTTCCCTCTGCTATATTATTATTGGTTTTATCTATAATTTCTATTCTTATTTTTTCTGTCTTTTGGGCATTTAGCAAATCTACACGCTCTTGATTGGCTTCAGTAGAAAAACCTAAATGCTTCATTGTACCTTTTGGTTTTAATTGCTTTGCTTTTTCACGGCCAATACCATTATCTTCAATTTTACAGACTATAAATCTATCTTCAATATAAAACTGAACATTAATAACTTTATCTCCTTCTTTCTGCCTAAGACCATGTTTTAAGGCATTTTCTATATAGGGTTGAATAAACATTGGTGGTAACATAAAATCATCACTTATAGTTTCTGATACATCATTCTTAAAGTTAATTTGAAGCTGATTACCAAATCGCAATTGTTCTAATTCCGCATATAATTGAAGCATTACTAGCTCTTCATTAATACTAATATTTCCGCTACTACTGGCTGCTAAAATTTGTCTAATTAGGTCACTAAACTTTCCTAAATACTTATTAGAATTTCTGATGTCTTGCAATAAGATTAAATCTTGAATACTATTAAGTGCATTAAACACAAAATGAGGATTCATCTGTGCTTGTAAGGCTTTTAATTCTGAAACTCGTGTTTGCTGCTCTAGTTTTAATCGTTTTTCGGATTCTTGTAATTCTATTAACAAAGCTTCTTGTTTCTTTTTAGACTTAAATCTATAAAATAGTAAAATGGTTATGGCAAAAATTAAGGCGCCAAGTAAGGCGATAGCAATAGCATAACTTTTGTTGTTTTCAGCTTTTTCTTCTGCAAGTGCTTCATTACTTTCTGCAAGCTCCTTATCTTTTAATATCCTATCTGTTTCGTATTTAGTTTGAAGATCTTTGGTGATTTTTAGTTTTTCAATATTAATAATGGAATCTTTAAAACTATTGTATGCTAATAATGCAGTATGCGCTTTTTTCCATTTTTTTTGATCCTGATACAGAAGTTGTAATTCTACAAGTAGGGAACGATTTACTTCATAACTTATATTTTTATTAGATAATTCTTGAGCGATAAGGAGGTAATATTCTGCTTTATTAAAATCTCTATTTTCCCTATAAATATTTCCTAAATTAAGATAAGAGTTTACTAGATTAGAGTTTGAACCTATTTTTTTAAATATGTCTAAAGATTTTTTTAAATACAAAATCTTAACATCGAAATCCTTAACATTATCTATTAACTTTGCATAAGTAGAATAAGAATATGCCAAACCTAAACTATCTTTTATGTCATCTCTTATTAGAATAGATTTAGTTACATATTTCTTTGCATTAATGGTATCGCCTAAATAAATATAATTATTAGACATATTGAAATAAATTGTTCCAAGTGATTTAGATTTGTTAGAGATTAACTGTTCTGCTTGTTCTAAATATAGAATAGCAACCTTGTAATCTTCCTGCCCTGTAAGAATAGCGCTCAAATTAATCTTAGAGGAAATCATACCTCTTTTATTGTTTTCTAAACTAAAGAGAGAATCACTTTTAATAAGAAATTGTATTGCATTCTTAAAATTACCTCTTTTAGACTCTGTTGTAGAAAGTAAAGAATACGTAATAGCTTGTGTATTATTAGATTGAAAATACGGTAAGGCATTAGAAAACTGGTGATAAGCAGAATCTAGATTACCACGCTCTAAATAATATCTTCCAATTTCGCTAGTTCCTATTCCTTGGTATTTTTGATTTCTAGCTTCTTTAGAATAATTAACTGTTTTACGAGCATAAAATAGTTGTTGCACGGTATCCTTTAATCTATATAATTTTACTAGTTTATGGCTAATTGCTGCTTTCTCAGAAATATCAGCTTTAATTAGGGCTACCTTTAAACTATCTATCTCTTGTCGTCTTTGAGAATATAGGGAATTTCCGTAAATAAATAGCAATAAAATTAACAAGGTAGTTTTTTGAAGCATGCACTAAATATAGTTTATAAATTTTAATATGATTGAGAAAAACATAAAGCCAATTCTAAAATTAGAATTGGCTTTATGTTTACTTAGATAAATATTTCAAAAAATAATCACCCTACGCTTATGTTTTCAATTTATTAAAAATTTCTACCTGATTTTATACAAATGAATTGGTATAGTTAAATGCTATTCTTTAATAATTCTTCTTGTTATTAATTTTTCATCTTCACCATTGTAAAAAACGGCTACGTACAATCCATTAGAAAATTGAGATATATCAATAACTCCTTGAAATTCATCGAATTTAGTAGCCATTAATTTTTGTCCTAAAGTATTAAATAGTTCTATCTTATGTATTGCTATTGACGATTTAAATTCTAATTTAGAATGTGTTGGATTTGGGAATAAGCTAAATGTTAACGCATCTTTTTCATTATTAGAAAGTGTATTATCTGTAATACTCACAGAGAAATCCGTATCATAAAATCTGTGTTGATCACCTGCTTTAAGAGGACCAACTGAGTAAGTAACTGTATAATTACCAACCATAGATGCAGATAAATCAATTTTACCTGTAGATTGATTAATAATCAATCCACTTGGAGAACTTAAATATTGCCCTCCTGTTACTCCAGTTGTAAGAATTGGTAGTGGATCTGAATCACTGACATCGTAAGAAGAATTTGCATAATTAAATATTGAGAAATCGTTATAATGTATATCTATAAAATCTATAACCACATTAGCATAATCCTTAGCAAAAGGCTCTAGAGTGCTACCTACATCTCTGACACGCCTGTTTACCTCTGTCATCATCCCATCTATTGTTCCACCTGCTGTAACTAGGGTTACTGTGCCGTTATTATCCACAGTTTGTACACTTATGTTCGCAGATCCGTGCCTTTCGTTATTGTAGAAAAAACCACTAAAATAATTACTATTGTTTGGTCTCATATCGTCACAACTACCACCTCCAAAGTTGTAATCGCTTGGAGTGGCTCTGTAACCAAATGTATCATTTCGGTTACAACCAGGATAATCTAAATAAGAATAATGTGCACTAGTATTACTTGTAGAACCACTGCCACTGTAAGGATAATAATTTGCTCTATGAAATAATGCTCCTAAGCTGTTATTACCTCTAATTAATTGACTTTGTGAAATATTTGTAATATTATCTTCTACTAAATTTGTAATTGAAGAACCAGTAATAGTATTTAAAGAAGTGTCACTTCCATTTATATTGTTACGTGTAATTCTATAGCCAATTTCAATCCTTGGCGTAGTATGGCTTTGACCGTGTAAATCTAAATAAAGTCCTTTTCCCCAATTGGCATTTACAGCGGTACTTGCGTCATCGATAAAATCGTGGAAGGCTTTCCAATAATATAAGGCTCTACTTGTATCATTGACATCTGTGTTGTTGCTGCACGTGGCTTGTTGGTATGATCTATTGGGATCTAATTTTCTTCTATGCAGATTATTAATAATAACGTGGGCATAACCACCTGTCTGTTCAAAAATCTCGTCTTGTATTTCCCTAACTAAAATTGCAGTATTATCATCTGGCTCATTAGTACCACAACTTCTGGTTGCTAAAATACCTGAACTTATAGTTCCGCCATGAGGTGCAGAGATGATAATTGGTAGGTTACCAGGTATGTATTCTATGAAGTTATTTCCGCTTCCATCAAAAATGGAAATCCCAGGAGTTTGCGCTTGGATACTAAAATTAAATGTAATAGCTATGGCTAGGTATAGTAAAGTTCTATTCATACTCTATGTTTTTTCTTGTAAAATTTTCTTTAATAAGAAAACAAACATAAATAAATAAATCGATTAAAAGCTTTTTTTTTCGATGAAATACAATTGTTAAAGAAACAAAATACTAGAACAATATAAAAAATAGCCCTCTATATATAATATTTAGAGAACTACTTTTGTTGAACTGTGAGTTAAACTTAGCGCATTCTTTCATGAATTATTGTATATAACATTGCAATAATTATGTATTATCTCAAAGCATTAAACTGTGTGGTTCTGCATAAATAAAGCAGTCTTATATTCTTCTTCAAGTTTAAAGTCGTTGTTAAGCTATAATTCAATTTTGCTTAAAACATTTAGTGTGGTGTTAAGGTAAAAATAGAAGTTATACCTTATTTGGAATATATTAAAACTTAACTAAAAAGCACTTTTTTAGAAAGTGTTCCCTTTTCTGTTTCAATTAAGACAATGTATGTGCCTTGAGCAGGTTGATTGTTAAATTGAATTTCTTGTCTAGTTAGTGTTTCACTTAAATCATAACTGTAAATCAATTGACCCGCTATGTTGTAGATGGATAATCCTTTTAATATAAGGTTAGAAGTATTATTTAGAACTAACGTACTTGTTGTACTCTTATAGTGAAATCTAAAATTCATCAATTCATTTTCTTCAACTGATAATGACTGAGAAGCTTCTTGTGGATCCTTAAACACCAATTCAAAGCGATCTAAATACGCACCTGCATCTGCATAAAACTCATAATCACTAGTCCTTAAGTTATGATAGACTTCAAGTTCTTTATCAAAAAGAAAAAGGTTAAATTCTTCAGAGATATTTTCTAAATCATCAATTTTAATAGTGTTCATACCATCATCATTAGTATGAAACCCTATTGGGAAATTTGAATACTCATCTACAAGATTGGTTCCTTGTATTGTAAATAACTGATTTTCTATTAACCAATACATATCATCATACTCAGTAGCATAATACTCCCCATCGTATCCCCAATCTATTCCAGAAGTCGCATTAAAATCTTCAGTTAAAAGTAATTGTCTGTGCATTGTACTCGGGGCAGTAAAACCTAATCTGATTTTACGTCTATCATCATAAGATGAATCATATGATGAATTTTCTTGAGTTGCATTATTATTCGCTAATAATGTTCCATTAAAAACAACAGACAATAATACTGAAGTAAATACTATTTTTAACATCAAAGATTTCATAAGTAGGCA
>Ga0209828_1001558_pt1 | contig 20501 bp, 10 predicted proteins | sample MaitaG_FD_187429 | JGI IMG/M metagenome (GOLD analysis project Ga0209828, IMG submission 187429) | Marine algal microbial communities from Maine, USA - Maine_Asex2 metaG (SPAdes) (version 2) | ecosystem: Host-associated > Algae > Red algae > Unclassified | place: Maine, USA | collected 2015-01-05 | reverse complement strand
AATGTCGGACCCGCGCCGCACGTTCGTGCCCGACTTGTTCGACCCCTTGACAAAGACCCGAAAGTTTCGTTTCGCGGTCGCCGGCCAAGCATCAAGCGCGGAACGAATCTGCTTCTCCGTTTGCGATGCTTCGTCGAGTTCCGTTTGGCTCGGGGGCGAAGCCCAAGTTTCGAAAAAGTCCTTCCAGTCGCGGCTCATCGCGTCATCCCCGTGATCTCTTCCGTTGCACACCTCGGTGCGTGGGTGCGGATTTTCATGACTGTCGACCTTGTCTGTTGAGGGAAGATATGGAGTCTCCAATATCTTCCACCAGAATACTATTCCGAGGGAAGATGTCAAGTGATAAGGTCTACTCATGGAAGATGGGGCGTCAGGATCAACTTTGGGAGATCGACTGCGGTCGCAACGGCGCGGCTTGGGTAGGACGCTGGCCGAGGTCGCAGAAGAGGCAGACGTGTCGATGACGTATCTGTCCAACTTGGAACGGGGGCGCGGCAATCCAACACTCGGCGTACTCACAAAAATCGCTACCGCTCTAGCGGTTGACGTTGGCTCCCTAGTCGGCAACGCTCCGGCAAGCGACGACGGTGAGATCGATGTAATCATGATGAACGCTCCCGCGAGCTTGCTGGACTTCAGCCGCTCCACTGCCTTTGAAACCTCAATCGCACGAATTGCTGAACGACGCCACGAAGACAGCAAACAGTTGCGCGTCAGAATTCTCCGCGGCATGGCAGCATCCCCTCGACGGTCAACCGGAGAACCGACAGACGAGGACTGGAAGCGCCTTCTCGATGCATATCAGCTGATCCTCGATGACTCGTGACGGTGGCCTAGACCAACTTGTGGATCTATTGCTCGCGCACACCGAGCCGATTCACGATGAACTCGCAAGCGAACCGATTAGGACCATCGAGGAATGGTTCTCGCCGCTCCGAACCATGGCGCTACCAAGGTCTGGGTGGTCGTCAGACGCCTGTTCGTGCGACGGCTACTACGACACGACAGTCGACCCAGACCGTCCATGGATCATCTTCGATGGCACGGTGACACCGCGGCGCCGAGCACACACCGTTCTTCACGAACTAGGCCACCATCTGTGTCAAAGCGACTGCTGCACGGTCTTGGATGGGCTTGATCTCCTAGCCGGCGATAGTGGCGATCCGAATGACTGGGAAGAACGTCTCTGTCACCGGTTTGCGGCACGGATCCTGATACCCGATGACCTCCTCGATGAAGTCGCTGGAAACGATCCAGTCGTTCCCAGCATGGTCCAAGAGCTGGTGAATAGAGGCGGAGCCAGCTGGGAGTCCAGCGCACTTCGGTTGGCCGAGAAACTACCGAGTCAATCTCAGATTGTGCTGCTCCGCACGCCAGGCGAGATCGCCTTCTGCGCGCACTCGACGTCTCCACGCCCGGCGGGCTGGTACAGGGGTAGCAAGGTCGACCCGACCGGAGGGTTGTCACGGGCTCTCTCAATGGAAACGCAGACCGCACAGAAGGACACGTATCGGTTCGGTGAGAGCTACGCCTCTGCCTGTTTTGCTAACACAACACGGGTGGGGGAACGCATGGCCATCGGCGTGCTCACTCCGCTGCCGAGCGTCAAGCGTCTCGACACGATGTTCAACCTTGACGAACCGGAGCCAGCGTGGAAGACGAATCAGGAAGTATGTGAGCAGTGTGGTGAGGAGTTCACGACCGGTTGGTGTGACACGTGTTCGCGGAGACAGTGCAGCGAGTGCGGAGCATGCAGCTGTCGCCGATCATCGACTCACCGGCTATGCGAAGGGTGCTGGATGTCTCGGCCTGCGACGAACTTCAGTGAAGACGGTCGGTGCACGGACCAGTGCGACCCACCGTAGACAAAGTCGGTCACTCCTATGGTTGGGTCTAGGCCGACTCGCCGAACAACTCCTGCCACTCCAGCTGCCGACGCGCTCGGTCCTACGGCGGTCCAGGTCAGGCGAAGGGACCCGCTACAAACCCGATGCCAGAAGACACCAGCTCATCCGGAACCACCACCTCACCGTCGGAACCCTGCAGCCTCATCGATGGCCTGCCGCAACCCGAACCACATAGACCGGCACCCATGCCCGAGCACATGATCTGACCTCTGTCCGACGCCCACCGGCCTGCAGTGAACACGCTCGCTGCCCCGTGTTTGTTCCTTCGGGTGGGTCAGCTGCCAACTCCACTTTGGGCAACTTGATCCCGATTGCAAAGGCAACAAAAACTTCTGCTCCAGCATTCTCCAACCCCTACGGGTGCCCTCACTGCGTTCGGCTTGTCCGAGGTCCACAGAACTTGTTTGCCTCGCCTCGGCTTGACCCTTGCAATCGCTCCCGGCGCCGCCCTGCGAGCCGTTTGTCAGCCCCACACGGGGAACAAACATCCAGCCCCAGGAGCAGACACAGCCGAGATTGGTGTCCTGGCCTGGGGCCGACGATGGCTCACAGTCGCGGGAAGTTGTGAGGTCACCTCAGACGGAGGCATCTGGTGGAGTCTCGCTAGCCCCGCTCACGTCTACTGGGTGAACGCCCGCTATCTCATAGAACACAGGTCCCCGACCGTCGTTAGAGGTGATGGGCCGTTCCACTATTGGTGTGCGAAGTCCCCCACGTTGGAATTCTGGAGTGAGCCGGATCCGTCGCTCGCTGAGCCAGTGAAGACCCCCGAAGTTGACTGCCTCCTCCGAGCCCAGGAGGTGCCGACGCGAACAACGCATGCAGGCCGAGACTGGTACAGAGTCGTTCACGGCCACAGCCCTGAATACAACGGATGGGTCGATGCCGCGACGATCACGATCGGGCCGCCCATCAGTCCTTAGACATGCCCGGATGAAAGTGACTACACGTGACCATCGGTTTCGCTGCGATGACTGCGGGCGCGGCAACGGCGCCCGGTTCGAGTCAGCACACAAATCTGAGCTGATCAGCGAGTTCGGAGAACGGACTCCAACCGGGGATTGGATTGTCGAGGGTCCGTATCGCTTCTGATTCACTCGGAAGCTGAACCACGTTGCCGGTTGCCACATTCACCTCCCAGGTCACACAAAACAGCGTCGATACGCGCGAACCGCGCCACGTTTCATGGCCCAACAGCCCCAAACGCCATCGCTGTACGTTTCCGGTTTCCCTCAATAATTCAAACGGGAGGATGACACTTTCGTTGAGTGCGCCCCACCCCTCAAACATTTGCGAGTCGCTATACCCGGCCCGGGCGCGATCAATCGAGCGCGCGGTCACCCAGTCGCTGCTGGAGAACGCGTCTGAAAGTCGCTGCATTGTGAGCAAACCCTTGGTGCTGGCGGCTTTGACGCCCTGCCAGCCCGCAGATGTAGTGGATCCAACCGGAGGTGCGCCGCATTCAGTTACGACGGCGGTTCCCGATTGCGGTCCGACCCGATCGATGATCACCGCAGCACCCTTTGCGAATCCGACTGGCCCAATGAGGCCACCCGACTCAGTCAATGCGATTGAACCTGGTGGCGGTGCCGTCGGCTGTGTGAGCTGTATTCCGTCTGAGGTGAACGCAATGACCAATGCGATCGAGGACGCCCCGTTCGGTGAGACGACAACGACTTCGTCACCGATGGCTACCAGCGCCTCGCTTAGTTCAACCTGACCGACTGTGTTGAGCACGGCCAGATCCACGCCGAGAACACGGCGATGCGACCAGCGACCCCTGTCTGATTGGGACAACTCGATCCACCACGGCGGCACATCCGGTGTGTCGTGGAACAACAGAACCCCGTCGCCGACGCGCGTTGCCTCGGTGGCAACAACATGGCGACACGCGAACATGTCGACGTTCACACGCCGAAAGCCGGCGCTTCCTTCTGCGATCGCAGGGTTGACTAACACCGGTGCGGCAGTTGGTGCCGGTGTTGCAGTCGCTGGCACTGCAGTTGGCTGCACCGCAGTCGATGGCACCTCCGTTGCTGGTGGCACAGATTCGCTTTGGCCGTCTTCGTCAGCCGAGGCCGGCTCCGGTGAATCTCTCACCACCACCGCTTGGTCGGTGTCCTGGTCGCCAAGCGTTGCCGTCGCCGTTGTGGTGGCGTCACGATTCAACACTGCAAACAGGGCCACCACACCCACCAACAGAGCGGCCAGGCCAGCGACGAGGTAGCGGGTTCGGTTAGTGGGGGTTGGGGGTGGTTGAGTGGTCGGCGCCGGTTTTGTTGAGGTCGGTTGGGTGGGTTGGGTGACGAGGTCGACTTCGAGTGTGTCGTTGTGGTGGTAGGTGGGGGTGGCGTCTGAAGCGTTTCGGTTGGTTGGTTTGGCTGGGGTGCGGGTGAATGCGGGCGTTTGTGGGGTGGTGTCGCCGGTGCGGAGGTGTTGGAGGGGTGTTTGCCAGTGTTGGGGTGGGGGTCGTTCGTTGGTGGTGAAGGCTTGTGTGAGCAGACTGGTGAGTGGTTTGGAGGTGGGGGCGATGGTGTTGAGGTTGGTGTAGTCGATGTGTTCGAGGTCGCTGCCCGCGGCGCGGTAGTAGGTGCGGTAGATGGCGGCCGCGAGCGCGTATCGGTCGCTTTGGAGGTCGGGGCGGCTGATCTCGTTGTTGAGGATGCGTGGGTCGGTCCAACCAGGCGTGGTGACGGCGGCGAAACCGGCCGGGTTGTTGTTGAGGGTGGCTGAGTCGCAATCAAGAACGAAGCAGCGTGGCGGGTTGGTGGCGAACAAGATGTTGCGCATGGAGATGTCGCCGTGGACGATGTTGTGGGTGTCGAACACGGTGAGGGCTCGGGTGAGGTGTTCGAGGATCGCGAGGGTTTCGGTGTGATCAGGGAGAGTGACACCGAGTTTTTGGCTGCGGTTCGCGAGAATGAGGTATTGGATCTCTTTGAGACGGTTATCGCTGTTTGGGGTGGGGGTGTTGAGGTAGAACGCGTCGGGTGCTTTGGCGATTATGACCCCGCCAACAACGGTCGGGTCTGTGGTTTCAGTTACGACTGCTGCGGGCCAGGCGCACGATTCGGCGATGATTTGTTGGTCTTTGGTCGCGAGAGTTGAGGGCCATTGGACCAGTTCACGCATGGCGTCAAGATCAGGACGTGTTGGCGTGGTGTAGCGCTTAAACAACCAGTCAGTGTCTTTCGCCATGCCAGCAACAGTGCACGCAAACACCTCTGCCTCACCGCCCGCGCCAACAGACCCACCGACCTGCACCGCACCCAACCCAACAACCGACCCCATTCGGAATAACCCTATCGACCATACTCTTGAGTTGCCAAGTGCATCTCCGTGGAGCATCGGCCCCAGAAATGGCAACGGAATTGGCGCGAAGCAGCCGCATCGGTCAAGCTGACCCGAGCTGGGTCGTTGAGACAATTTGGGAGTAAACAAATGGAAAGGGAGATGACCGGAACATGAGCGTCGCGATTCGTGTTTCGGCTTCGGCCGTCAGTTGTTTAGGGAGACCAGGAGCGGTTGAATGGGGCCCGGGTAGTACTGTCGACACCGCAAGATCGTGCGACCGAGGGAGCTTGTGACCGAGATCGCTGATCAAACATCGCTTTCGGATATCCGGATTGGGCACGAGCTGGGAGCCGGCGGCCAGGCGGCCGTCTTCGAATGTTCGATCGATAGCGTCGCGGACCGGTCGCTGCTCTTCAAGCACTACCACAAAGCGGTCCGCCCGGAACTCAGTGCGATCACCGCTCTGGTCGCATGGCCCGACTCGCTCAGCTCACCAGACGCAGAACTCCTCGACCGGTCTTGCTCGTGGCCCCTGAGCACAGTCATAGATGACTCGGGAACGATTGTCGGCGTCATCATGCGCCAAGCTCCTCCCCAGTTCTACATCCGTGCCCACGGCGCCGTCGCCGCAGATCAAGACGGCCGACTGCGCGAACTTCAATACCTCATCCTTGGTGAGCGCAGCCGAAAATTGGGACTTGAGCTCCCGCCGCCGGACCGCACACTCCAAATTCTCGAACATCTGTCTGAAGTTCTCGACCTTTTTGAAAGACACGAGATCGTCCACGGCGACATCTCGATGCGCAACATTCTCTGGTCGGCGTCGCCTCGCTCAGAGTGCTTTGTCCTCGATTGCGATTCCGCCGCGCTTCGTTCTCGCGACACGGGGTTTCCTGTAGTAACCACCCCCGGCTGGACTGACCCTCGCCTTATCTCCGATGAAATCGCCCACCCCGATGTTGACAGCGACCGTTTCGCTCTGGCCGCGGGCGTCTACCGCGCCTACTTCCAAAGACCAGGCAGCGATCTCGAATCCATAGACTTCGAAGAACTCCCCGAAACGCCGCCGAGCTCGGAAGAAGTCCGCACGCTCTTCAGCTACGCGTTCACCTCGAGGACCGGGCGCCCCAACGCGCAGCAATGGGCCCAGGCGCTGCAACGACTCCGAACTGGCGACTTCAGCGGACGGCCACCCAAGTTCGCGCGAGGAGCGGGCCAGAAAGAGCCCGGAACCAATGGCGCGAAATCGGTCAAACCGCTCCAGACACCTCCGGCCCAACCCGCCGCTATCTCTGGCGTACCTTCTGGACCTCAGGGAGTCCCAACACCGGGCACGCCAGCGCAAACGACAACCACACCCCCAAAACCCGGCAAGTCCAGGGCCGCGCTGGTAGCGGTCCTCGCCGCCGCGGTCCTCGGCGTTGCCGGTGCCGCAACCCAATTTGGTTCTTCCTCAGAAGGGAACACTGCAACCGAACCAATAGCGGTTTCGTCATCGAATGTGGCTACAGCTCGCCCAGACCCGACGCCGACCGCGGCGCCTGCCGCCGCGCCGACAATCACACCGGCGAAGCCGACTCCTTCGCCACAACCGAGCGCAACACCATCGGCTGTCGGAACGCCAACGAGTGCGCCAGCCCAGCCAACGACATCGCCGCTTGTGTCAGGAAAACTCAATGTTCGCGCTGCTCCGTCGACTGGGGCAGAGGTTGTCACCGCCGCCGAGCCCGGCGACGAAATCCGGCTGGTTGGTGACCCGACCGAACGCTCTGGCCGCTACTGGCAAGAAATCGAGATGGCGGACTCAACCCCGGGGTGGGTCGCGGCAAACCTGCTCGGAAACGTCCCCGGGTGCAGCCATGTCGCTGCCAGCCCTATCGCCAGCAATATCGCAGTAAGAACCTCCGGCTCCTTCGATGCAACCACGGTCTCAACTGTTCCGAATGGGACATCAGTGACGCCGGTCGAGAAACAGGGGGACTGGGTTCGAGTGTCCTCGCCCGGAGCCGGATGGATCTTTTCGCCCTATGTCGAGTTCACCTGCGCTGGCGTCGCTGAAACCTACGCTCAGCAACGCGCAGGCACCTTCAACGGTGAGGGCGTAAATTTGCGAAACGAACCGTCACTCGACGGTGTCGCAGTCCACAAAGTCGAGGGTCAGCGCGGCGATGCCCTGACTGTTCTTGCCGGCCCCACCGGATCTGGCTGGTCCCTCATACAAATGAGGACTCCAAGCGGAACCAAAACGGCATGGGTATTCGCCGCGTTTGTCCTACCCAGCGCCGACGGTTGGACCGTCGTACAAAGCCGATCCGGCGCCGGGACTTCACTACCGCTTTATAGCGAAGCTGGCAGATCGCTCGGCGTAGCCAACATGACCGCTGGAGTCGCGTTGGTGACGGACAACTCAGGATCGTTGTGGGAGACCCAACAACCCGACGGAACCATCGCATACCTCGACCCAGACGATGTCGTGGTACTCGGATGAGCCAGACTTCTGCTCGCAAGGCGAGCAGGCCATTGATGTCACTGCTGGCGGCGTTTCTCCTCATCGGATGTGCAGGCCGGGATGGAAACGAAACGGTCACTGGGCGCATTGAAGAACCGGTCAGTGTCGCGTCACCCACCGTCGATGTGTCCCCGTCGCCGCTGACTGAAACGACACCGCCAGTGCCGCCGACCCTAACCAGCCTTCCCGCGCTTCAACCGACTTCAACCCCAACAGCGGCGCCGAATCAAGAACCCACCGAAGCCGCCCCGTTCCCGACCGCAACGATCGTTGCGACCCCAACGCAGGTGCCGGAACCCACTGCGGACGTGGACCTGATGGCGGCCCTCATGGCCGAGTTCGATCTTACCCTTACGGACCCGCTCCCAGAAAGCAGCTGCTTCAAAGAACGAGAGGCGACAACAATCACGCTGCGATGCGCCGAACCGGCGCAGCTGCTCGCCCCGGCCCCGGCCCGAGTCGTGTTCCTCACGAGGGAGCAACCAGGCGGTGCCGTCTTCTCACCAGTTCCGGTCCACGACGAGAACGTGTCGTGGTCGCTGCCAAGCACCGGCGCTCCAATTGTCGTTCTCGACCATGGACCGGTCGGGTCCTACAGCAGTGTCATGTCAGTATTTACGAATGTCGTTGACATGAATCCAACGCTCACACTTGGCGCGGCCGTGAAAGAAGCATCCGAGCTGGGTCGCGTCGCTGATGGAACCGGATGGACCGTCCTGATCGAGGACCGGCCGTTCGGCGTCGCGGCTAGTGGGGCTGCAGCTGAGCTGAGCGTCGAAGATGCATTGGCTGTCGCCGATTTGCTTTCAGAACGCATCGTGACACCGGTTGACCCGACATGCCCGCTGAATCTCAACTCCACAGGTGAGATTCCGAACGCGGACCGCAGCTATCGAAACGGGACTCACCGCGGCATCGACTTCATCTGTGCCCAGCGGGACCAGACCGCTTTCGCTGCAATGGAAGGGACTGTCATCACGTCGGTTCGTGACTACGCAGATGCGAACCCCGGGGACCGCAGTCAACTCCTCGCCAACGCGGGCGCGGCCGGGTTTACCCCGCGTTGGACGCTCAACGCCCTCTTCGGCAACTACGTGATAATCGAACATGAACCCGTGGATGGTTTGGAAGTCGCATCGATCTACGCACACCTGGAAAGCGTCGATGTGGAAGCCGGCGACCAGGTTGTCGCCGGACAACCACTGGGCGAAATCGGCAACCGGGGTACCGCTGCATCGGCGGCGGGCACCACACAAAGCGATCTGCGTTCGATTCATCTCCATTGGGAGATCTTTGTTGGAGGCGCCTACTTCGGGTCCGGCTTCAGCGTCTCCGACACGATCGACCTCTACACCAGCTTGCTGTGTAGTTCGGCGGGATCGCCGACCCCGGGCTGCACCTTCTAACCGACGTCGGTTCCTGGCCCAGTCCACCAAAGCGCGACTGCGGTCCGGTCATCGAATGCCCCACGCCGATCGAAACGGACCAGACGCACGAAATCGGACAGGCTGGGAGGCTCACTGAGCTGGTCAAGAAACCCTTCACCTACGACGCTTGGCGATGCGAGGATCGGATCGGCGATGCCGTCAGTTGCCAACAGGATCAGATCTCCCGCTGTCATCGTGAAGGCGCGGGTTTCGGAACTTTCGGGATTGCCGGGCAGCACCGCGGTTGACGCCCCGAGATCTGATCCGTCTTCGTCGGCCTTGAAAACCTCATCCCATTGCGCTGACACGCGACGAAGAATCTTTGAATCACCAACCCGTATCGCGTGACTTTCACCGGTCTCAATATGGACAACCAGAGCGACCAGGGTGGTCGCCATCTGGTCCAAGTGGTCCGCGAACCGCTCACGCAGTCTCCGATCGACCTCGTGCATCGCGTTGCCGGCCGAGATCTCCTCGTCGGCTAGTGCACTGCACAGAAAGTCGCACACAAAAGTAGCGGCTTCAGCAGATGCAAAGTGTGAAAGTGCCAAGCTGCCCAGACCGTCGGCCACTGCGGCCACGAACCAGTCGGCGTCGGTGGAAGCCGCAACCGCGTAGCTGTCCTGGCGTGGTTCGCCGCCGTGACGGTGACTATCGCCCTGAACTGAGCCGGCTCGGAAAGTGACCGCTCCGAGTTCGCCTTCGTCGGCCATGAGCGCCGGCACAAACATTCCGACCTTCGGGGCGTACTGGGCCGAGCCGCCAGCAGAACGCGAGGGTTCTCCCAGAACCAACAGATCTGGCCTCGCCGCGGCTCGCGGAGCGGCGGCGGGCGCCGATGGACTGGGTGTCGGATCAGATGCTTGGGCTGGTGACACAGCAGGTGGCGGCGCCACGACCTCACCAGCGGCCGGAGGAGTAGCCGACGTCGACGCAGCACCGACTGAAACTGGGTGTGTCGCATCGATGGTGTCGTGCGCTACTGGTACGTCCGGGGCGCCAAGCGGTTGGGTTGTCTGGGTCATCGGTTCGGGCCTTTTCCTCATCGAGAAAGCAGCGACAAGTAAGGCCGCCAGAACAGCCGGGATCACAAACCACCGGTACCAACCGCCGCGTCCAGAATCGCTTTCATCAAGTTCGGGGGCGTCCAGAGGTATCGAATTGAACGTCCCTTCGTCTTCCGTTGCCGCTTCGGCCGCTGGTTCTGGGGTCGTTGGGAGCGCGGTTGGGATAGCGGAAGCGGGCACTGCTGTCGCAGTCGCGGGCACCGCAGTCGCCGATGGTGGCACCGCCGTAGCGGTAGCGATCAGCTGTTCACCTGGCGGAGGGGTCTCCACGGAGGTCGGTTTCCCATTCACTTCGTCGACGTTGAGCTCAGCATCTTCGCTTTCATCTTCAGCCAATGTGCCTGTCCCTGAGGAGCCGAGCACCAAGTCACCGGGTCCGGCAGACTTGGGTCGGTCTCGTGGGGAGCAATCGGCAGGGACGATCACAATCTGACCTGACGTGAGAAAACTCTCGGCATCGTCAATGTCTTCATTCGAGGCAATCAGGGTCTCCACGGTGATGTCTTTGCCGTAAGCGCTGGCAATTCCACCCAGATTGTCCGTTCCTTCGGCCGCACCCACAGTGACCTCGCACGTAGCTTTTTCAGTGTCTTGCACCGTCGGCGGGTTCTCGTCGGTTCCCTGCGCGTGGGGCAGACCGGCCCCGGTCAGCGTGATGGCGGCGATCGCTGCCCCGATACTTGTCAGCAATAGCCGCGGACATGTGCGGTTGCAGCGTCTGGTTGGCGGTGTGTGTTTCGTTCCCATAGTGTTAGCTCGCACTCTAAGTCTTCATGACACAGTGACATGCCTTCCATAGCGAATAGAGGACTACTCGAATGAAAGACGCATACCCGATCTTCCCGTTCTACCTGGTGATTGACGTATCGGGTTCAATGGAGGAATGCATCGAAGCAATCAATGCTGAGCTCCCTGCACTTCGTGACGAGATAGCGAGCGATCCAATCGTCGGTGATATCGCTCGCTTTGCCGTGGTCACCTTTAACGACGAGGCCCGGCTCGAATTGCCACTCTCGGACATGCTCGAAGTGCAATCGATGCCCCACCTGACTGCCTCTGGACCCACCAACTACGAAGACGTATTCAACTTTTTGTCCGGATGCATTCCGCACGACATGGAGTGGTTCAAGAGCGAGGGGTACAAGATGTATCGCCCCGCAGTATTCTTCATTACCGATGGAATACCCAGCTATGAAGGCTGGGAGCATGAGTATGAAGCGCTTATCGCTCCGGGTTCGCAGTACCGGCCGAACATCGTGACGTTTGGTTTCGGTCAGGCTGAGGCTTCGGTGCTTTCGCAGGTCGCAACGTTCAAGGCTTACCTGGCCATTGAGGGTCAGCAGCCGACGAAGGTGCTGCGCACCATTGCCAAAGAACTGACCAAATCGATCATGGCTTCGTCCCAACGAGCGGCGAACGGTCAAGGTGTTCTCACGATGCCTGCACAGATTGAGGGAATGAACGAGATCCCAGTCGACCTCGTCTGACAGCGTCGGGCGCTACCCCTGAGTGTGCGGGCGTAGGTGCGAAGACCCCACGGTCACCTGGGCGCCGGTAACCTCGACCTCGCCGCTGATTGGCTGTCCGTTGACGAGGACTGCGCCGTCGAGGGGACGCACGAATATTGCGCCTGAGTCGCATCGGAACATGGCATGTCGTTCTTCGGCGCGTTGGTCAGCTGCGAGAGAGATTTCACAGCTGCGGCCTGAGCCGGCCACCGTTTCGGGTCCGTAAAGCACGTATTGCTTTCCGGCCAGTGGGCCGTCGACCACATCGATCCAGGCGGATCGCGTGAACCGCTCTATCCCGCCGATTCCGATTCCGACGATGGAAGCGGCAGCCGCGATGGCGAGCAGCATTTCGCCGAATGGGGCGTCTCGTCCGATATCAAAGAGCCACAGCACGCTCCCGCCACACAAGCCGCCGAGAATTCCCCCAACCAGTCCGGTCAGAGCTTTCTTCGCCGCAAACAGTGCGCCGACCGCGGTCCCAATAAACGCCGCAACGATGACCCATCCAAGGACGAGGCCGAGTTGGGTGTTGCCGCCGGCATCGGACACAGCCCAAAATATTTGGTCGGCCAACGCGAATCCGATGAGTCCTGAGGCTGCCCCCGCGGCCAGTCCGCGAGCACCGAACAAGAGTCCGCGGCCGAACGCACCAGCGGAAATATCTGGCCAACCGGCGAGCAGGAAACCAAGCACGGCGGGTACAACGCCGGCGAGGACTATCTGACGGAATGTGAGCGACGAACCGTCTGAAACCAGCCACGTGAGCGAAACGCCGATCAGGGCAGCCAACAGGCCAGCCGTGATTCCGAGTGTGACGCTGTCGCCTCCGCTCCGCACCAACATACTGGGCCTGTTGCCTTGCTCTGCTGGTTGAGATGCTTGCGATGGCGGTGGCTGAGTTCTTTCGAAACGTGGGACTTCGGTCATGGAAGATCCTTTCCCTTGGGCCGTCTAGACCCTTCCACCGGTGGCAGTGGAGTGCAGACTCGCTCAATACCAGTGCTGGTACTTTGGCGTGATCATCGGCAATGATTTGCGAACCAATCATATACAACAGACCGAACCCGAAATCGCAGACGCAGGCTCCCACAATTGGTGTGGCTTGGTGATATCGTTTAAGATGGAATGAGCAAGTGTGGCGGCCCAAAGTGCAGAACCACCATCACGTAGTGAAGACTTTGTTTGGGTCTAGGGCAGGGGATCAGATTGTCGAATTTCAGCCGAAGCGCGGGCTAAACGCTGATGTATCCGTCCATTGAGCGGCCTCATATTGGGCCGTCAACTTTCCTTTTTGCTCTTCTTTTCTGCCTGGTCACCTTGACCAGCTGCTCGTTCTTCGCGGGGGATACCGAGGATGTGGCTGACCCTGTGCCCATTCGCGGCATCGACACCCAGGGCTATCGCAGTGGGGATCTGACGGTCACGATGGAATCTCCGGTTGTCGGAACCGCTGGGGTGCTTGTCGTCCGGTTGGAGTCCTCGGAGACCTTCGAGGCTCTGGGTTTGGATGTGGAGAGTGACCTTGTTCGTGACGGCGAATACGCGTCGTTTGGTTCGGGTGCAGTTGAAACACGCGGATTCCGCGTTCCTCTGGTTCTCGACGAGGTTGGGGCCTTTGAGGTGTCGGTTCGCCTGACCGCTTGCCGAGATAGCGATTGCGACGACATCGAGGAGTGGACGGTTAGCGAGTCATTTGAGGTCAAGGAGCCTCCGGATGTGCTGGGAGGCGATCGGCTTCCGACAGAGCCAGCCATTCCGAGCATCGACCGCGTCGGTGAGGACTCTGAGGGTCTCACCGTGGTGGTTGACGAACTGCTCGTTGTTCTTACGTGGGATGTTGAGGATGTGGGTGACGCGGTGAAGGAACTCGCCGAGTTGACCGATGCGACCGTCATCGGTGGGATTCCTGAGATCCGCACATATCAATTTGTGTATCCCAGTCTCGAGGCCGCTGAAGCCGCCGAGGAAGTGCTCGACAATCACCCGTTCGTAGAAGAGGCGCTGCTTCATCCAGCTGGCATCGGGGATAGCGCAGTCACTCCGACGGACTATGGCGACGAGGACTGGGAGACATCCTCAAGTCCCAGCGGCAACAACTGGCACCTCGAACTAATCAACGCTCCGGCTGGATGGGATACTCGGACCGACGCGAGCGACGTCACCACCATGATCATTGATCTTGGAGTCAACACGGATCACTTGGATTTGAACGTGGCCCACGCTTGGCCCGAAGAGAATCTGCGTCCGGGACGAGATGCGCACGGAACCCATGTCGCGACTACAGCGTGCGGCACAGCAAACGACACAGTTGGCGACAGCGCTGGAATGGTAGGCGTGGCGTGGGACTGTGACCTCCGGACATACGACATTAGCGGTCTGCAGAAAGTTGAAGGCTCGACCGATGAGCGTGATAGCGGATTTGCTATGCAATTCGTGCTGGGCATGCTGGATGCGGTGGAAGCTCAGGCCCACGTCGTGAACATGTCCCTCGGTTGGCCTCAGGACAGCGGTAACTGGTGCAGGCGAGACGAAGGGGACCAATACACCAGGCAAGATGGGACCAAGGGAGTTGTACCAGAAACAGCTGTGCTAATTGAACGTGCTGCTGAAATGAATGCGCTGGTCCGTCGACCCGTAGAACTCGGATCGAACATTTTGTGGGTCACTACAGCCGGAAACGAGTGCGCACACATCAAGTCCGGTTCTCCGAAGTCTTTAGGTCTCGAATTTTCAAACGTATTGGTGGTCGCTTCGGTGGATAGCGGCGGGGAACTGTCATTCTTTTCCGGATACGGGGAATCAGTTGAGGTCGCCGCTGGTGGCGGTTCTCCAGGGGTCTGGTCTGCTGATGGGTGCGACTTGTCCTTGTGGCAGGAGATCAAGTTTTGGCAATCGAGTTGTGAACATCGCGATGGGTGGTACGCCCAGGGCACTTCCATGGCGGCTCCAGCAGTCACCGGGGCAGCATCACTCTTTCGGGCGGAGTTCCCCGAAGCGTCCGCAGTGCAGACCGCGAACTGCATCGTCACAACCGCAGAAAAGCGGCGAGCTGATGCCCCGGCGGACTATGCAGCCTTTGTCGAAGGCGAAGACCCGAGGGAGTCGGACGATTGGACACGCATCGGCATCCTCGATCTGCGCGCGCTGCTGGAAGACTGCGACATGGATGGAACCGATGCACCATCCGGGGTCTCCGACCCGAGCGAACCGGGAAGCGACGAAGAGGAAGCCTTTTTCGTGCCTGACGAGCAGGCTGGAGTGGCGCCCGTCGCCATCGTGATGGATATTTCCGGCTCGATGGATGACGCCGACTCCACCGGTGTGCAAAAAATCGCCGGAGCGAAGACAGCTCTACTCGACTGGCTCGACAACGTCGAAACCGGCACGCCTCTCGGGCTCCGTACCTATCCGGATCAGAGCGGGACTGAATGCAACCACGGTGTGGCGCGCTTTCCGATCGGCCCCCGGGCACCATCTGAACTCGCGCCAACGATCCGGTCGCTCAGGGCAGCAGGGGACACCCCAACTGCAGAGGCTCTCCTGGCGACTGCGGATTCGATGCTCGAAGCTGGTTTCGATCGAGGGACGATTATTTTGGTCTCAGACGGCGAGTCGACGTGCCTCGATCCGTGTGAGGCAGCCGAAGCGATCGCCGCGAGCGGTTTCAGTCTGAATTTTGTTGGCGTCGGTTTTGATATCTCGGACGGTGGCCGCTCAGAGCTCGAATGCATCGCGCAGGAGGTCGACGGGACCTACCTCGAAGTCACCGACACAGTCACGATCAACGATGTGATCGAACGCGTCAGTGTGCCTCAGGTTCAGATCACAGCTACGGCTCCGGATGTGGTGCTCGCAGATTCTGGACTCGAACGAGCTGGCAACCGAGACATTGTTGCGTCCGTGTTCAATGACAGTGAGGTAGCGGCTCGCAACGTCGTCCTGAGAGCTGAGATGAGCGAAGTCGGTGCCGGGGTCGTGGCACCGGTCCAACACATTGGCAATCTTGGACCGGGTGAAACTCGAACTGTCATCTGGACGCTCGATCCCGAGCTTGGCCTCGTCGATACTGACGTCGCCTACCTCCTGACCGCGCAGGCAGATAACTCCGAGGACTTCACAACCCAGGAGGGCCGGTTCACGGTGGTCGATGCTGCCGAGGCCGTCAAGCCGGGGGAACTGATTGATTCGCGCAAACTCGTTCTCGCTGGCGACGCATTCGTTTCGGGGTTGGGGACCGGGCAATGTGGCACCGACAGCACCTACCTATCGGCTCTGCTGCGAGTAAATCCACAAAATGTAATGGCGTGCGCAAACACCACGATTTCGGGTTTCACCTATGGCGAATCGCAAGCTGTTCCAAGCCAGCTGCAACAACTCTCGACCCGTGCTGAGGAAAATCAAATCGATGCAGTCGTACTTTCTCTTGGTGCAGCTGATGCTGGCATCGCTGAGTTCATCGCGGCTTGTCTTGATGCGCAGGCTTCGTGCACGGGGGATGTGTTTGGTGAACCAACCGAGCAATTTTTGAGCCAGAGACTCTCGCCCGCTCTGACCGACCGCGTCGTTGATCTCCTCGTGGGCATCGATGCAGAACTGAATTCGGCAGACTTGACTGTGACGTCGACGCGACCGACCCTGGTGCTCGCCTTTCCGGCCCTGTTTACCTCACCCGGCACCGCTTGCACTGTCGGTGGTTTCAGCGTTGGTTCGGCCGAGCTGCGGGCGGCGAATCAAATGGTCGCTGACTTCAACGGGATCTTGGAAGGTGCCGTCGCCGCTGCACTTGAGCTGGGCGTCGCTGTCGCCTTCGTCCCTGATACTGAGCAGGCCTTCCTCCCTGACCACACACTGTGTTCCTCCCAGCCCTACGCCGATTTTTCGAGCGGAATCCTGGGCCCCAATGAAAACGGTGCGGTCGCTTTGGGCCAAGCCCTGCTGCGCTGGTCGAACTCCAGCGAAGCCACTGACGGCGCGTCGCTCCTTTCCCGAGACCAGCCATCGATCGAAGCCTCGATTCTGCAAGAAACAGTGGACACGGTGATAGCAGTTCAGGCAGCATCGGCGAGCGCCGCGGTCACGCCGGGGTCGTGGCATGAACTGGCGCTGGAAGGTCTTGCTGAAAACGAGTCAGCGCAGCTGATCCTTGACTCAAAACAGGTGTTGTGGGCAGGGTCAACCGATCCCACTGGACGTCTGGAAGCGGTGTTTGTTGTCCCGCCCGACGTTGCGAATGGCAATCATGAACTCGTGGTGATGGTCGCCGGTAACGCGAATCCGCTCCCGTTCTCGAAGCAGTTTGACGTGGCACCCGAGCGCTTCCCAGGCTGGGCGATACCAGCAGCGGTTGGAGCTGCTCTTTGGCTGTGCGCGCTGGCGTTCACGTTTGTTTGGCAGCGGCGAGCCAAAGCCAAAACGCTGATGGTGGCCCCGTGAAAACAAATCCGAACTTCTTCAGATACGCATCGTGCCTCGACCCAGAGAATGGAGTTTCGTGATGGCTGATCCCAAGAGGCAACCGCCTGCATTCGAACGCCCGACGTCGCCGACGTCTAATCCAGTCGAACCCGCTCCTCCACCGCAGTCCCCACCTCCAATCGCACCTGCGCAGACCCCTTCACCGCAGTCAGCCTCTCCCGGTGTACCGGCCCAGACCCCACCGCAGAATCTCACAGGACCCACCCAGGCCGCTTCACCCGCATTGCCGACCTCTTCGCCAGGGACGACCGGAGCTCCGCCAAGTCTGCCAGCAGGAACAAAGCAACGTCGCGACTATCGCAAGGCACGCGCCCTGTTCCTGTTCGTCTCTGGCTTGACGCTGCTTGGCCTTGGAGCTGTCGGCGGATATCTCGTTCGCGACCGGACAGCAATGCCGACGGAAGTCTTTGTCGAGACGACGATCAGTCGGCCCTTTGTAATCCAGGAGGCATCTGGTGCGCGAGGTGTGATGCCAAACGTCGTTGGACTGTCTGAAGATCAGGCTCGCCGTGCTCTTGCCAGTGCTGGCCTTAACCAGGACGTTGTCGACGTCAAGGGAATTCCTTGGGCGGGACGAGATGGGGTGGTGGTGGGCCAGTCGCCAGAGCCTGGTGAGGTCGGCGCGGTGTCAGCCACATTGCTCGTCAGTCAAGCAGCGGTCGTGCCCGAGGTCGCCGGCCTCACAGTTGAAGACGCTCGCCAACTGATTGGCGACTTGGGAGCACGCGTCGAGATTGTCCAGGAGTTCGAGGCTGGCACACCTGAAGGTACGGTCCTACGCGTAACCCCGCAAGTAGGGGAACCGCTTGATGAATCTGTTGAGCTTGTTGTGGCTGACGCTGCGTCGAGCATTTCGGTGTTCGATCTGAATGCGCTCAGCTCGAACTGCTCCACCTCGACGGCGCAGATCTCAGGCACGGTCGCGGGCATGGCCTGGGTATGTGATCCTGATCGAACCGAAGTTCTCGCGACCGAGTATCTCCTCAACCGTCGCGTCGCCTCGTTCTCAGCAACCGTCGGGCACGACGACCGCGGCGACAGTGACGGCATCGTTTCTTTCCGGGTCTACGTTGACGGGGAACTTCGGACCTCTCGCGAGATCGCCTATGGACGTTCCGAGCTGATCGAAGCCGATGTTTCCGGTGGGCTGCGTCTCCGACTCGAAGTCGAACGCTTCACCAACCGCAGCGAGTCGGGCTCGTTGAGACCAGCCTGGGCCGAGCCGACATTGCTCGGCGCTCGCTCACAGATCGATCTGCTCGTCGCCGAGCAGTGATGAATAAATCACACCTGCAGGGAGTGTTAGTGCCATGAATTTGAAATCTGCTCTTACCAACTGGATGGAGTTCAGCCTCGCAGCGATGACGCCGAACGAAGCTGAGACCACGAAGGCCGTCGCTGCGCAGCTGTCGAGGTCACCTCTGGGCATGATGCAGGTCGATGCGGTCAACGTCGATCACGTTCCGAGGTATGCGAAGGGCAACGAAGCCGATGCATCGCGCATCGTCGCCGAAGTGCAGGCATGGTCCGGCGCTGCACCGCCTTCGCGAGTCGCGACACCTGTCGCAGCGCAACCGGTTGATACCCTCGAAGCCGTTCCAACGCAGTCCGAGCCGCAGGTCCCAGTCGACAGCGCAGGGGCTCCAGCCGTTGGGCCGAACACAGCAGCATCCCCTGAATCGGAAGAAACGGCTCAGCGGAACCTTCCCAAGATTCTCGGCGGCGTCGCAGCGATTGCCGTTCTTGTGATCGGAGCTGTGTTTGTCCTGGGCCGGGTCCTTGGTGGCGGGAGCACTGACGCTCTGCTCGTTTTGAGTGGCGATGACCTCCACCTGGTCGATGACGGGCAAACCGTCAACCGAGACAACCGCGTCGTTCGCGATTGGGGCTTCCCAGATCGCGACATCTACTTCAACCGCGAGAGCGACGTGATCGCCAGTTCAGGAATTGCGATGGAAGACGCCTACCTGGTTGTGCCCGACAATAACGGTGAGCATGCTCTGATAGAGATCGGATCAGACGGCGAGCCGACGACCCTGTTCGAGAGCGACTTCGACTTCTTAGCTGCTCCGCTCGAAGATGGTCAGGTTTTCATCCAGGAGTACCGAGACGAGAGTCGACGGTGTTACGTGCAGGTTGACGGATCCTTTGAACGCATCGCTCGGGCAGACAGGTGCCAACTTATCCCCGGCGAACAGCTGGTCTTGCTGGTGAGTGACCGATCGTCGAGCACCGACCTCAGCGTCGTTGACTTTGACGGCGAGACCCAATTCGAAGTCGAACTGGACATCACCAACGCTTTTGTTTCCCTAACAGCCCGGATGCTGATCGCGATCGGTCAGGACGACAGTGACACCGTCATCATCGCTATCGACAGAGTGACGGGAGAAGTGATCGATGAGCGGTCGGTCGAGGCCCAAACGTCTGACGACTTCGGCGTCGGAACCCAGCCCCGCTCCATCGTTTTCGGATTCGACCTCGGTGATGACCGTTGGGAGGTAGTCCTGTTCGGCAACAGCGCGATCACTGAGTTGGGGTCACGACGTGCTGCTATCTCTCTGGCTGTGGTTGAGAACGGAGGATCAGTTCTCATCTGGAACGATGAGACCGGGGATGACGGCGCCGATGAAGAAGACCAGTTCATCGAGATTGTTGACGCGGAGACAGGCGCTACCGCTGTTGTCTTTGAGGGAGACATCCGAAGCATCCTGGTGATTGAAGACCAGGCTGACCGCTACGCCATCGTAGAGAATGACGGAGATGAATCCGTTGTCTATATCGGCGCTTTCGATAACGCACCCGTCGCTGAGCTTGCTGTTCTGAGCACTGGCGAAACCCTGACCAATATCAGTTGGCTACCAAGCCGGGGCTTGTACATACTCGAAACCTCAGCCAATCTCGGTGAGCGCTCTGGGGCGGGCGCCTATTTCGTCGAACCGGACGGCGACATTGTGGCTGAGTTCGACCCCGAGGACTGGGCTGAGTTTCGGGTCATTGGATCAGATGGATCCAACGTGCTGGCGCACCTGAAAGAAGAGAGTGGCGATCCCGATGCTCTTGGGCTGGTCAACCTGGATGGTGGCAGCGTGGATATTCTTGACGAATTTGACAACTTGTCCGGCAGAAGAGGTGTTTATCTCTCCGAAGACGATGTGATGTACAACGTCTTGGATCCTGACCCCGAGGTCCGCCGAGTGGCCTTCGACGACAACAAGGCTGAAACAGTTCTTGAGGATGCTCAGGTCATCGCGACAAACGAACTGCCGCTGGAGGACCGTTCAGAGATCGAGTCGTTTGGCCAGATCAACAAC